>Ga0163109_10003657_pt1 | contig 11756 bp, 10 predicted proteins | sample CRUFie1St13metaG_FD_108704 | JGI IMG/M metagenome (GOLD analysis project Ga0163109, IMG submission 108704) | Marine microbial communities from the Costa Rica Dome - CRUD Field 142mm St13 metaG | ecosystem: Environmental > Aquatic > Marine > Oceanic > Photic zone | place: Costa Rica: the Eastern... | reverse complement strand
TTTAATTCTGGACTAGAAAAAACAGTTAAATGGTATCTTGATAATCTAGATTGGTGCAGAGCATTGCAAAATAAATCTGGTTATTATGGACAAAGAATCGGATTAGATAGATAGAAAACTATGAGTAATTGAAAAATTATTTATATTATTGTAATCTTAATTATTAATTATGATTATGGGGTTTTTTATAGATAATGTTTAATTCTAAAACCAGAATATTGTTAACTGGAGGAACTGGTAGTTTTGGAAAGGCTTTTATAGATAAATTGATTCAAAGTTACCCAGATATTGGTCAAATTTGCATTTATAGTCGTGATGAACTTAAACAATGGGAGTTACAGCAAAAATACCCTAAAGATAAATTTCCTAATCTTCGCTTTTTTATTGGAGATATTCGTGATAAGGAAAGATTAAAAATAGCCTTAAATGGAGTAGATACAGTTATTCATGCCGCGGCTTTAAAGCAAGTTCCTGCAGCAGAATATAATCCAATGGAATTTATTAAAACAAATGTTTTAGGAGCCGAAAATATAATTGAAAGTTGCTTTAATAGCGAAGTAAAAAAAGTAATTGCATTAAGCACTGACAAAGCCGCAGCACCAATCAATTTATACGGAGCAACTAAATTGTGTTCTGACAAATTATTTGTTTCGGCGAATAATATTGTAGGTAAACAGAAAATACTTTTTTCAGTTGTCCGTTATGGGAATGTAATGGGCTCAAGAGGATCTGTAATTCCTTTTTTTATAAAAGAATCGAAAAAAAAAATTATCCCAATTACTGATACCAATATGACCAGATTTAATATTCTTTTGAGTGAGGGAGTTGAAATGGTTTTATGGGCTCTTGAAAATCTTAAAGGTGGAGAAATATTTGTTCCAAAGATTCCAAGTTACAGAATTACTGATTTAGCCAAAGCGATTTCTCCTGAAAGCAAGATTAAGGTAGTAGGTATAAGACCTGGAGAAAAAATTCATGAAGAGATGATAACTGCTTCCGATAGTTACTCTACAATTGATTTGGGTAAATATTTTGCAATATTACCTAGTGATGGGAGAGTCCACAAAAAATATATATCTGATGGTGTAACTTTCACAGAAGTCCCAAAAAATTTCTCATACAACTCAGGAGAAAATGAAAAATTTTTGAGTATTGAGGAGATTAAAGATCTTATTAATAAGAACCTTTAAAGGAGCTTTAGTTGATGAAAAATAAATTTCTTCCATACAGTAGGCAATTAATTACAGATAATGATATTGAAGAAGTTAAAAAAGTTCTCAAAAGCGACTTTATAACTCAAGGTCCCTTTATTGAAAACTTTGAAAAAGAATTGGCTAAGATTGTAAACTCTAAATATGGAGTTGCCATGAATAGTGCTACAAGCGCTCTACATATTGCTTGTATGGCACTTAATCTTCGAAAAGGCGATTATCTATGGACATCCCCAATTACATTTGTTGCTTCTGCAAATTGCGCGAGATATTGCGGAGCTAATGTTGACTTTGTTGATATTGATAAAAATACTGGGTTAATGTCTATAGAACAACTTAAAATCAAGCTCAAGGAAGCAGAAAAGTTAGGTAAATTACCAAAAGTAATAGTGCCAGTGCACTTAACTGGATGTAGTTGTGAAATGAGAGAAATTCATGATCTTTCAAAAAAATATGGATTCTATATTATAGAAGATGCTAGTCATGCTATAGGTGGAAAATATAATAATGAAGCTGTTGGTAATTGTAAGTACAGTGATATTACCGTTTTTAGCTTTCATCCTGTAAAAATCATTACTTCAGGAGAAGGAGGAATCGCAACTACAAATAATTATTCTTTAAGCATAAAGATGAGAGAGCTTAGAAGTCATGGGATTACGAAAGACAAAACAAAATTTAAAAAGCTTTCAGGGGAATCATGGGTTTATGAACAACAAAGTTTAGGCTTTAATTATAGGATGAATGATATTTGTGCAGCTTTAGGTCTAAGTCAATTGAGACGCCTCGAAAAGATAGTTTTGGAAAGAAATAAACAACATAATTATTACGTAAAAATCCTCAAAGACTTGCCAATAAATTTGCTTAAAATCCCTGATAATGTCTATTCATCATTCCATCTTCAAGTCATACAATTTGATAAAAAAAATATTCAAAATTACAATAAAATATTTGATGAGTTAAGGACTTCTGGCATTGGAGTACAACTACATTATATTCCTGTTCACTTCCAGCCATATTATCAAGATTTAGGATTTAAAAAAGGTGATTTTCCTTCGGCAGAGGACTATAGTTCAAAATCAATTTCAATCCCTATTTTTCCTGGATTAAATAAAGAAGATCAAGATTATGTAAAAAAATCATTAGAAAGAATTTTGTACTAGCATGAATCTTTCAAAAATAAGATTAAAAAAAGTTACTTATATATCTTTTCTTTTACTTTTTATTTCATCTCAAACCCATCCTGATAATTTCTTTAAATTTATTACTTACATAAGTACATTCTTAATTCATTTAATTTGTTTCTTTAAGGTCATCTATAAAAGCGAAAAGCAATCAAAATATTTCTATTATCTTTTTCTTTTAATCATTTTTTTATTTTTGTCAATTTTTTTCCAGTACGAATCAATAAATTATGATTTGCTTAGACAAATTGTAAGAGTAGCTTATCCTTGGTATCTAACTTTATTATTTACTTTTTTACTAAAGCAATATGAAAAATCTGAAGAATCTTTATTTAACATACTAAATTTTACATCTTTTTCTCTTTATCTTATTACTCTTCCAGATATAGTTTCAATTTTTGGAACAATATTTAGTAACCCTTCGGCAATTAATCTTTTAAAAAGTAGCACACTTATTTATGTAGAGACGAATACCACTGCATTTTTTATTGTCTTTGCAATAATTTTCAGAAATGAACTTAAGCTCGCTACTTTTAAAGAACATGTTTATGCCTTTGTAGCTATATTAGTAACCCTTTCAAGATCAAGTATATTGCTTTATTTTGGTTATTTATCTTATAAATTAATAAAAAAATTATACAAGAAAAAATATTCAAACTCTATAGATAAATATTTTTCAAGAATTATCCCACTTATAAGTTTATTTACTATTTTTTTAGCAAGATTTTTTATTGGAATAGAGGCACAAAGTCGATGGTCACTTTTTAGCTTACGAGATTCCAGTTTTTTATCAAGACTAGCGATATTAGATTATATAGGATTTTTCATCGATAATATAAGAATCTCAAATCTTCATAAATTCTTTCTAGGTTTTGGCTGGGTTGGTAAAGAAGAATTTTCTAGGGGTGTTATGGGAACTTCTGGGCACACTATCCTTGGATCAATTCCTGAATTAGGAATAATATATATGCTTTTTATTATTTTGTTCTTTTATAAATTCTCTTGGAGAGGACAAATAGCCGAAGCCTTTATACTCTCATTAAGCCTAACAATATTTATACCATTTACTTATGCCATGCCAATTTATTGTCTTACGATTACAAAAGCTAAATATTTTTATATAAAAAATAAGAAGTTAAATTATATTGATAAAGGATAAAATGTATTTTGAAATTTTACTATCTTCATATAATGGAGAGAAATATATTGGAAAACAAATTGAATCAATACTAAATCAAACTTTTAAAAATTGGAATCTATCCATAGCTGATGATTTAAGTATTGACAGAACTCCATCAATAATAAAAAAATATTGTGATTTAGATAAAAGAATTAAATTCAAAAAAAATAACAAAAGATTGGGAGCTTTAATTTCTTTCTATAACTTACTAATCAAATCAAATGGAGAATATGTTGTTTTTTGTGATCAAGATGATATTTGGCTGCCTGATAAATTAGAAAGTATTTTCAATTTTATAAAAAGAAAAAATAATAACGTAATTTTTGGTATTCATAATGGTGAATACTTATTTTCAAGCCGAGATAATAAGAATTACTTTATAAAGAAAACCATATATGAATCAAAACCAAATTTATCTTTTTTAAGACTTTTTTCTCAGAATCAAATAATTGGATGCATGACTTTTGGGAAAAGTAGCTCACTAAAGAAGATAATACCAAAAACTCCTCCCTCTGACTCAGGTTTGTACTTAGATTATTGGATTTCATTAAATGTCTCAATTAAATATAAAATTGATTTCCTTGACAAAAAGCTAATTAAATATAGACGCCATGAAAATACTGCAACAAAAAAGAATCGAAGTTTTCTTGAAAAAATTAAAACTAGATTCATAATAGTTATTTTCCTTTTATTTAATAGAGCATGAAATTGAGTATGATATATTTCTAAATAATTTTTAGAAAATTAAACTTTAAATGGCCGTACTAAATATCTCAATAGTTCTATACAAAACAAATCCAAGAGAAATAAAAAAATGTATTAATTCAATCGAAAAATGTTTAATTAAAAAAAATATTTTTATTATCGATAATTCTCCTACAAATATCCTAAAAAAAGAAATTGATAAATTTAGTAACATAAAATATATTCATAATCCATCAAATCCAGGCTATGGTGCTGCTCATAATATTGCAATAAGAAAAACTATAAATGATAAAGTTCCTTATCATTTAGTTTTAAATTCTGATATTTATTTTGACGAAGACATATTAAATCCTATGATTGATTTTCTTAATAATTCAGAAAGTACTGGCCTAATGATGCCAAAAATCTTGAATCCTGATGGATCTATTCAAAAATTATGCAAATTAATTCCCTCACCAATTGATTTAATAAAAAGATTATTTCCAAAATTTTTTAAAAGTTGGTTAGGAGTAAATGAGTTTGAATTAAGAGGATTTAAATACGACAAGATCACTTTTATCCCATACTTGTCAGGATGCTTTATGTTATTAAGAACAAAAGTTTTAGAAGAAATTGGTTTGTTTGATGAGAGATTTTTTATGTATCCTGAAGACATTGATCTCTCAAGAAGAATAGCTGAAAAATATGAAACCATTTTTTTTCCACATTGTAGTGCTTTTCATATTTATAAGAGATCCTCAAGAAAAAATTTAAAATTATTTTTAATTCATTCCTTAAATATGATCTTATATTTTTCTAAATGGGGCTGGGTTCGCGATAAAAATAGGATTAAAATAAATAAAAAAGCAATCCGATTAATTGATTATTAATTTAAAACAAAATAATTTTTATATGTTAAAAAAAATTAAACCTAGAAATATACATATATATCTTTTCTTTAAAATCTGGAATGCGATAAATATTAGGAGAAAAAAACAACTATTTTTAGTTTCTATATTAATGATTTTAAGTGGTCTATCAGAAATGCTTACTCTTGCATCATTAGTTCCGTTTTTATCTGTAATAACTAATCCATCAGAATTCTGGGAAATTAGAATTGTTCAAAAAGTAGCTTTGATATTTGGGGTAATTAGTTACGAAGACTTAATGCCCATTGTCACTATTTTATTTATTAGTGCAGTTTGCTTATCTGCTATTGTTAGGCTTTTAAATCTATGGATAAATATAAAACTTTCTGCACTTATAGGTAGTGATTTTGCTTGCAAAACTTATGAAAATGTTTTAAGTAGGCAGTATTCTTCATATTTAAATAGTAGTAGCAGTAAAACTATTTCTACACTCACATCTAAAGTCCCTGCATTATGCACAGTGGTGACAAAATACCTTCAATTTTTCACTGCTTTTGTAGTCATAGTAGGAATATTATTAACTCTTATACTTATTGAAAAAACAATAGCTATTTTTGTTCCAATTGTTTTTGGAGTTATTTATTTAATAATTGGTTTTATTTTAAATAAAAAATTAAAAGTTAGTAGCAAAATAATAGCAACTTCTAGTGACAAGATGGTTAAATCTGTTCAACAAGGTTTAGGACATTTTAGAGAAATAATTTTAGAAGGTAATCAAAAATATTTTTTATCAGATTTCAAGAAATATGATTTCCCTATGCGTCTAGGTTATGCAAAAAACTTATATTTTGCTATGTTTCCAAGATATATATTAGAGACAATTGGAATAATTATTATTAGTCTAATTGCTTATTCATTAACTCAAAGAGATGCTCAATCAATTTCATTAATATCATTTTTAGGAATTTTAACACTTGGAGTTCAAAGAATATTACCTTCAATTCAAATCATTTACTCTTCTTGGGCAGAGATAAGTGGTTACAGCAAGCCAACCTTGGATGTGCTTGAAATCGTTGAAGAAAACAAAAAATTTTATAATCTGAATAATATAGTTCCTATTGAAAAATTTACAAAAATAGAGTTTAAAAACGTAAGTTTTAAATACTCAAAAAATGATGACTTTATTTTAAAAAATATATCGACAGAAATTTATTCAGGAGATGTAGTAGGTATAATAGGAAAAACAGGAAGCGGCAAGAGTACATTTATAGATCTCTTAATGGGATTACTACAACCCACAATGGGTGAAATATTAATTGATGGGAAAAATATTAATAAGCCAAGTAATAGAAAATTGTTATCCCAATGGAGGAAATCTTTAGCACATGTACCACAAAGTATTTTCCTTTCAGAAGGTACCATAAAAGAAAACATATCATTAGGCATAAATGATAATTTAATTAGAAATAGTGAAATAAAGAATTCTGCGAAAATAGCCTTTATTGATGAATTTATAAATAGCCTAGACTTAAAATACAATACTTACGTTGGGGAGAGAGGCGTGAAATTAAGTGGGGGACAAGTTCAGAGGATTGGGATAGCTAGAGCATTATTTAAAAAGAAAAAAGTACTAATTTTAGATGAAGCAACTTCGGCTCTAGATACTAATACTGAAGAAAATGTAATTTTGAATATAGGTAAAGAAAAAATTGCAAGAACAATAATTATGATTTCCCATAGACATTCAACACTTGATAAATGCAATAAATTAATAGAAATAAAAAAAGGCAAACTTTTGGAAGTTAAAAACTAATTTTTAAAATAATCTAAGAAATAATCTCTTAAACTTTCTTAATAGCTTGAAAATAATATATTCAATTAAATCTCCAAAGGCACCAAACAAATAACAAATATAAGTTTTAAAGAAAGTTATTCTTTTCTTTAAAATTAAACTGAATTCAAAAAATTCTTTTGAGGGCCAGAAGAAGTAAGGTCCACCACTAAAATTCAAATTATCAAATTTTAAGTGGCAATCCACATAAATTGCATTTAATTGATTCATATTATCAATCATGCATTGTAAAGGATGGATATGAGAGGACCTATTGAAACAAATAATATGAGCTCCTTTTCTTAAGAAAATAGAATTATGAATATTTGTTCCCGATGATGCAGCAAAATGACTACATTTTGAAAGTAATTTAACTGTCTCTATCAAAGACAACTTCTCAGGATTAACAAGTTCATAATTATTCATTTTAAGCGTCTGCGATATGAAAAAATCTCCAAATGATCTACCGTTCTTATTCCCTTTCGTAAAGAAAATTTTTCTGGTATTCAGATTTATTTGTTTACTATAATTTAATGCCACTGAACCTCTAAAATCATTGTGATAGTAATCGTTTAATCTTATACTTGCCTCCGGAACTATTATTGATCTAAATCTTATAGGATTTAAAATTCTTAAAATATTATCCTTCGGTATACCTACCTCACTAAAAAAATCTAAATAATGAGATTTAACATTTCCTGATGAAATATATATAAATAGATAATCTTTGGGATTGAAAATTTTTGCTATCCATAATCTTGCCAAACCTTCAGTTATAAAATGTCCATAATGCAGAGGAAATGCTCCAAGAAAAATAACTTTTTTGTTATTTACTGCTAAATTATTAAAATCTGAAATTTTGTATCCTCCTAAACCTACATACCAATTTGGATAATTTGTATCTTTAAAAGGGGAGTTTCTTAATGTTAATGATTTTTTATTTACATTTCCAAATTTATCTACAATACCACCAGACTGATTAAAAGAATTTTCATTTTTTGTTAAAGGCAGAACTAGTCCATTTTCAACTTGATCAAATTCTAGGGGTGTATCTCTTTGGTAATCATTATTTATAATATCTTTGTAAATTATTTCATTACTTTTATAAAAATAATTAGTTTTCATAAACTAAAGAATTTGATTAATATAATTTACTTAAATAAAATAATCAAGTTTTTAGAGATTCTGTTAAATTATGAAGAAAAATAATTAAGAAAAATTTTAGGATTGATTTTTTTATACACATTATTAGCTAAAATGTTTTAGTTAAAAATGATAATTCATATTTAATGAGAGCTTCACCCATCTGTCAATCAACAGGGATTTGTTGGTCATGTAAAAGTAAAACAATAAAAGTTTTTGAATTAAATGATTTCCCATTTACTGGGCGATTTCCTAAAAGCGGTGAAGAATCCTTGACGGGAGATCTTACTTTTTCTTTTTGTGAAAACTGCAAACTTATTCAATTAGAGCAAGGATACTCTCCAGATTTAATGTACTCAGAATACTATTACTGCAGCTCAATAAATAATTCAATGCGACTTCATTTATTTAATCTTGTCAACGAAGTAATTAATATCTATGGAACTAAACCTGCAGGCGATTGGCTAGATATAGGTTGTAATGATGGCTTCACACTAAGTATTGCAAAATCTATTGGCTGGGGAATTCATGGAGTAGATCCTTCAAATATTATAGGAAAATATTACAATTCAGTATTTAATCAAAATAAAATAAATCCTATATTGTTCACAAATGACATTTTCCCCCCGGGAAAAAATAAAAATTTAGAAAATAAAACTTTTGAAATAATTACTACAATTTCAATGTTTTATGATGTATTTAATTTAGATAAATTTATTTCGCAAATTGATAAAAACCTTAAAGAAGATGGTATGTGGGTTGTCGAAATGAACTATACAAAAGATATGATTCAAAATAATGGCTATGACATGATAGGACATGAACACATAACCTATTATACTTTGGAGTCATTTATTAATTTACTTGAGAAGTCTAATTATCACCTTAAAGTTTTCAACTGTACAACCTCTAAAATCAATGGCGGTTCTATAAGGATTTATATTGATAGAGGTAAAAGAAAAAGATCAGAAAATGTTTTAAATATCTTAAATATTGAAAAAGAACTTAAATTAGACAAAATAGATACTATTAAAAACTTTTATAAACAAATAATAAAGCATGCAGAAAAAGTAAATAAATTTGTAAATAATTTAAGAGAAGAAGGTAAACGGATTTCAATTTATGGTGCTTCAACGAGAGGAAACACGAATTTACTGCTCAGTAAATTAGAAAGAGATAAAATAGATTTCGCTTACGAAAAAAATTCAGACAAGATAGGTAGGTATTGTCCAGGCACGGATATACTAATAAAAAATGAAAATGATTTATTAAAAGATATGCCTGATTATCTCATAGTTATGCCCTACAGTTTCATTGAAGAATTCTTGGTCAAAGAAAAGAAATACTTGGAAAATGGTGGCAAAATGGTCACATTAGTTCCAGATTTAAAAATCTACTCAATATAAATAATGCAAAAAACTTCTTATGCTTTATTTGGCTCTGAAGGTTTTTTGGGTGAGTATATTTATAAGGAGCTAGTTTGTAGAAATCTAAATGTAGTGCCAGTAAACAGAATTAAGTGGGAAGAGATAAAAAAGATGAATATTTTTAAATGGTTTTCCGAAAATAATATAAGCGAGATTATTTTTGCAGCTGGATATAACTCTAGATTTACTCCGGAATTTATAGATAATTTAGAAGAACTTGAGATAATATTTAAACTTATAAATTTAAAAAATGTAAAATTTACTTATCTAAGCTCGGTCTTGGTTTATGGAATTAATGATTCAGATTCAGTAAATAACAAATTTGAAGAAAAGAAAAAATGTAAGCCTACAGGTGCCTATGGGATGTACAAAAGAATAATAGAAAAATTAATATTAAGCACATCGAAATATCATTGCGTATTAAGGTTAGTTTCTTGTATTGGTAAAAAGAAAAAAACTGGCCTTTTAAAATCTATAGAAGAACAACTACAAGATGAAAAATGTACAATAAAAATGCTTCACGCTAATACGACAAGAGATTATCTATGGGTTGGAAATGCTGCGAAGATGATAATTGAAATAATTACATCACAAAATTCACATGGAATTTTTAATGTTGGCAGCGGTAAGGGTATTGAAGCGATAGATTTTATTAATAAAATTGCAGATAGCGAAAAAAAATATATTAAGAATATAGAATTTGGTAATCCAATGAGGGAGGATCCTAACTATTTAGTAATGAACATGGGAAAAACAAAAAAATTGATAGGAACTGAAAAATTTGAAAGGATAGCTAATGAAGATCAAATTTTTAAATATATCAATGAGAATATTTAGAAAATAATTATTTTAAATTGGTTTAATACCTATTCCAAATAATCCCAAAGCTTTTCCCTTTAAAAAGTTAGGAATCAATAAATATTTTTTTTTATTTGTAAAAGGCCTCAAGAAAGCAGCGCGAAAAAATGGTGCAATACCTTGATAAGCTCCTTTTGATTTACATCTTAAATTTGGAACTATTTTTACATTTTTAAAATTTGAAAACTCTAAAACCTGCTCCAATGAAATTGGGGTATAAGGATGTATGTGTGTAGGATCATTGAAGAAATCTCTAAAGGAATATTGCCAATTAGGAGTACTTATAAAAAATATACCTCCCGGCTTAAGAATTCTATAAGATTCATTGAGAAAATTTGAAGGATCCCTTAAGTGCTCAATTAATGCTAAAGATATGACAAGATCATATTTATTGTCTTCTTTAGGAATTTTATCTTTTTCTAGATTACAGTCACTATAGTCGATGCCTTCATAAGAGATATTAAACTTTTCACATCCATATCTAAGATATCTATTCCCACAACCTATATCCATAAGTCTTATTTGACTTTTATTGGAATTATCTAAATTACTTACAAAGTTGGACTCAGAAAAAAAGTATTTTGATAGTTTTACAATAGTGTCAAGTTCTCTAACACCCTTTTTCTTTATTTCACTATTATTCTCAATTTTACTATGGTATTTTTCATAATTACTTTTGATATTGAGATTCATATTAATAATTTTGTGAAAATTATATATTTGTGAAATGACTAAATTTTTTTATTTTAATAATATACATTATAGTCATTTTTTTAAATGGCAAGAATTTGATTTATTAATTCTTCAGATGAGATACATTTTGAAGGATCAATGAAACAATTAATAGCAGGTTCTTTTTTAGAATTTTTATAATTTTTGTATTCTTTCAAAACATTAAATATAATTTCTCTTAATTCTTTATTTGATGTTTTTTGATCAATATAATGAGTTTGATTGAAAACCTCTCTGGGGAATCCTTTCATTTCATATTTTGTTTTTGGCAACCCAACTACAAAAGCCCCAGCTTGATTTAATTCAAAAGCAAGCGAAGTTTGACCGGTAAAAATAATAGAATTTGATATATCAGAAAATAGTTCCTTTTTACTATCAAAAAAACATACTTTAGAAATATCTTTTAGTAAGCTAGGTATATTAGAATTTAATCTTAGCTTATAAAATAATTTTAATTTATTTAATTTTTTTTCCTGTTTTATAAAATATATTATTTTTTGATAAATTTTATCAGTATGCAATGAATAATAATCATCTTCCCTATATGTCTGCAAAAATATAATTTTCAGCTTATCCAAAGATACATTTTTTTTTCTATTATTTTTTTCTCTAATAGTCTTATTTTTTTTAAAGTCTTCTA
>Ga0163109_10003656_pt1 | contig 11757 bp, 2 predicted proteins | sample CRUFie1St13metaG_FD_108704 | JGI IMG/M metagenome (GOLD analysis project Ga0163109, IMG submission 108704) | Marine microbial communities from the Costa Rica Dome - CRUD Field 142mm St13 metaG | ecosystem: Environmental > Aquatic > Marine > Oceanic > Photic zone | place: Costa Rica: the Eastern... | reverse complement strand
ATTAAACTTTTTTAATAATATTTTTAAATTTTTTTTCATAATTATTCAGTTTGCATCTGCAGTTGATTTTTGCTGATTGAATAAGGCAAAGTATCTACCTTTTAAAGCTATTAATTCTTCATGAGTTCCTTGCTCTTCTATTTTACCGTTATGCATCATAATAATTCGATCCGCATGAGTTATCGAAGTTAATCTATGGGTTATAAAGAAAACTGTTGTCCCTCTAAAAAACTCCATAAGGTTAAGACTTACTTTCCTTTCAGTTTCATAATCTAAAGCTGATGTGGCCTCATCCATAATTAATAACTTTGGATTTTGCAAAACAGTTCGTGCTATCGCTATTCTCTGTCTTTGTCCTCCACTAAGATTTGTCCCTCTCTCTCCAACTTTTGATGCATAGCCAATAGGTAAAGTCATTATAAAATCATGCGCGCATGCAACTTTAGCTGCCTGTACTATTTCATCACTAGATGCTTCTTTTAATGAAAGAGAAATATTATCTTCAACACTACCATCAAATAGTAATGAGTCCTGGGGAACAATCCCTATTTGTCTCCTCAAAGAGTAAAGTTCAACTTTTGAAATGTCATATCCATCAATAGAAATTTTCCCAGCATCAGGATCATACAAACGTGATAAAAGTTTCATAAGAGTTGATTTACCTGAACCTGACTGTCCAACAATTGCCACAAATTCTCCTTGATTAATATCAAGCGAAACCTGGTTTAATTGAAGAGGTCCTTTTTTATTAAACCTAAAAGATAGGTCCTGATAAGAAACTGAGCCTTTTATGGGAGGTAATGGAATATTCAATTTATCTTCTTTAGTTGACTCCTGAACATTATTTAAAATGTCGCCAATTCTTTCAATTGAAATTGCTGTTTGTTGAAAACCTTGATATAAGTTTGCGAGCCTCAAAAGTGGAGTAGTTACATATCCAGAGATTATTCTAAAAGCTATTAATTCTCCTAAAGTTAATTGTCCTTGTAAGACTAAATATGTACCAACACATAAAACAGAAAGAGAAGAAACTTGGTTTAGGAATTGAGATAAACTATTAGAAGTAGTAGAAGTAATTGCATTTTTATACCCTTCAGAAATATATTTTGTATATCTATTTCTCCAACGCCATCTAGAGTTTAATTCAATATTTTGAGCCTTAACTGTTTGGATTCCAGTTAAAATCTCCACCAAATGATTTTGAGTGTTTGCGTTTAATTCTGCTTTTCGTCTTAGTTGTCTTCTAATTACAGGGGAGACCAAAAAAGTAATAGATGCCAAAATGGGTGCCACTAATAAGGCAACAATCGTTAAAATCCAACTGTAAATCAGCATTATTCCAATATATAAGAAAGAAAAAATTGAATCTAGTAGAACAGTTAATGCAGTCCCAGTTAAGAAAGAGCGAATTTGTTCCATTTCTGCAAGTCTCGAAGATAATTCCCCTACAGGCCTTTTATCAAAATAAGTCAAAGGAAGCCTTAATAAATGATCAATTATTTCTTCACCCAAAGAGAGATCTATTCTGTTGGTAGTATCAATAAAAAGATTTGTTCGGACAGCAGTTAAAACATTCTCAAAAACAGAAAAAGAGAACAGTAGAACAGCTAAAACTGGAAGAGTATTAATTCCATTTTGTCCAATCACCTTATCGATTATCTGCTGGATGATCAATGGATTCATCAATTGAAAAACTTGCACGAAAATTGACGCAACTAGAACTTCAGTTAATGCTTTTCTATGTTTTTTGATTGCTGGTTTAAACCAACTCAATCCAAATTTTTTTGATGGGGTTCTAGGTGTTTTAGTAAATATAAGAACTTCTAGAAGGCCTTTTTTTGAAAAAATTTCGTAAAATTTTTCAATTGGTATTTCTTTTACTTCATCCAAGGGATCTCCTATCGTCACCGATTCTTTATTCACATCAAAGCAAATAAGAATTTTGTTCGTTTTATCTTTTAAGAAAAGAGGAGTTAAAGATCTCTGAAAAAGATTAACTGGAATAGTTGCAAGTTGAGTTTTCAAACCTAGACTTTCTGCTATAGCAGCACATAAATCAAGACTAATCTCATTAGTTTTTTTATTTATATTTTCTTCTAAAATTTTCCTTATACTATCTTTTCTTAAAGGGACATCTAACATATGAGATAACATTTGAAAACAAGCTGTGGCTTCTTCTACATTGCCTTCTTGTGATGAAAAGAATTTATAATCAAATTCTTTACTTTCCCGTTTTTCATCATTTATAGATTCTTTATTATGATTTAAAACTTCAATATCATCTTTATTTGTTTTTGGATTTTTCTCATTGAATTCTTCTTCAATTTTATTTACAGCTTTATACTTAACATCAAGAAATTCAATTGGGAGTCCAATTAATCTTTGGAAATTATTATTTTTACTAAATAAACTTAAATCCTCCTCTTTAATTAATTCATATGAAATATTATTTTTGCTCTTTTTCTTTAAATTTACCCATTGATAATCAGCAAGATTATTTGGTGAGTAATCTTTGAATTTTTCAAAAGAGTCATAAATTAAAACGTTTTTTTGATAACTTTTAAGAAATTTTTTTAATTCTCTTGCTTCATCAGGATAATTTACGTTTTTTAAACTGTTATTAAGTAAAAACCAGAGTTCAGATAAATCTATTTTTGTTTGATTAAGACATGGAGTTAATTTTTCCAATTCATTTTTAAATAAAATCCATTCCTCTATTGGAATATCAAGAAAAGTACAATCAGATCCAGCTGAAACTATTTCAATAGGTTTATTAATAAGATTTGATGAGTAACCTATTATTTCAATCGGATCCAAAACGCCTAAGGAAACCATTTTTTTATCACTAGTATTTGAAATGCCCCTGAGTCTAATTTTGCCTTCAATAAGAATTAATATTGATTTTGATAATACATTCGTATTTAAAATAATTTCCCCAATCTTATATTTCCTTACTTCACACTTTTCTTTCCAAGACTCGAAGAACTGATCATTTAAGCCTAATTTTTTTTCTATAAATTTAATATCAGTTATATTCATTATTTTAGAAATCCTTATTTCTTACTCTGAAGAATTCTTATTAATACCTAAATTATTATTTTTCTGATTTAAATTTGAGGAGTTTTTATTTTCGAAACGTATCTTATCTAATAAAGTTAACACTTGCTTATTGATCCATTCCTGATACATTGAATTTCTAATTCTTGATCTCATATTATCATCAAGCTTACAGGGCAAATGTTTTTCTAATCTTATTATTACCCAATTTTTTCTAAATTCAAATGGTGGCCATAATTGTCCAGATTTTGAAATTTTCAATCTTTCTCTCAAAATAGGATCAAGTCTTCTTAATTCAATAGGTCCAATGATTCCGTTTGAGTTTTTCTCAGAACCAATTGAATACTTTGATACTAATTCAGCAAAACTTGATTCCTTTTCTTCAATTTGCGTATAGAGCTCATTAGCTTGTTCTCCATTGCTTACTCTTAAGATGGAATACATGACCTTATCTAAAAATTCTTTTTCCTTAAGAAAACTTGATTCGATTTTATCTTCAAACATTTTTGACTTAAATATTTCGATTTGAAGCCTTTCAAATAACATAGTATCCAGTCTTTTATCATCTAATCCATTATCTAATAACCACTGTTGCAAAGATTCCTTTCCTTCAATTCTATTTTCTTTTAAAAAAAGATTAAAGAATTTAATTTGCTCATCTTTTTCAGGCACTATATTGTGCGTATACTTTGTTTCTAATAATCTTTTTAAGAAATCAGGAAGTAAATTATATCTATCTAATAATCCTGGGATGTTTTCAATATTTACCCTTAGATCATCAATTTGTAACCAAGGCTTTGACATTAATTGTTAGTTATTATTACTAGTATCTATTACACTCCACCTAAAGTACTTGCCTTAGTAGCCTGTAAGTTATATCCACCAAGTTGACCTAAGTCTCCTCTAGTTATATCTGCTAATTGAGCAATACCAACAACCTTAAATTCAGATTCACTTTCTAGTAAATTAGAGGAATCGCTTGCACCAGTTAAATCTGCAGCATTAATAATTGCATAGTTTGTATCATCAGCCTCAACGTAATCATAATGAGCATACATTAATCTATTAAATCCGCCTGTATCACTAAATGTACTTATACTGTCTGCAATAACTTCTTTAATTTCAGCTACAGAATTATAGTTACTTAGTGCTGCATTTGGGCTGGCTGTATAACCAATATCCGAATCTTCTTCAATGAATGTTCTATCTTCATCGTAGGTTTGGACACCACCCAATCCAGCGGAAGTTTGCAAAAGGGTAGCTCCAACTGCACTAAGAGGGCTATCACTAAAATCAATATAGTATAAACCTAATCTATCGTGAGAAGTGTTGAAGTTATTGATAGTTGTATATTTTAAGACGTCGTCATCTGTTGAACTAAATTCACTTGTAGCGACATTAAGGAAAACTTTATCAGCAGATGTGTCAGCGGCACCGTTAGCAGAACCCAAATCAACGGTCGTCGTACCACTTATAGTAAGTTCCGGTGATAAGTTAATTGTGTCAGCTCCCGTTCCACCAGTTATTGATACTGCATCAATGTTTGTTAATGAACTTAGGCCATAGACATCGATAACTCCAGAACCATTACCGGATCCATCTGTAATAATCAAATTATGATTAGAAGTCAAACCAGTCAATGTAGTTAGGGCAGACCATTCATCAGCACTATTATCAAAGACATCACCTTCTATAGTTATATCTGTATCGTCACCACTCAATTCAACAGTAGTAACAGTCTTTAATGCGGCCCCGATTGTATCCGTGATAGTAACGTCTGCATCAAATACGACCTTAATAGCAGTAGTAGCTATAGAGTCTATTCCATTAGTATTAGAAACAACAGTTTGGTTCGTTGCGGTATTACCGATTAAGGCCATATTATCTGGTCCATTCCCATTATTATTAATATCAATATCAGTTACATGGATCTCAGTAGCTCCGTAAAGAGCTTTGAATTGAGAAGCGCTACTAGGTACCGCTGCATTTCCTCCTCCATCATTTTCATTAGCGCTTGAAATAGCTGCGAAGGCATCTTTGATTATATAATTACCACCAGAACCAGCAGAAATGTCACTGCCATCAATATTATCAATTGTGAAAAGTACTCCCGTATGCCCATCTAAATCATAAGTTATTCTTGTACCTGCTTCTCCTGCATACAATTCCGTTCCAGAAGCCATATGCTTAGAGGTGAAATCTTGATTATCTGACTGAATAGTTAGAGTAATCGATGTCGCCCCAGTTACAGCTCCTGAGTTATGAGCTAATTTATCTGGATCGGTTTCAACGACAGCACCAGTAACTGAACCAGCGCCAGCATTTACAATTGCTGCTCTAAATTGATCAGCGTCAGCAGTTCCATCTAGGGTTAAAGCTTTTCCATCAAGGATATCATTGGGATCTTGACCACCTAGTACGGAAGCTGTATCTGTAACACCCGAGGTATATGTAATCGTATTATTAAGTTCTAAGCTACTATTAGTTTCAATAGTTTCCAAATTACTGACGGATGTAGAATCGCTAACGGCAATATTTGATGCATTTGAAAGTTGCGCAGTACTCATGCCAGCAAGAGTTGCACCCAAGTCATTAAGGTCATAAGTCAAGTCAGTAATAGTTAAACCTCGAGTATCAGTTAGTTGCAACAATTCAACTTTATTTATTGCACCAACAACTGTTACGTCTATTCCTGAGAGATCAATTGATCCAGCTAAAGAATTCACATCAGAGTAGGATCCTTTGATTGTATCGAAAGATAATGAACCTACTAAATTTGATATTGTGTTGTAATCACTAACAGTAAAGTCAGTATCTGAATTAATAGTTACCGCAGCATCTGTATGATCAATCTTGTCATCAGATAAAACATCTTCAACGTTTGCATGATTATCAATTATGTTTGCCACATCTACTGAATCTTCAGCGATTGCTGTGAGGGCAGCAACCTGTAGTATTTCTGTTTTATTGTTTCCTGAATGAGATGTGACGGTAAATGTAATTTGATCATTATCAGCAGCCGCTAAGTTACTTAAATTTGCCGATATATCAGTTGCGGTACCTGAAACACTTGCGGTAATTGCTCCGTCTGTATCATTTCCAGCTATGGTTTGCAGTTTACTGAAATTAGCAGTTTCAATATTACCTCCAGTGATTTCAATTTTTACATTACTATCATTTGAAATTGCACCTGATAAACCATCTGATCTATTATTTCCATCCATAAAATTAGATATATTTGACACAGTTTCAGTAAGTTTTCCATTGGCTGTATCGAAAGTGATTGTTGCGTTGGTCTTTCCGTCTAAAGTAGCAAAATCTGCATTATTAATAGAACTATCAAGGTTTATTGTGATTTCATCAGCACTACCTGTATTTAAATTAGCTAGTACTGCTGCAGTAGCATCAAATGAAGCTGTCACAGCACCAGCTGTTTTAGCTGCCATAGAATTTATTCTGGAAACATCGTCATCCTCAGTTAGAGCATTACCTGTATAACTTAAAGGAGCTGTAGAGTCCTCTGTAATTATTGTATTAATATTAGTTTTGGTTGAAAACTGACCGGAATCATCCGTGAAATCGTCTAGATTTGCACTTGATATTCCACCTGTATAAGTGATATCACCTCTGGAAGCAAAGTCTGCACCTGCTTGAGGAGTTATAGCTTCACTAGTGGTTAGTCCTAGATTTGAAGTATCAGCCTCGAAAGTATTTGCAGCATTAAATGCAGTGACATCAGCAGCTGTAACGGCACCAACAGTCCCACTTAGTGAAGTAATACCTTCTTGGGTTGCTAAAGCAATTAATGAAGTTCTTTGTGTATTTGTATTTGCTGCCAAACTATATGTGCCTGTTGAAACAGTTATTGAATCATGAGAAGCAGTAGTAAGATTTTCAGTTCCATTATGAATAATTGCACCATCAGTATCGTTTATTGTTGCAGTAACACCAGCAACTCCAGCTGCGGCCATTAAACTATTGATTGTTGTTATATCATCGGCATCACTAAGATCTATTGCTGGAGTGATATTTATTGATGGACCACCAGCGTTTGTTATAGCAGCTATTGAATCATCCAAATCATCATGTAATGTTGTTGTATCAGCCATGAATGCTGCAATAGCACCAGATAGTTTGGAATCATTTCCTAGTGTTATTGTGCTCTGAGAAGTCTGAGTTGTAACTATGGCAACTAACTGTTCAGGGGAAAGACTATCAGTTACTGTAAATGTAATATTATCGCTAGTTGAAGCGTTCGTTAGACCACTAATATTTGAATAAGTTGAGCTTACAGTTACCTCTAGGCCTCCAGCATCAACTTGGCTTAAGGCAGTATTAAGAATTGTTATTTCGGAATTTTCTGAAATAGTGCCAGTCATCTTGAAAGGCGTGTTTCCATCATCAGCAGTAATTTCGTCGATTACAGCTGAAAAAGTATCATAATTTGCGTTATTATCTTGAATCTTGAATGTACTATTTTGGCCAGCCATTGTTATGGGATTAGCAGTTGTTGCTTGAACATCCTCCCATGCCTCTAAACCTAAGGTACCACTTGTTATTGAAACAGTTGTGTTTGCACCATTAGTAGCTAAAGAAGCTGCATCAGTAGCAGAAACACTAACAGTTGCAGTAACTGTTCCTGTTGTACCAGTTACACCATTAGCTCCATTATCAATAATATTTAGCGCAGCTACATCATCACTATCTTCGATAGTATCACTTACTTCTATATTTACATTTGCATCTTTGCTTAATATGGCTTCATATTCAGTAGAAGTGTCTGTTCCATTAATGAAGTCTGTACTTGCACCTAAGATACCATCATTACCAAAGTCAAGCGCAGTTGATGAATTTTTACCGGTTTTTTGAGTCAGCGTATAAGCATTACTAAATGAAATTTGACCAGTAGTTTCATAGGTAATATCAAATTTTGCATCATCTGTGATATTAGCAAGAGTACTTAGTTGTTGAATACGAGCAGTACTCATCCCAGTGATGTCTGCAGATATTTGTGAGATGCCGGCCTGGGCTCCTAAGTCATCTAATTGATTTAGTAAATTCTCAGTTGCGGCAAAAGAACCTAAATCTATAGATATCTCATCTCCAGCTGCAGCTCCAGTTAATGCCAATCCAGGTCTACCTTGGCCTACATCTAACAGAAGGTTGTCATTGCTATCGGTAATTGATGCAACTAAATTCCCTTCTACACCTGTTTGTGAAGCTAATAAGTAATTTAACTTTTTAATATCATTAACTGAAGTAATAGTTACTGATGATGATAATGTGACATTTTCACCTGTTGTATTTGCTAGTGCCGTTGTAAATAAATTTTGTGCAGCCGCTGCATCATTAGTAATGGTTACCAAATCATCAAGGGCAGCAGAAATTACACCATTTCCTGTAATTGCAATTTGTTCACTTGTATCAGCAGCTAACAGGTTGATTTGTGCAAGTGTTAAATTACCTGAACTAATTTCGAACGATATTGCATCAGAAGTGGATAACTTATCATATCCAGCACCATCATTTGTTAAGAGAGCCGCAGTACCAGAGATTGTTGCTGTAATACCTCCAGCACCGACTATGTTAGCTGCTGTATTTAATTTAATTATGTCTGCTTCTGTAGTTATGTCTCCACTATTTAGTGATACGCCGACATTTCCATCATGCGCTACTGCAGCAGTTAATTCAGAGCTATAAGTTTCAAGATTGTCTAATGAATCTCTGATAGTAGCTCCACCTCCACCTGCATTAGTACTTAAACCAATAGTGTTACCAGAATGAACATTGTCGTCTAAAGCACCAAATTGCTCTAATGTAAATGTTCCAGAGTCATCAATAATTACATCAACTTTCGCAGAGTCTGTTGTAATAGTTTTTGCTAAGTCTGCTGTTGTCTGGACATTACCAGTAACATCTCCAGCTGTATTACTATCTGCAAGGTTTAATGCCAAGATATCAGTTGCGTCTTCAATAGTATCTGAAATGTCAATAATTACATTACTATCTTTTGCTGTTATTGCTGTTAATGCAGCACTTGCACCATCACTATTATTATTTAAAAGACTTGTAGTAGTTGCAGAAATACCAGCCGCTCCGAAGTCAATAGCTTCCCCACCAGTTTTACCTGTAGCACCGGCTAAAATATTTGCATTAGCTGTAGAAAGAGCATCTTCACCATCCAATGTATTGTAAGTAATTTGATATTTACTTGAATCACCAAATCCCGAAGAGCTATCTATACGTGAGATGGTTAAAGTTGAAACATTATTTACTGTAGCAGTGATTTCAGTTATACCAGCTTGATCTCCTAAAGCACTTAAAGCATCAACATTATCATTTGAGGCAGCTATGGTACCTAAAGTGATATCAATAGAACTGCCACTTGCAGCTCCTGAAATAGGTAATGCGCCTAATGCGACGTTAGTACTATCAGTGATAGACATAGTTATATCGCCTTCAGCATCATCGATTAACTTATTAATCTGTCTAATTTCAACTGCATCATTAACTGTTACACCTCCATCTACAAGAATATCTGCGGCATCTGTGGCACCAATTGCTGTATCAAAATCAGCACTTCCATCTGAGTTAGTTCCATCATCCTCAATTAAGTTGTCCAAAGTATCTTCAATACCGCCATTTACGGTGATTTCGGAGGATGAGGTCATGCCTTTGAATATGGCAATATCTGCAACAGAGTAACCAGTCTCTCCTTGTCCAGTTGGAGCTTCAACAGTCAAATCAATGACATCAGCTCTTGCTACAGTTGAATTTATAGGTGTAAGAGCATTTTGATCAGATCCTCCTTTTAAATTAACTCCAGTACCAGTAATAGTTGCAGTTATTGGTCTATTTGTTTCTCCCTCAACTGCACTGGCTACTAATGTTCTGAATTTAACTCTAGTCGCAGTATCGTTTGCATCTATGGTAGCTGCAACAAAAGCTCCAGCTTCATTAGATTCACCAACCTGTATAGAAGTCGCTTTACTTAAAAGTGTATCAAGGTTACTAGTAGTAGAATCAGTCAGACTATCAAGAGTATCTCTTACTGTATATGAATGTGATCCGCTGGTTAAGGCTGCGTAATGAGGTACTAAATCACTTACAGAACCTGGAGTAAGTGTGACTCCATTACTATTACTAGCTAAGGTATGCGCAAGTTTTGCATGAGTGTCTGCTTCTCCTTGGTCATTCTGTGATGCAGATGCATTAGTGACATTTGTGTAAGTGTCAGAAATGGCAAAAGTAAATTTATTTTGAGGAGCACTAGTTAAAGGGTCACCGTTTTCATCTTCAAGCATCTCTTTCGCCTGTTCAACGGTTAAAGCTTCAGAAACTACAACAGCTGTTGCATTAGCAATTGCTCTATTTACTGCAGCAGTATTAGTTACAACTCCAGTTGTGCCAACATTATCTCCTGCACCATCGGTAATGCTATAGGTAATTGGAGTCCCATTTCCAGATCCAACAGTAAATGATGAAATATTTGTGGCGTTGGCAACAGTAATATTGCCTCCACTAATAGAAACTGTACCAGTAACTCGCCCATATAAAGCATCAATGGCATCTGCGGTACTTGATGTTGAAGTGAGTGTTTTTAGTTCAGCTAAACCGGTTGCATCATCTGCGATTCCTGTACCTGCAATTTTTCCTTGTGTATCTTCAATTCCTTCAATAGCAATATTGTCAATGCTATTTGTCTTTGTAGCTAGTACAAGTGAGTCGTCAATATCAGAGGCACTTGCTCCAGTACCAGTAGCTGTCATGGTAACAGCGTCGGTGGTGCTTGTATCCAAAGCTCCTAATTGAGCAGCAGTAGCTGATATACCAGCAACAGTAATAACTCCAGAAGTCTTAGCTTTCAGAGCATTAATACCAGCATTGCCTGCTATATTTGCATTTGTTAAATCTGTATCTGTTACTGAAACAGCAATTGTATCAGCGGTAGTTATAGAAAGGTTTTCGACATCAAGATCTGTAAGTGTGGCTTGAAGAGTAGCTGTAATTCCAGCTTGATTACCAGTGTGAGTTTCATCACTGGCTATATGGTTCAACGCCGCAATATCATTCGCACCTAATGGATCGTCTGTAATTGTAACAGGAGTATTTGGATTAGCTGTTACAGCATTATTCCAGTTAGTAGTTAAGCCATTTTCACCAGCAAATTGACTTAGCACAGATGAGAATCCAGCTGAGGCCGTTACTGTGCCACCTGTTGTAGCCTTAAGTGCTGCCCATTGATTTGGCGTTAAAACATCATTAGATGTAATGGTTATGGTATCTGTGGTATCTGTACTTAATTGGGAGCTAGAACCGGAAACTAATACTGATTTATCTGCTGTGATTGTAGCAGTAATAGTCCCTGAACCATTGCCATCATGGACAAGAGTGGCTATTTGGTTGATAGCAAGAACGTCATTTGCAGTTTCTAAAACTGCATTATTTGCTTCGGTAATAGTAATAGCAACGCTATTGTCTTCAGAATAGATAGCCTGAAACTCGTCGGTTGTTGCGCTTGTTGAAGCAAAAGCGGATAAAGTATCTTCTATACCGCCAGCAAAATCAACGGTAGCAGAACCAGCGGTATGATCAAGCAAAGCGTCAGCAGCTGAAACTGATAAAGTTCCAGTACTGTTGTTTTTCATATAGAAATCAATAGTTGAATTACTAGAAGTAAGATTTGAACTTAGATTAGCT
>Ga0163109_10003655_pt1 | contig 11758 bp, 1 predicted proteins | sample CRUFie1St13metaG_FD_108704 | JGI IMG/M metagenome (GOLD analysis project Ga0163109, IMG submission 108704) | Marine microbial communities from the Costa Rica Dome - CRUD Field 142mm St13 metaG | ecosystem: Environmental > Aquatic > Marine > Oceanic > Photic zone | place: Costa Rica: the Eastern... | reverse complement strand
TCAAGATGTAAGATTTACAAATCCAGTTAGAGATGGTAGTTCAACTATAGGCTTTTCTGAAAGTCCAAGGTTTGTTTCTGCAAGTGAAATCGGCTTTGCAAAGCATAGTACACCACCAACATATGGTGATCATTACTTTTTAGTAGACGCATCCTCTTCTTTAGCTCCAAGATCAGGCACTGCTACTTTTACTTTTAGTGGTAAGCCAAATGACGGCTCTACAATAACTTTGTTTGATGGAAGTACAACCAAGGTTTTTGAAATTGATGATGACCTTAGTGGCGTTACTACCGCAGGCAACATCCAGGTAGACCCATCAGCAACATCAGCAAACGCAGCAGGCACCGCAACTCAATTAGTGGCAAAAATAAATGCACAGTCAGGCTTTGGTATAACAGCAACAAACCCATCCTCTGGCAAAGTTGTTCTTACAACAGTTGCAGTTGAAGCTTCCACTATAGTGGTTAACAATAGTACACACTGGAACAGCGTAACTAGTGTTAATGTTCCGTCCGTATTTGGTGGCACTGCTACTTTTACTTTTAGTGGTAAGCCAAATGACGGCTCTACAATAACTTTGTTTGACGGAAGCACAGTAAAAGTATTTGAAATAGATGACGATCTTAGTGGTGTTACCACTGCAGGCAACATACAGGTTGACCCATCAGTAACATCAGCAGATGCTGCAGGCACCGCAACTCAGCTAGTAGCAAAAATAAATGCACAGTCAGACTTTGGTATAACAGCAACAAATCCATCTTCTGGTAAGGTTGATCTCACGACGGTTTCACTGGCTTCCACTATATCAGTAAATGATGCTACACACTGGAATAGTGTAACTAGTGTTAATGTTCCGTCCGTATTTGGTGGTACAAACACATTGTTGGAATTTATACCCACTGACTTTGTTGGTTTAAATACTGTAGTTGTTGACAATGTAGATTTTGCAAATAATCAATTAGGCTACAGTCCAATACCTGGATTTAGACCTACTTGTGACTTACTGTTTACAAGCGTACCCACCGATAGAGATACTTTTACTCTTACTGATTCATTGGGCGTTTCTAAGAAGTTTATATTTGATACTGCAGAAACTACTGTTGATGGCTCAAATTATAAGGCTAGAGGTTCTGTAGAGTTTAGGTACGATGATGATGAGGGCGGTTTTGGAAATAATGTTAAAATAATATCAAGCAATGGCTCAACAACAGTTACAAAAACATATAAGTTTTCATCCTCAACTGACCAAGCATCGAACGGTACTACAGATGGTAGTGGCAGAGTTCTTGTAGCACACCAGGGCTTAAACCCGCAAGTTTTAGCTGACTTTCGCAACATAATGGTACTATTTCAAAATGCGATTCAAGGCGCGAACGGACACAACGGAGCGATTGTTGTTGAAAGTATTGCCAATACCGCAACTGAGTCTGTTGTAAACCTTAAGCAAAATGTAGCTGGTGCTAGCGGCAACACTACAATCAGTTTTGTTAATGATGCAGATGAAACTATACCTGCTGATCAAGTAGGCAGGCTCCTACCTCAAGATAGATTAGCTTCAGTCGCAACCAGTTTTACAAATGGAGATGCTATAGTAATAGGAATCAATGGTGCTGCAACCGCCGATGTTGTTATGGATAGAACTGCAGACACCCTTGACAATACGGCTATCGATATTTTTTCAGGGAGACGTCTTGCAATTGGCAATGATTCTCAATTAACAATTATTCAAGGGTCTGCAGCTGGTAGTGGACTTACATCAATTACTAATATAACAGGTGGCTCAATATCTTTTGAAGCTGGTGCTAATAAGTTTGTTGGTTCGCCAGATGGCCTTAATGACCCATTCCTTTCTGGTATAGCATATAACCAAAAAGATCTTTCGGCTATTGGTACCCAGGGTCAAATTAACATAAATTACTTAAATGAAGAGCTGGCTGGGCCTAAAAAATCTGATGCTTTCTTAAGTTATAGCTATGCTAATGCTCAAGTTAAAGGCATACCAATTATGTTAAATGCCATATTAAGTAATCGTGGTGACAATAGAGGCTGGTGTTCTTGGAGGCAGATAAGGGCTGGTGAGTCTAAGATTGCAAGACTTCAAAGAAGAAGGAATATATACACAAGCCCAATACATACTCCAGCCCAACTGAGCAGAATAGCACTAAATCTGTCACCAGAAAATAACGGTACTCTGACTGATCAACAATATGCAAGTATAGTAACAAGGCTGTTTTCTCCTGCTGATGAACTTACAAATTTAGATCGTACCAAGGGTGTTAAGGGGTACAATTGGCCAGACAATATAGAACACAGAAGCATAGATGCTTCAACAAGAAAGTCTTCTGTTCGTGATAAGTTTGAAGAGCATAGCTTTAGAGTTAACGATGGTAATGGAAACATACAGATAGAGACACTAAGGAAGATGAATAGTTATCTAACTCAGTCTGCTGTTGTATTCGGTAACAAGCCAATCAAAAAAAGAACTATTGTGGAAAAAGTTAATTCCGGTACACCCCGTAGTTTCGCAGTAATAACACAATTAATAAATGATCCTGAAGTAGACGCTAGACAATTTTTCAAGGTGATCAATCCACAAATTATAAAAGTATTGAATTCAGAGGGTGCAGCCCCAAGCGAACACCATGTCGCAAGAAGCGATGAGGCATCCTTTCGCAATAAAACAGTATTTTTCCAACCAGATCTTCACAGTCCTTTTCGCGACTCTATGTTGTATAGGAATACAAGAAAGAATTTTGATGTTCATACGTCTTTTGTAGAGCCATTAGGACACCTGCTAAATAATCCTGCGCTTGGAAATTATACTGACCTTGTATCAAAGATCGGATCAGTAGACAGAAATGAGCACCATATTATAACAGATTATTCTTTACTGTTTCCTAGAGAGAACTATATTCACAACAGAAAAGTAACTTTAAGACCTCAGTTTGTTTTTGATAGCTGGAAAACAACCAGAGAAAAAAGAAACGCTGCTAGCAATTATATTAATTCACAGTTCACACAAGACAGCAATATTAAATTTAGTTCGTGGCCACTAGATGCTAGTGAAAACTTTGGTAAATCTAGAGAAATGGTACTGGGCTCTGATAAACCTGGTTCATTTTCAGAAGGCGAACTAATGTCTACTGTGGGCCTTTTTAGATCAGGATCGAACAACCCTCATGCAGTCAGTGGTTCAGCTATGTATGCGAGGAAAATTCCAGAGACGCCTATAGAGTATTCTTTAGAAATAGTAAATCCTTCCCGGCTAAACTCTGTCGCTACAACAGTAGCAACTTTGCCTGGAGCCTTTACAATAAGAGAAGTAAACACATCTGAAGTATATTACTTTTTGTGGAATCACATGGAGTTAGAAATCGCTCAGCTATTTAATATACCAAATGCTGCCTTTCCGGGCTTTGCAGGCTCAGTAGGTCCAACTAACCTTGTTAACATGAGAATATCTGATGATGTAGATGGCCATGTTGATTATAACGCTTCTCATAACAATAAGTACGCAGTCAACATAAGCAGAGCAATAAACTGTTCAATAGGCGCGGACATGATAGGCTTTAGTTCTTCGCCAACTCCCCAAAATCTAGGAGTTGAAGCCGATAACACGATTACAATAAAAGATATCGATAGGACGACAGGTGCAGAAAATACTGTTAACTTCCTCTTTACTGCACAGGATGGTGTAGCAAAAATAAACGGCGTGTCGCAAAACGGTCAAACTAATCCAGCAGGAAAAATAATTGTTGACTGTAGCAGTATAACAGACACAACAACACCAGACGGAAGTATTGTATTTTCTACTCCCGATGTTGCAGACGAATTTGTACAAATATTTATTAATGCAATAAACCTTTCAACAACTTTACATAAATTAAAAGCAAGAGCTGTAAATATAAATCCTGGTTTTAGAAGAGGCGCAAGAAAAAACTTTAGACAGATAAAAATATTTAACTCCGATACAATAACAATACCTTCAACAAATAACTATGCAAGCGTATTAAAAGCAAAATGGAGAAGTAGTATAGGTACCGCTAATAAGAATAAGGTAACCATACAATACAACGGAACTTATGAAACGAACAATGTTGGCAGCCAACCTTTAATGAACAATGGAGAGTTGACCTTCGATTATAGATATGGTTTTGAAACGCCCCTCATGTCTTTGTTTGTAAGCAATGCGATGGGTGATAATTCTATATTGTTTAAATCGGACAGCAAAACATACCTTGGAGGTTCAACAAAATGGGAACTTGCCGACTCTTATGGCGTTGGTCCATTTAATTATAATTCATACGCTGAATTTATAGAAAATTTAAGGATTAAGGCAAAAGATTACTCAGTAATTCCAGAATACAATGTAAGTAAAAACATTGAAATATATAAGCAATATGATACTACAGATCAGTTTATAGATCCCCATATAGATCCAAACTTAGAAACACCAAAATCACTTTACTCTATTACAGGGGCACTAGATGATTTTAAGGACAGTTCTCAGCCGGATTATCCTTTTGCTTTTGAAACCGAAGTTGACCCCAGATCTAAACTGGCTAGTCAACATATACAAAATCAGGGCTTTGGAGGCACAAATTCAAGAAAGATTGCCACGATAAAAGTAAAAGGCTTAAAGAAATTTTTGCCATTTGAAGGATTTTACCCAGTACAAAGAACCTTGCAGCTAGCAACGCTTTATAATGAGGACTATGGACAACTCATGGAACAGAATCCTCTCGGATCTTGGCAGACAGCACTTAAACCAATGTTTGCACCCGGTATAATGTACAACACTATAAAGTCTGGTATAGCGGTTGATTATCCTCTTTTTGTGCCATCAGCCGACAGAGAGTTTAATAGGTTCTGTACAAGATTTGCTGGTGGTACTGCAAACAGAGTTGAAATTGGCTCTGCTGGAACGTGGGCTAAATATTTAACTGGTGCGTTAGCACCAAGAACTAATTATAAGAATAGCTTTGAAACCGGCTCAACGGGACAACAAAGACTAACAGGTTCAGCAGGATATTCTACAGGAAATTACGATACACTTGATACCGGCTCATTAAAAGGTATTAGTCTCTCTATGTGGATTCATCCATATAATGATGCGTCTAATCCATATCCAAACAATTATGGCCCTGACACAACTTTTGCAAATGATAAAATACCACTTGATTCTGGAAGTCTTTTTATGTTGGGAGATGACACTAGATACCAAGACAAAACTAGCACTGCTAGAGGTATAGAGTTTAGAAAGGAAGGAGATAGGCTAGTATTCGGCATTCATCATACTGCATCTCATGTTGTCTGGCATACTAAAAAAACGGGAACTGCAGTTAATGCTGTTTCGGATACACCAGCATCAACTACAGTAAATATTAGCTCTGCAATGCTTTCTATGCTGCATGGCTCAACATTAAAATTGATAAATGCCCTTGGGGTTGAAAAGACCTATGTTCTTGATGGAAATAATAACGGAGCCACAGGAACAACTGATGAAAGCGGCAGAGTCAGAGTTCAGGCTTTTGAGCTTGACACTACTTCTAGTTCAGGCGTTGAATCTATCGCAACTGAGCTAGAAACAGCAATAAACGGAGCAACCGGTCACAATGGAACCATCTCTGTTACTAAAAATTTAGATGGCCAAGTGAGCAACTTAGTTCTTAAACAAACAATAAAAGGCCCTGCAGGCAACAAAGACGTAACAGCTACAGGCTTGGCGTTTTCAGCAAATAATTTTTCGGGAGGCGGTGTTAGTACAATCAGCCTTGCTACTCTTGGCCCTGAAGAACCACTTTTCAAGCCAGGATCATGGTACCACGTTGGAGTTTCTTATAGGTGGGCAGACAATAAGTGTGATTTTTATGTTAATGGACACCACTTTTCATCATCAGTGAGTTCTTCAAATGGTGTTAGTATGGGTTCTTATCCAATAAATGCTCACATGTTTGGTGGCGATGACCCGGTCGGTGACGATAACGCCCACGCTGGAGTTAGCTTATTAAGAGATAATTATGGCAATGAATCGCCAAACGCAACAAAACCGCCACCATCAAACTGCAGCATAGGTGGACACAGAAAGCAATATGCTACGTTTGTTGACCGCAGTCAAGCAGTCGCCGTATCGAATAATGCTAGGCCTGAATACTTAAAATATCTTCCAATGTCTGTAGATATTGATGAAGTTAGTGTTTGGAACAAGCCTTTGACAGCAATAGATATGGTAGGCCTTTACGGAGGAGGCATATCGGGCTCCAGAGGCCCATGGAATCCAGAAATGTGTGTACGTGGCGATGATTCCAAAAAGTCTTTAATAGCTTGGTATAGAATGGGAGATGATTTTGGCTATGTAGGAGACATTGACAATGGTGTTGCTAGTCCTGGGGCTGGTCAAACTAAACTTCACAATACAAATGATCTTGTTATGTTTAATCGAGCTAGATCAGAAAATAGAAAGTTTAGAAGAAAGGGCTATACTGGGCACGACGAAGCCACAAATGATTTAAGAATTGAGCAGCCAACAACTTTCTTAACAGGAACTTTTACAGGGTTTGTAGATAGTTTTGTGGCACCATCTGCAGTTGCAGGTCGTACACTACATTTAAACAAAAAGCACCAAAGAGGCTCTGGGATTAAGGATGTTGTTGAGTTAATATCATATGACGCTATAGATGATAACGCAAGGGCATCTCGTGTAGCTCTAACCGGAGCGCTTAAGTATCCTTCTTATATAACAGGCTCTTGGTATAATGAAACTCAAGACACTGGTATACCAAGAATTGGTTCTGCAAGCTGGGGTGTAAACAGGCAATTCCCATATCGCTTTGGAGCGGAAGACAGCATTGGAACATTTAGTAGGTATCCTAGTGATGGTGAAGCAGCAAATGCAATCGGACTAACAAATCCAACTAGAGACGCATTTGGTACCACTACAAAGGGTACTCAAAATTTCTGGGGCAAAGGGTCTAGAAAACATCGTGGCATTCTTAGAGTTGATAGATTGCCGTTTGAAACAATAATAGATCCAAAATCAATAATGTCAACACCCAATTTTAATGCAGATGAAGTGCCTGACACCGATGGCCAAATACTGGAAAGATTTGTAATATACGATACAGAGCCACACCCAAGTGCAAGCATGAATGCTCACTCGTGGACAAGGCACAGAACAGGACAACCATTCCTTCAGAATCCAAGTCGCACCAACCTCAACTTGGTTCACTCATCTAGTTGGAATTCTCCCACTGATTCTATAATGACTACATCAAGCTTTAGGGTTGATAATTTTGCAGAACTTAGAGATAACAAATTATCTGATAGATATTCATTAGCTGCAAATAACTTTTTTGCAGAATCGATGAATTTTTTCTTACTTGGCGGCCAGACGGCAAGGATTATATCATCTGACTTTGTGCAGGATCCGAACATCGACGTGGATCAGCTCTATAAGATGAGAATAAGGCTAGAGACTCTTAAGAAAGATACTGATTTTCCAATGTACAATAAGGCTTGCGCTTTTGGCCCTCCAGTTGATGCTGGGGACGTTGGGTTCGAACACATTGGCAGTGAAGGTAATCCAGACATAGATGTAAGGCCTTCCAGAATGTCATCGTGGGGTTACTCGCCGTATACTCCACCGCACTACGATGGTTTTGCTGAGATTGAATACGTTCTATCAGGCCAAGAACTTTTGGCGTCAAACACAATAGAAGACGTGTTGCAGGCACTTAAAGTTAATAATACAGCTTTTAATCGCAAAACAAAGACAACAGGCTCACACCCAGGTATTGAGGAGGCCGGGGGAGGAATGACTAACTCTTCTTTGGCTACAGCTGCTACTCAAGTTGCAACAAGTAGTTTAAACAAAATACACGCTATGCAAATTACAGCTAGTTTTAAAGGCTTAGACTTTAGAGAGGGTAGAAGAACAATTATTAATGATATAGAGGATCCGAATGAAATAAATACAAGATTTAGAAATGCAGTTGTAATAGAGTCTAAATTTGAGTGTCCAACTTTTGATTTTACGGGAGTTTCTGGTTCTAGTCCAGCACCATATGGACTTAAACCCAACATTGGCATGTGGCACCAGAAGCCAAGTTCACTTACAAGCCAAACACAGCTTAGCATATTGTCGCCAGAAGAATTTGGCGATAATAAATCACTAGACCTTTCTAGACTATTAGGCTTTAAGTTAGTTCAGCAAGGTACGCCTGTTGCTGCTAGGAGCATGACATTAGGGTCTTTGAATGAGTCAAAAAATGTTTCAGAGGCAATTGTAATTGTGCCTTATGTTGATACACAAAACGGACCACAATACTTTAGAGTTTCAGAAGCAAAACTTTACAGTGCAGTTATAAAAGGACAAGGTTACACGAATTATCAAAAAGAATATAGATTGGCTTATAATTCTTTTATGGGTCCTGATATTAACGACTTACCAGAAGCCGGAGAGATAATACAAAATATGGTCAACGGCATGTTTAAATATGTTATTCCGCCAGAGTTCAATTCAATAAAATATAATGGCTCTGCTTTTGCTGACTTTAGAAAGGTCAATCCTTATTTAATGTTCTTTTTCCCATTTAACCACACTTTTGACAAAGATGATCTGTCTAAGATTTGGCAAGGCGTATCTCCTAAACTAGGAGAAAACTTTAGTCAATCTAGGGGTTTTAATCGTGATGCATCTAATGCAAGAGTACCCATACAAGGGAATGCAATAGAAAACTTTGAACAAATAGAGCTTTCCTTTCCACTTTCACAATTGGAAGAGTTCTACTTAGAAGATGGGGCAGACCACATGACACAGAAATATGTTTTTTACATGAAACCTAATGGCGAATATGTAGAACTTGAAAGACAAACAGGTGGTATTGCTGGTACTGATCCCTTCCGGGTTGCGTCGCAGTTCGCACGTGTTGGTCGCAGAGATGCCAGAATAAACGGACAACCAGTGGTTCGGGATATATATGATTTTAATTTCGGTTTAAATCCGAATGCTCCAAGTCCAGCAAGAAATCTTGCTACAGAATTTGACGATGTTAAATTTAGAATATTTAAAGTCAAGCAACGCGCAGAAACAAACTATGATAGAAAACAAACTATAGACTCTATGCGTGTTTTTGCAGAAGGAACAGGGGTGGTGACAGATCCTGCAACTGGCGATGTATCCCAACCTAGACCGATAAAGTCATTCTTTAATGTTCGCAACTCTGATGTTAATTTTGAATTTAGCGTTGAAAGGGATATTTTAGAATACGGTTATAACTGGCCTTATGACTATTTTTCACTAGTTGAGCTAGTTAAAATAGAGGCAAGAAAACACATGGCAAACAATTCACTAACCGATTATGGCGCACTAAATGCACTTAACTTTTTTAAAATGATGGAAAATTATGATCCTCGGGAGAATAGTGAATGACGTTTTTCAATAGAAAAGAAGAAGTAATGGATATTCAATTGACTCAGTATGGCAAGTATTTACTTTCAAAGGGTAAGTTTAAACCACACTGTTATGCTTTTTTTGATGATGATATCATATATGACCCTGCATATGCAGGTCAACCAAAAGAAGACAAAGAAGAAACATTCAAAAGAATAGGTTCTGTACCAAGGTTAAAAACAATACACAACATAACAAGTGTAGAAACTCGTGTTAAAGAACTTAACGAGCAAAATTTTACAAAAGCTTTGGATGAGTTTCAAAACCCAATACAAGATTACTTTAAAAGCTCTAAATCAAATTTAAAAAAGCCTATAGATGATATATATGGACTAGATGACATTGAGAGCACTTCAATGTTGGTCGATAATAGAAGTATACTAAAAAACATCCTAGGAAATTCCGAAATAGGAAATCAAGATTATCCATCGTGGAATATAAGGTCCTTAACGCCTACAAAATTTAATGAACCAGTCGAAGGAACAAAGCAAGATGGCTCTCTTACTCTAAGAACACCACCACTAAGAACTAGCTCTTCGTATGATGAGGCTCACGTAAAGAGATATCAGCTAGAAATGAAGCCCAGAATGATAGTAATGAACCATTCGTCGGATCTTGATAATGATGATTTGGGACTTTTTCGTACACAAACAGGGTTTGAAGATACTATAGAAGATTTACCGGATGATCGTATCCTAACTTTTTTACAAAAGCCTGATATAATTCTTGATGTTAGAGAAAGAAATGTATTTTTTCAAAAAGAAAATTTTGATGTTGAAGTTTTTGAAGTCATTGATGAAACAGAAAGAAGTCAAAACTTTTTAAAAAGACTTTACTTTACTGAAGACATGGAAGAAGAGGACGTACAAAGAGTGCCGATTGAAAGCAGAGTTGAGACTTATTTAGAAATAAATTTTGATGCAGGCATAGATATACCAGCTGATTACTTAGATGTTGACAAGCTTAAAATAGCAATAGAATACGATAGGCTGGGCGAATACTTTAGCTCAAGGCCAAACTCCGGAATTACTATATTTAAAAACGGTGTTGATATTACAAAATCGGAATCAGAAAATAACAGAAACCTTTTTAATGATATGCCCGGTATGGTTAGACCAGAATTTAACCGCAGTCAAATTGGTGAATCTCTGTATGATTTTGATAGAGAGTTATTTGAAGATGGCGATGATGAGGGTTGTGATTAATGTCATATATAAATATAGAAAGTGTTCCTAAATATTATCTTCCCAAGATGAATATACAAAACATAAGTATACACAACGGAGTTACTAATTCAGATATTTTATTAAGAGTAAAGTTCAATATGACACCATCTAATGGCTATATGGCATCCTCTTTGGGGACAAGTATAAATAGACATATACGTCCATATGTTGTTGCCTTTCCAAGCCGACGACTAGCAAAAATATACGAAAGCTATATAAAATCAGAAGATTCAATACTGCTGCAGCACTTACCTGAATCTATGTTTGTTTTTGACAAATTTAGTGTAAGTAATGCATCAAATGCTACGTTTAACACAGAGAATTCGTCAATTAATAATCCTTTCACTATAGGGGGCAATGGATATTTTTCCAGAATCAACACAATGGATTCTCTTAATTCCTGGACAGGCGCAAAATATGCAATTTCTGATCCGTTTGAGTCTAGTTTAGACTTTGATGGACTTCCGCTTGCTAGAAGATTACGATTTTTAGATCTTGTGGCTAACTTTGCAGGAAGTGCTGATGGAGATATGTTTGCTCGCGGTAAAGTCTATACCAACGACAAAACAATACCACTAATTGATGGAAACACGATTGAGCTGAATATAGAAAATTTAGAGAATCAGAGCAGTACTGCAGGAGAACAAACATATGTACAAATTTACTTATACTATTTTACATACTTAGATATGGAAAGTCTTTTGACTGACACGGATATTCTTCAAGAGGTCTCACAAGCTTTAGTTGATAATCTTAGAAATACTTCTTTTGGTAAGAGAAATAGAAAGTACGTGCATGGCCAAGTAGGTAAACAATTAGTTTTGCACGGCGAATATGATGAATCTAAGCCTGATCAGGGCCTTACTGTTTCTAGAGATACTTTAATTTTTAAAAGAGCAGATGGTGCAAATCAGTATGTAGTCAACGATGGTTTGAAAATTTTCAGACATAACCAAAGATATTATGCAACAGAAAGAACTTCAACTCCAGAAACTGAATTAAAATCCATAGTTCAAAGTAATCCTGCCCTTACTGGCGTTAATCATATAATACCACTAACTACAGAAAGGATCAGGAACAG
>Ga0163109_10003654_pt1 | contig 11758 bp, 23 predicted proteins | sample CRUFie1St13metaG_FD_108704 | JGI IMG/M metagenome (GOLD analysis project Ga0163109, IMG submission 108704) | Marine microbial communities from the Costa Rica Dome - CRUD Field 142mm St13 metaG | ecosystem: Environmental > Aquatic > Marine > Oceanic > Photic zone | place: Costa Rica: the Eastern... | reverse complement strand
TTGTGGTCGATACACAACAATCCCATTTCATCGTATGATACGCCTCTGTCACCCTCTACAGTGTCTTCTCGTGGTGACCAATATTTACTTCTGCGACTTCTTTCTTCTTCGTATACATGTTTGACTTCACCATCAACAATCACTGCAACAGCAGTATCGTGGGAAGTATTAACACCTAATACAGTAGTTTCACCTTTACTCATAATGTCCTTTGTTTAATTAATCGATGTATTCTCTTTGTAATTGTTCCTGTGTGACTAATTTTCTATCAAGCATGTCTATCACCATGTCTTGTTGCCCTTTCTTTCTTCCTGTCCATTCACCCCATGACCAAGAGGTCGCAGTGGCGATGATGAGAAATATCATAAAGAATAGATAAATGTCCATAACTGTATTTAGTGTTACCTTTTATGTCTTGTGAAAGGACTTCTGAATTTATATGTGTATGTCCATTCGTATGTAAATATAAAATAATATATTCCATATAAAAATGTGAACCAGACTACACCACTAAAAAAATATTTGAGTGCCCACCCAAATATAGTCCATGGTAATAAAAATAAATTAATTAAAAAATCCATAATATAATCCTAAATTAAATCTGGCAGGGAGAGATTGCACACATCAATCGTATAAATGCTTGTGGATTTTGTGATATTTAATCTCTTTATCCCTTGCCCGAGCTTTGCGCCCCTATTATTTAAAATCATGTATTCAGTATACACTACTGACGAATTATTTTCTAGGTGGTTTTATTTTCTTTTGCAATGTTTTTTTACAATGAGGACACTTTAAAGGTATATCAAGTAATTGTGAGATTGCAACATGTTTCTCCCACTCTTCATCTCTTGGTGGAACAGGTGCAAACATCTCAGACGGTAATGGAAAACCTATATGATTCATTTTCTTTTCTTATAACCTGTGCCTTTAGATATTTCCTCTATGCGTTGTTGATGTCTTTTCTTAGACTTATTCATAATACGCCTACGAGCTGACTCTGCTTTCCATTCTGCCTCATGTGTTGCGATGTATTTGTCACAACCCTCACCTAGACCACGAAGAAACTTGATATAACGAGTTTTTTGTGCCTTGGTCATAAAGTTATAACCCTCAACGAAGTCAGGTTCTTCCGAAGATACTTCTGCGATAAGACCATCCCATTCAGGTTTCATCATCTCAACCAACTTGCGTTTGAACTCCAACTGCTTTAAATACTTCTCAATCTTAAAATTAGACTTGTAGTTGTTGTCCATGAAGAGGTCCAACTGATATTCTACCTCACCTAAGGCCTCATTGACCTTGTTTCGCATTGCTTGTTGTATTTTGTTCATAAAATCTATATATTAAATAAAAGATTTAAAGATGCCACTCAGTAATATTAACCCTCCTACACCATTCAATAGAATTAGTGCCCTATCTTTCCATAAAAGTGAGACAATTAACCATCCGAATATACCTACGGTGCTGAGATATAGGTCCCAAACTGCAAGTTCTGGTTCACCTGTGGCCCTCATAGCCATTGCACACATGACTACAATGCTACTAAACCACTTAATCCACCATGCAAGAGACTCTTTTTGCCTCTCTTTACGCTGTTTTGCAGTCTCTACCACCACTTTTTCTCCCAAAATGTAGGGATACGCTCACCTTTTCGCTGTTCTTCTACCATATGCGAAGACATAATCATGAAGAAAAACGCTCCTAGGGTGATAATTACCCCAAAAAAAATTTGAATGACGGTCATAAACACCTCTCTAGTATCTCCATAAGGGGGATAAGAATGTATAACCCTATTAATAACTTCTCTAGGCGACCAAATGAGTCTCTCGCCTCGTCTGGACACCTCTGATTTTTCTCATATTGCATAAAATATACCCAAAAAAATTTTTATTCTGCATACTGACATATCCCGATGCCTTAACATCAGTGGACCAACGCTGAGGATTTCACATGGACTGTTCGCCACGCACACTCAGAGTCATTCTAAGACGCTGTATGCTACCCCTACACCATATGTGCAGTGAGTGTGGCGGGCGTTTTCATTCCCGCCATGGATGTTCGGACATCAACCTCTGAGACTTTCACATATGCATGATATATTACAGGTAACTCTCAGATGAACCCTACAATACATTCCATTATACTATATGGATGCAGTCTATGTCTAGTGGAAAACTTTAGAAACTCCTCCGATAACCATGAAGTCGATGTCTATATCACCAATGATATTCATCTCACCTCTACTGACAACAGATGCGTTCAACATCTCCCATGAATCGTTCTGCAATGGCCCTTTGTCCATGGCCAACTGCATCTCTTTACTATTAAGTGGTATCTCTACTGGTATACCTGATGCAATATGCACCCCTTTTAATCCGTTTATCATCCTATTAGCCATACTACTCCGTTTATTATTAATGCTGGTCCCCCAAACGCACAGACAAATGCGACAAAGGAACTATTAAAGAACCATATGTTCAGTCTGCGTAATTTCCAAAACACTTTGGGGTGGTTTAAAAACATATATCTACTCATCAGTCTCCATCCTACAAAAAAATGAGACCCATTGTCAACCCCTATGTTAGTGGTCACTATCACCCACATATAGAGTATATCTCTCCACTATACTAGGATAACAAAAAGTGGGGGTCATTGTCAACCCCTCTCAACCCTTGACGAACTCTCTCAATTAATACATAGTCCAGGTTCTCTCAACACACTCACGCTAACCACTTTTATTCGCTACTTCTCTGAGACACATAAATACGAATATAATTACACACTTTAACACACTTCTTCACACAATATATTATGAACATACTCGCACTACTCAATAAAATATTCAAACCCACGCAAAAACAGGCACTTGCACACAAAGAAACTGCGTTTAGTGTAGGGAGTGGTCTACTTACACAGGCACCTCTCATGGTGTTTCTCATGTGGTTTATGCGTGAAGTTCTTATTATACAGGATTGGTGGGTGTTATCTATCACTAATGTAATTGCGATGACTATAGTATCATATGTAAGGGTTTATTACACTCGTATGTATTTCTCTGGTAGATATGATGATATAGAAGACACTGAGAACCATCGGAAACCATCTCTCTGACCCTTTGTCAAGCCACCTAATAGTCTGACTAGGATAGCGGACTAAGTGTATACTGGAGGCGCTCTGGTGTCTTCGGAGATGTTTGTTAGGATAGCGGTTGCAGTATCTACGGACATATGTTATAAATAGATGTATGGCATATGATTTCTTTCCTAAGACTAAAAAAGAGATAGTCAATAAACTCGATAGTAAGTTCCCTTCTGAGAATGTAGCGGAAATTATTATGCTACATGAACGCCTTACATCAGCGTATCCTAAACTTGAAACACCTATCAATATAGATTTATCTAAGAAGTCGAATATCAATGTCTCTCGTGCAATTGAAGAAGATATCACTATTGCAAAGATAGTAAAGATGGCGAATATCAAATCACTTAAATTAAAGTTTGGTAATGGAAGTAGTGGTAATAGAGGTGCAAATAATAGAGGTAATTTATTCGAACCTGAATTTGCTGATGATATACTTCGTTGGTGGGCAGGTGATAAAGTGCGTTCTCAGAACAATGAAAAAGCGATAGAACACATGAACCAGGTGTATGGTTTGCGTAAGTCTAAGACACTTAAAGTAGATGTAGTCGGAGGCGAAAACACACCTAGACCAATAGACTTTAGTGGTTCTAATATAGTTCTTACAAATACAAAGGGAACAGGAACAGATGTAGGTGAATCAGTCACCGATATTACATTGACTACAGATGATGGTCCAATATATCTATCATTGAAAATGGGACCTACTACTACATTCTTTAATGTAGGGATAAGAACTATACTGACACCAGATGAAATAGAGAATGGGAAGATTACCAATCGTAATGGTTTGCGTTTACTTAAATTGTTTGGTATCGATAATAATAAGTTCTGCGAAGTCTTTAGAGGCGGTAAAGGTGCAGGTCCATTCTATAGTGGGATAGAGACTGGTCGAATGAATAAAAATGCAATGAAGAAACTTTTACAGTCTGGTATAGGTCATAACTATCACATCATACACAAAATGAGTGGTAAAGTTCTATCAAAAGAAATGAGTAAAGATATGATGAAGAAGGCGAGCGATGTCGGTTCACTTAAACTCTTCTATGGTGGTAAAACAGGAACTGGTAAAAGAATCAATATGGAAATGTCTTCGTCTGTCTATAAGTTCAGTCTAAACATAAGAGATACACAAGGAAAGGATGGTTATCCTACTCGTCTTATGTGTGATTTCAAATACAAATAATCAAATAACACCTAAAGTCCAGTTCTCTGCAACTGACTCAGCATATGATAAAGACTTGTCATGCACTTTGCGTGTTTCAACAAGTTCATCACCCTCATAGAGTTCTACTTCATAACCCCATGCACTGAGAACAATGTTAGATGTTCTATTCTTTAGTCTATCGTGACCTCTGTATTCTGATAATGTTTCTGTCATATAATCATGCCATAATTGTTTCATATCACCAGTCGAAAAAGTTATTCATCTTTGCAAATGCATATGGTATCACTGCAACGGCGATAATGAATAATGATATGAATGTGATGAGTTCACCATAATCTGCAAATGGCGCCATCATAATAGTCTAAGTCTCGCCCAATAGTCTTCTTCTTTTTTACATTTAGTTTCATCAAAATAGACTATTGATGTTTGTTTAGTCATACCACGATAGTCATGGTCCCAATAGAGATACTTAGAATCTGGTTCACCACCAGTCCCTCGCCAGTTCGCCTCTATCAGTTCTCTTTGTTCTTCGTATTCTTCGATGAGTGTTTCATTCATATCTTTATCACCACAATAGTATTTACCTACAGTTGCAGGTAACATTGGTAATACGAACTCATCGTATTCGCCCTCTATGAATGCCATGAATGTAGAATACTTAGAGATAATCTCATCATCAAACATTTTGTCTGTCAATGTCGCATGGTCTTCATATATGAATTGAAAGAAGTAGGGCATAAACTGAGTTGGTTCTGTATTAGTCCAATCAAATGCAAGATTAAGAGTCGCCCAATTGTTCTCTATGATTGATTTCTTATCATCATCACCCAATACATAAGATGTATGATTAGGATTACCCTTATCTGGTAATGTAGAGAATAGAATACTATGTGTCAATTCTACTGGAACACATCTAGGGTGACAATAGATTGTCTTATCATGTTTACCAAACAGACTATTCTTGAATAGACTTCTGATTGCAAAACTTGGGTCGACACCCTCTGGTAATGGTTTCACATCTTCGAATCGTGCAGGTGAATGATTGTTTGGGTCATCACCCCATTTGCCTGATGCATCAACGAAGTCTTGTTTATCATAATCACTGAATACAGTAAATCTACTTATCTGCATACCCTCATGCATAATAAGTCTTTGTTTATCCATATGCATTTTAAGATTGACGACATCTTCTGGTGTTGTCGTTGGGTCATCTTTCATGCAAACTGTAGCAAAATTAAATGCCATATCTATCTCCTCATTCTCGCCAAGTCTTTGGCGTATTGTTTATCTTCTTCAAATACAGGTACAAGGTTTGACTTATGCATCGCCGCTATACCTAATAACTTTCTTTCACCTGTGTATTGCATCGGTTCTTTCTTTGGTGTAATTGCACCAGTTGTATTCTTCGATACAAAACTAGGATATTGTTGTGCAACTTCTTTGACCACTTTATCATATTGTCTTTGTTGAGTTGCGATTAGTTCATTATATATAGTTCGTTTTGATTTAGTTTTCAATGATTTGGTCTTTCTCTTTCGACCAGTCATATCATATCGTAAACTACCTACTAAATTTATCGTTCCCATGTATATAATTATAATATATGTATGTCATTCTTTCAACCACTTTTTTAAGGAAGATAATTAATCCATCCTGTGATTGCATACTTAGTCTCTTTCAATGGTGGGTTACCTCTATGCACATGTGTAAACCCAGCGGGCCATACTATCAGTCGACCTTTCACTGGCGATACTCTTACACCTTGATATAAGAATTCTGTTTCACCACCATCTTCTACATCATTTAGATACACCATGTATGCAAGTATACTTGTTCTATCATATGCACTTGAACCACCTTCAAAATGCCAGTTATGATATCCCTCACTTGGTCTTGTCTTTTGCATTTTCATTTGTGCATTGTAAAGACCACTATAAACACCTGAGTCAATTACAGGATATCTTATTTGCCATGATTCTATCACATCATTGTGAATCCAATCACCGATTTCTCTGATTGCACCATTAGTCATTGTGTCCATCTCTGTAATGAATATTGATGTATCTGACCTCTGTGTGACATGAGCGCCATAGTCTCTTCGTGTATGAGTTAGACCATGTTCTTCATGTTCATTAAATATACGAATACATTCATCACATAAATCACCATCAATAATACCATCTAGTATTCTTATATGGTCACCATAAGAATCGTCCCATGGTAATTCTACTCTGTTCTTTACTTGTTCTCTATTGTCCATTATTCAGTTCTCTCATGTTCATCTCTACCAAACCATATCAGTAGAACAAATCGTTGACCCTCATATATCGGTTCAACCCCATGCCACATTTTTGTAGAATTGTTAAAGAATGTAATCGTTCCTATATCTTTTGCAACTAGATTACCTTGCACATTGAGTTGACCACCTTTGTAGTCATCGTTGAGTTGCATGATACATGTTCCAAAGTCTGTATCTTCTGCAACATCTCTATGAAAAGGGAAGAATGAATCTTCTTTATAGTGAACAATTTGCATGTATGTAATTCTTCTAAAGTCAGGATGGTCTGGTATCAAATGACCCATGACTTCTAATACTGCATTGTATTCTTTTGAATCTTCGGCGATAGTCGCATGGTCTTTGTTATGGTCTGCCTCATATTTGTATGATAAGTTTCTCTCTGTTATCTCATCAGGTGGTGTCACCTCTGAGTTTGCATATTCACATTCAGTAAATGGTAAGTTTAGAAATTGTTCTATGATATGGTCACAACCCGCTGGTGTAATGATGTGTGGTATTATCGTAATGAAATCACTGTTGCGTTCTATTTCAAACTCTTCGCCTGAATATTTGTCTACAACAACTTCTGATTCTGTTTGTTCTTCTGCACCATCCATCTTTGATTGTGCATATGTTCCTAAATTAATAACCATTGTCATCTCCTTTTGGGTGATAGAAAGTCACTTGCGTGAATCTCCAGTTTTCTAAGTATCTATGATAGTCTTCTATATATGCACCATGCATACAATTACCAGGAAATATCACACATCGATTGAACTTCGCAGGTATAACTTTTCTTATGTTGAATCTCTCTTCTACAGGATATAATAATGCCATGTTCTCATCGTTAGTAATCCATTCACCATCATATATTGCAGTTCCACCATCTTCTTGTTTATCAAGATAGACTAACATATTGAGTGTGGACAAATGGTCTGGCGTATTCAATGCACTATCAATGTGAGGATAGTGTTGCATCTTCTTATCAAATACTTCTGCTGTCTTGAAACAGTTGAACTCATATAGGCGTGACCAATCATAATGACCTTTGAAGAAATATCGTCTGCATAAATCTAATAATCTCTGTTGAGAGTTTTCATATAATCTAGTTGGGTGACCAACCTTGTCTACGATTCTACAGTCGAAGTAATCTATACCATTGCGTGTGTTAGATTCAGGATTATATTTCCATAATGGGTATTGTCTGTTGATTAAGAACTCGTGTAAGTCTTCTGCATTTTCATAGAAGTCATCTATGACAATTGAGAAACCATCAAATGTATGATTATCAAATGAACCTCTCATTTTGTATAGTTCATCGTAATCTACTATTCTGTTGATGTCATCTATGTGGTTCATGTCAAAACTCCATAATCAAATTGGTCGCCATGATGATATGATTCTAAATCTTCGGCGTGTTGTAAGTTAAAAGATATACTTATGCGTTCATAAGATTCATTTTCTCGTGGGTGACCCTTTGGTACGCTATGCATTAGATACGATGGCCACAATAAAAAGTCACCATCTTGTGGGTGAAAGTTGAATGATGTATGTTGTCGACCAGTAAATTCATATTGTGAGTCTTCTGGTCTCATCTCATCATCATTACCTGACTGACTATGTAATGCAGGCATATTAGGATTCCAGAACTTGATTGGTTCTGATGAGTCTTGCGTTGAGACATAGTATGTGCCTGATAGTCTAGACTTAACATGATTATGACATTCATGGTCATGTGGTTCATTGTATACATTCACCCATGCAAAGAAATGTATATCGTGTCTATTGACATCTGTAAAATCTAAATTGTATTGACTTCTACAAAACTCAACATAGGTATCTTTCATCTGATTTGCAAAATCATTATACCAAGGTTGTTGGTGTGTTTGTTCTCTTGCATCAGGATAAAAGTATGTGGTGTATTCTGTTAGTGGGTCACCTTTCGGTAATGTGTCTATTATATTTCTACAGTGGTGTGCAACCTCTGTATGATTTAGATTTACTTTTCCTTGAAATATAGTTGTAGGGAAGACATTGACATAATCTCCTCTACAAGGTGAATAAGTATTGTTAATTCTGTTCGTCTGTATTGGTTTCATTCACGGTCACATTACGATAATATATTACAACTTCTCCCAATTGTTTGATGTATCTCTTTAACTCTTGCATATCTTCTGCCATGACTTTGTAGTCACCGATAGTAGTTGCAACAAATAGTATCTCACCATCATTTACTCTTCTCATTTCATCCATAAATTGGTCATAGTATGTATAACCTACTGGCCAGTCTGGATTCTCTCTTTCATCTAACTCACATGTCTTTGGTCTTTTGAATTGTTCTACACCCTCATCGTTGAACTTCTTAGGTTCATATGGTATAGTTCTTCTACATGGATTTACTATCTTCGCCTCTGATACTACAAACCATTTCGGTGCTGTTAGTTGCACTGGTCTAGGCAAATCAGGTTGCATGATATCAATCTCTAATGGTTTAGATTCTATCTGTATCTTTTTTGTTGGTAATAACGAACAACTAGTCGTTAGTATCAGGATTGGTAAGATTATATAATTCTTTAGTGTCATCCTCTATGCCCTCCATTACTAGTTCACTTGCATTGTTCATTCTTAGTTCTATCATACCAGGTTTCTTTAGTGCAAGTAAATCTAAATTGTGTCTTGAAAATATTTCTAGGTATTCTGCCTTCTCTGATTCAATTTCTGCATTTCGTCTAGTCATTTGCAAAAGAGATTTACCTTGTTTTTCAAAGTTATCTCGCAAGGCGGTCATCGCCTGTGTCTGTTCTTCTAATGCAGTTTCTAATTTTATATTGTTCTCTTTGAGTGTCTCATTCTGATTATACAAATAGAATGTGAGTAAACCCAAGGTCACCAATAGACCCATTGTAAATTGATTCATATTTTCTCCCTATAGGATTGTTATGATTAGTGCAACAAGTAATAAACCACCTACAATTAGGTCATCGTTGTCAAATCTCTTCGGTGCCATCCCAATCCTCTACTATAAAGTTCAGACCACCTGAACTTCTATATTCTACTACCTTGTTATTTTCATCTCTGAACTTTAAATGTTTCTCTTTCTGAACTAATAGTTTCTTGGCGACAAAGACTCTATCATCTGCATCACCATAAACACTGTTAAAAGATACAGTCACTTTATATCTAGTAGTAAACTTGGACTTTATCCAGTAGTAGATATACTTAACCCATTTTTTTAACTTGTTCATATTTATATTTAGTTGTTATTTCTGAGGTCTTTTAGAATGTTGATAGTATTCTTTGCACTAGTGTGAACTATGCCGATACCACCTGCCTCTTCCCATGCATCGATGTTCTTTTGTCTATCATCGATTAGAACAGAACCCTCATAGGCGTATGCCGCCTTTTGTGTCCCTGTAAATGTGCAAGTCACTGGCACAGTAGGGTCAACATGTCTCTTAATCCATTCGTTCTTATCAAACACAACCAACTCTCTGTTGACTTCACCAGCGGCAGTCAATATCTCCCATGGTGTTTCACAATGTCTGACATATGCAAGTAAGTCATACATGTCAACCATAGGTGGCAAGTTTGCGAATAGTCTTTTGTTAGTAAGTTCTTCTTTTCTTATATCGTATGTAGTGTGACCCTCATCATCATTAGTAAGTGGTTCACCCAAATACTGAGGCATTTCTACACCCCTCAAAAAGTCGGCAAGAACACCGTCCATGTCTAAAAATATTCTTTTTATTTTTCCTTTCATCATGTAAGTATTATAGTCTTTTTTGATGGTCATTGTCAAGGGTGGTTTCTAGTAAATACGCCTCATTTTCATCTAAAGGTTCACCATTTAGAACCTGTCTAGCATGCACCATTTCGTGTGCAAGTGTGACATATCTTTCTTGATTGAGTTTGACATATATGTTGATATATGTGCGTTTGCCTAATATTCTTGGGTGTTCTATGATACCCATTTGACTAAAAGATGGCGGTAATCTCTTTATCTCGATGACTGCATTGTGGTGGTCGATACCCAATGTTTTAGAATAGTCGACTGCCCTTTCTAACAGTAATGTGTTTTTACAGTAAATCTCCATCTTCAAGTTCTTCATTATATACTTCTAAATCTTCTTCGCCACACATAGGACAACATACTGGTCGTAAATCCTCGTGTTCTTCTCGCACCTCTGTGATATCAATAGTCATATCAAGGTCGCAATCGGCACAATAGATGTGATGTCTAATCATCTTTTTCCTCGTCTAGTTTCTTTTCTCCTATGACTTCATCATAGAAGTTCTCAAATGACTTTGATTTACCATTTATTGTTGCATATGGTAATTCTCTGTCTTCTGGTGGATTCATGAAGTCTTCGCCTTTTGTGTATACTCTGACTTCATGTTCATCATGGTTTATTGTTCTAATAACATGTTTCCACCTCATATCTATAACATCTTGTTCGTTAGGATGGTTCAGATATAAGATGTAAGAGTTCATGAATTTCTATAACCCTTAGACCATTGTTCTAGTTCAGTGTAACCACCTATGTTTTCACCATGAACTCTGATTTGTGGAAATGTTCTTGCACCAGGAAACTTCTCTAACATCTCTTCTCTGTCAAAATCTGTTCCTAATGATTGATATGAGTATTCATATCCTTTCATTTCACATAATTGTTTCGCCCTATCGCAATAAGGGCACATTGGTTTTCCATATATTTCTATCATTTTCTACTATACTCCATATTGATTTCAGAATGGTGTTGTTCATCTTGTCTGACTTTCTTAATCAAGTCTGATAATCTAGCACTCTTCTTCATTTTATAATAATCGATAGCAAGTTGTGGTGCAGGTATATTCTCTACAACACCACTTTCTACCAGTCTTAAATACTCTGTATATGACTTGACTGCCTCTTCTTCAAAGTATGCAATCATTCTATGGGCAGTTCTAAAATCTATTACATAAACTATAAAATAGAATAACATAAAAATCATTTGTGCAAATAATACTAATAGTCTTTCAAACCAGTTTGGTTTTGATATGTCTATAAAAAACATTAGATGCATCCTTTCGTTCTCTGCCTCTGCCAACATCTCTCTTATTTGTGGTCCCCAACCACTCTTCATCTTTCTTAGACTCTTGAAGTGCAACCACATTCCTGCAACCATACCTGGTAC
>Ga0163109_10003653_pt1 | contig 11759 bp, 10 predicted proteins | sample CRUFie1St13metaG_FD_108704 | JGI IMG/M metagenome (GOLD analysis project Ga0163109, IMG submission 108704) | Marine microbial communities from the Costa Rica Dome - CRUD Field 142mm St13 metaG | ecosystem: Environmental > Aquatic > Marine > Oceanic > Photic zone | place: Costa Rica: the Eastern... | reverse complement strand
TCCTCTAGTTGGGCCGGGTGCCCTTCATGTTGTACCAGTAGAGGACCTTTCCTCCTTCGATGTAGTACCACTCTTGGAACCAAGCGTGCTCCACGAGTACACTGTCCTGGGTGGTCTTGACGTCAAATCCGGCGTGGACCCAATCTCCGGCCTCTTCCAAGTTGGCGTCAACGGCATACGCCCAGTTGAATGTCCAATCGTGGTCGAGGGTGTCGGCCATGATGCGACCGATGAACGCTTCTGGTCCTTCGTAGCGGTTGCCATCGTGCCAATCAAAGACGCAGGTATCGGCGAAAAACGAAGCCAGCTGTTCCATGTCTTCGGCTGCCCAGGCGGCATCGATGTCCTTGACGAGTTGCACGGAAGCCTCGCTTCCGAAGTACACGGGACCGCCTTCAGGCGAGAAGCCGCTGGAAGTGGGCAAGGTGGATTCGGTGGGAGCGTTGCATGCAAAAAGCGCGATGCACAGGGCGAAGGCCGCAGCCTTCAATGGGGTTAGGTAGGCGTTCATTGGGTTGATTTTGAATGAATTGCAAGGTTGGGTTTTCCTTGAAAAATTCAAAATTTGCCCGCATTAATTTTAGGGCGCTCGAAACAATAAAGCCGACGGCACAGTTCGTAAGGTCATGACCGTTCGGAACATTCTATTCTTTGGTGCAGTTGTCCTTTTCAGTACAGCTGCATTTCGCCCTTTTTCCATGGAAAATCAAGCCCAATACGTTTACCACGCTGCGGATACACGCGGCCACGCCGACCACGGTTGGCTCGACACCTACCATTCGTTCAGTTTTGCCAGCTGGCACAATCCCGAGCGGATGCACTTCGGCGCCTTGCGCGTGTTGAACGATGACTTCATTGGGGCGGGTGCTGGGTTCAATACCCATCCGCACGACAACATGGAGATCGTCACCATTCCGCTTGAAGGGGACTTAGAACATCAAGACAGCATGGGGAATACGTCTGTGATTCGCCACGGTGAAGTCCAAATCATGTCCGCCGGAACAGGTGTTTTGCACTCGGAGAAAAACCCCAACGCCACCAAGCCTGTGCGCCTGTTGCAAATCTGGATGTTCCCGAACGCCCGGGACCTGAAGCCCAGCTACGACCAACAAGCCTTTGACGCAAGCGCCGAACGCAACAACCTCCTGACCGTCGTCAGTCCCGACGGTACGGACGGCGTGCAGATCCACCAAAACGCGTGGTTCAACCTCGGCTCCTGGGACGCCGGGCATACCCAATCGTATGCGCTGCACGGAGACGGCCAAGGCGTCTATGCCTTTGTGCTCGAAGGCTCGGTAACCATTGACGACCGCACACTCGGTCGCCGCGACGGCCTGGGCGTATGGAACACGTCCAGCATCGACATCGCCGCGTCTGAAGACGCCCGCATCCTCCTGATGGAGGTGCCGATGCGTTGGTAATTCCGTCCCTTACTCCTTAATCATCCGATAGGTCCGGGGCTCGACAGTGTCCTCGGAACGGAGGAGGTAGCAGCCGGCTGGTAGCCCTTCGGTTGCGATGGTTCCACTGGTGTTGGGTGCGCGTTGCACCACCTTGCCGGTGATGTCCATCAGCGTCCAAACGCTTGCACCGGGTACGTTGATGACGTCTTCAAACGGATTGGGGTAAGGTGCCGGCTCCGCAGCCTCTTCGACCTCCGCCACCTCCACCACCGGCTCGCAGTCGATGTCGAGCGGCTCCATCACGGAAATGCCGCAGGCACTGAACGTAAACGTCGAAGCGATGTCCACAGCGTGTGACACGCCCAGCCGGTCGTTGGTGGAAATCGTGTCGCGTTCAAACCAATTCTGAGAAGGCCAATCCGTGACGGACGGGTACATGCTTTCACCCCATTCGTTGACATGACCGAGGCGCATGGCGTGCCCGAGCTCGTGCATCAGCACGTACGCAAACTTGGCGTTGCCGTCGGTAAGGTCACCGGTTCCGTAGTCGTAATCGAAGTTTGCGTTGAGCACCACGTCGATCTCGCCAGCAACGTAGAAAGTGACGTCACCGAGAATGCAGCTCCACCACAGCGTGTTGCAGTACCCTACCGTGCCTGGAGAGAGTGGGTTGTCCGGGGTGTCGAAGGAGATGGTGTTCTGCCCGTCGCCGAGGTCCCAGCCCAAAGACGTAGGCGTCTCGTTAAGTTGGAAATTCACCCCAGTCTTGCAGACAAAATCGTTCAATGTCCGCTCCACAGCTTCAAGGCGTTCGGGTTCATTGAAGATGGCTTCATTGACGTGGAAGAGGTAGCTGCCATCGCCGTTGTTGTTGTATAGGTGGGTGTAGCCGTAGGGGCTGAATGGCTCCGAGTCGAGGTTGTAGCGGATGTGCAAGGAGTCGGCCGACTCGAGCGTGGTGCCATCGTTGGTGATGATCCGGACGCGGTTGGATTGGGCTTGCGGGATTTCGACCGTGATGGAGGTATTTGACCAATCGGTGTAATTGAAATTGGCTGCGGCGTCTGCGTCATAATAGCCGCCGCCGGTTTCGAAGGTGACGTAGCCGTTGCCTTGCACCGCCCCGAAACCTGTACCGGTGATGGTCAACATTTCCATGCCGTTGCCGGCGGCCCAGTCCGTGCTCAATTCGACGGTGCTGCGGTTGAATCCCATGGTCAAAACGTCGCGCTGCAGCGGTTCGTAGGATTGCACCCCGCACGCCGGTTTCCAGCCTTCAGCGTGGCTGCCACTCAAGTAGAAGGTGCCCTTGGCGCCGGTGTTGAGGTACATCTCGCCCGTACAGAAGGAGCCCACGTCTTCGAAGGCGCCTCCGATCAGTTCGACCTGGTACGGAACGGTTTCGGAGGCGATGGTGAGGGTGGAAACGATGCGGTTGTTTTTCCAAAACGATTGGGTGGCGACGACCTCACCTTCGATGATGGCATCGGCCAGCGCGGCCTTCTCACCCTCCGAAAGCGGAATGATGTCCGCGTGCATCGCATGGAGGGTGTAGTGATGGGGGAAGGTGTGTGCAAGTTCCTGTGCGCTCGCAAGGGCGCTCGCAGTCAGGAAAAAAACGATGAACAAGTGGCGCATGAGAGAGGGTCTTTCCATGCAAATAAAGGCGGTTCATCCTGGTTTTCAGTAAAACCCGGGGTTATGCACGTCCAAAACACCTGTTTGATCAATCGTTGCATTCGGTGGTACGTGTGATTAACCTACCTTGACACCATGCGCTGGATTGCATTGATTTCTTTGATGGCGTTGTCCTTTAACGCTGCAGCTCAAAAAGTGTTCACGGTGGACTACGCGTCGCAAGCCGACGTGAAATTGTTTGTGGTCGAGTACGCCGCGCAGGCGGATTTGTGCGTCTTTAAGGTCGATTACGCTAGCCGCGCGAAAGGGAATGAAGGCCAGTGGTTCTGGGTGGAGTACGCCTCTCAGGCCGACAAGAAGGTCTTCTTTGTGGATTATGCTTCGCAAGCTGACCTCAAAATATTCTTCGTCGAATACGCCTCCCGCGCGGAATGGCGCAGCCAGCAGAAAAAGCACTTAATGTACTGACGCGAGCGCCTTACTCCGCGCAGTCCTCTCCGTACTTCGACAGCAGGAGCAGGAGGTCGCCCGTGCCCACATTGCCGTTGGCGTCGATGTCTTCAGGGCACACCACAGGCGGCATCAACAACGCAGCAGCCTCATCCTCGTACGCCGCAATGGCGATATTGGCAACTTGCGAGCCAATGACCCGGGCGCGGATGTCGTCCATGGGCGGGTGGATGCCGCCCCAGATGCGGCTGAGGGCGCATTGGTCGGCCGCGTCGCGGTAGGTGGCCCACTGCAGCGTGAAAGATTCGGAGGGACCCGATTCAAACGCTAGGAAGTTGTTGGCTTCCACTTCGAATGTGCCGAGGCCACCGGGGAAATACGCCGAGCCGGTGGCGTGCGCCAAGACTTCGGCCGCGGCCCGCGAGTAGGTCGAGTGGCCGCTGACGTAGCCGGCAAACGGCGGCGTCACAAACGTCGGTCGCTGGTACGGCCACCACGAGCAGCCCGTGCGCCATTCGAAAGCCGGGACGCCCGTATCGGGATTGGGCACCCACTGGTGGACTTTGACCATGCCGAGGGCTTGGGGTTCTTCGGCTAAAATGGGGTCGCCCGCCTCGATGATCTCAAAGACGTTTTCGATCAGCGGCACGCCCTGCGGGTCAAAATTCCCCAGAGCCGGATCTGAACACTGGCCTTTGGTCAGCATGAACCGGATCGCTGAAATCGGCCGCACAAAATCGTAGTACCCCTTGATACTCCACGTGGCAATCGCCGCATCGTGCATCGCGCCACCGAGCAGCCGGTACGCCCGCGCCAACCACGCGTCGTGGCTGAGCGGCTCCCCGCGGCCGTTCCACCGCCAGTCAAAATCAGGGTGAGCCGTCGCTTCGTTTAGGATGGTGAACCAGTGGCCGGGTGGCGTTTCGGAATCTGGGCCGTCCGCCCAGAATTCGGCCAGTACTCGGGTGAAGTCGCCGCGCAGCACTGTCTCCGGCTCGTATGGCATGCCCGTCAAGGGGTTGAAGGCGTGGCCGGGGCCGATGTCACCGCCCTCGACCTGGTTGTAGAGGTAATCGGGAAAATCGGGATCGGCATTGAGGTTGCCGATGCTGCGCGGGCTGATGTCGACCGTGACGCCGTCTTCGGTATTGAGCTGGGTTTGCCAGCGGGCGACGAGGGCAAAACCGTTTTGCCAGTTGTACAAACTCTCGTCCGCCTCACCTAACAACGAAGGCGGGCCGGGATCGAAGTACACGGGGTAGGTGCACCCGTCGCGCTCGAGGTAACTCGCATCGCTTGCCTGGAGGGCAAACGGGGCGACGTTACCCCAGTTGGCCCCGCTGAACGGCACGACGTCCTGGAACGTCTCGTTGCCGGCCTGGTCCACGAAGCTGCCACCGAAGGAGAGGGGCTGCCAGCGGTTGGGGTCTTCAAGCGTGAAGCTGCACTGGCCCTCTTCCGTGACGTCGAGCGGATCGTTGACCGGTTCGTAACAGGTATTGGCGTAGTTGCCTTGCTGGTTGGCGCCATCCGCGAGGTAAGCAGCATTGATGGCCTCCGCCACGCTGTTTCCGTAGGCGGCAGCTTCTGAGCTGTTGAGCAAATTGTTGGGGATGGTGCCGGTGGCGTCGATGAACGCATTGACCAGCAACCCAAGGGTTTCGCTCCAATCCGGCGAAGCGGCGTACCGCAGGGAAATGAAGCGGAAGGCGTAGGCGGCCATCATGTCCCGGTGTCCGGTCGTGCCCGGCGACCAGGTGCCAATCCCGTCAGGTGCATCCGGCCAGGCGATCGCGGCATCAACGGCCGTACCGTCCAAGCCTTCGGTCAGCAACTGCAGCGCATACTGGCCGGTGCTGAAGTGGTGCAGGTTGCGGGCATGGACGTTGGGGCGGGCGAGGTCATTGCGGATGGCCTCAAGCAGGATTTCGTTCCACGTTTGGACGGCAGGTTCATCCGATTGACTCCAAACGGGTGCTGAGGTGGCCACGACAAGGACAAGAAGGCATGTGATGCGGAACATGCCATTTAAACCGTTCGCAACAGGCAAAGGTTTTCAGAGGTGCATGAGCCGCACCCCGGCCGGAATAGAGAATTACTGAACGCGAACGACTTGCACCGCGCCGTCGGGTGCAATCGCCTGAATCAGAGGACTTCCCATCAACTGAGCGCGGGGCAGCACGAGCCCGGCAGCCGCATTGGGCCAATTCTGCACCAATCGGCCCTGCAGGTCAAAAACCCGCACATGGCAGCCATCCAACACGCGCAAACCGTCGCCCGTCCACTCCACCAGTTGGGCTTCCGCCTGAGGCACCTCTTCGACTGAAGTAAACTCCCCGGCACAGTGCGATTGGAAGAAGTCCCACAGGAGTTCGGTGCTCTCGATGTCTTGGTTGCCCCATGCGCCGAACCAGTCGTGGCCGCCACCGCTCACTCGGTAATGGTGAAATTCCTGCCCCTCGGGTGCGCCATAGTAGCGGAAAAATTCGACCGACGAGAGGTCAAAGAACTCAAGATTGGGGAGGTCGGTCTCACTTTCTTCGGTGGTGCCCATCATGCCCGTCCAGAGGTCGATGATATTAAGGACACCTTCATTTCCCCAAGGTCCAAAGTCAACACCGCTGGTATAGCCGACAATTAAATCTGCTGTTCCGTGCAGGTGAATGACCGGCACAACCTCGTCCGGATTGCAGTTGTTGAAGTCGGTATCGCTCATGGCGCCTGTGACCGACCCCACCGCTCGGAATACATCGGGGTGGTGGCACGCCAGCGAGTAGCTCATGTACCCGCCGTTTGACATGCCACACGAATAGGTGCAATCTGGACTCAAGCTGTAGGTCTCTTGTAGGTGTTGTGCGAGCGCGACCAGAAAACCGTGGTCGTCGGTTGTGCTGATGCCCAGGTTGGCGTTCCAGTGCGATATGCCGTTGTTGTCCAAGGTTCCTTGCGGGTAGCATACCGCCACGCCTTCGTTGGCTGCTATGGTGGGCCAGCCGGAGTAATTGCGGATGACCCACGCGCTGCTCGTGTAGCCGTGCAAAACGAATACCAGCGGCGCCCCCGTGGCCAGGTCGGCGGGGAGGTCGAGGTAGTAGGTGCGCTCGATGCCGCCGTATTCGAAGGTTTGTTCGGATTGGGCGTTGGTGGCACTGAGTCCGATGCCAAGTACGAGGCAGCATGCGATGGCGAGGCGTCTGATCATGGGAACAAGAAACGACCTGCCGCGCCGCTCCGCAACCTTCGGGTGGGTTTTAACGTAAACTCAGGTACGATAGATTTCTGTGCTCCATCGGCCGCAACCGATGAAAAACGATTTACAAGCCGACGCGGTTCTTCGCAAAACCGCCACCCCACTCCGTATTAAAAACGCCCCATTTGGGGCGTTTTTTGTTTGTTTTGAGAGGTTTCGGGGTGGTTTACGGTCAAAAATGGTGCGAATCGGTCGGTTTTGGAAGGTTGGCGTAGGTGGTCATATTGCTACCTGTGCAACCCCGAGCACGTACCTCCCGTACACAGGCCATGCGTATTTCTATACCTACTTATGCTGCTTATGAGCAGTCAGTTCACCGTGTGTTTGGACCGTACTTCGCGAAGCTCGATGAGCGAATCGAAACGCGGTGGGGGCATTTCCGTCGGTTCCTCGACAATGCCCAAGCCGAAACGACCCGAGCGCACAAGGCCATGTGGAAGAACCTTTCCAAAGGCCAACGCTGGCATGCCAAACGTTTGCAGCGTACCCGGGTGATCTGCTTTGCGCTCATCCCTGTGAGCTACATCGCGTTCGCCGCCTTGTTTGCCTTCGCCGTTGGCGCAGTCGTGAATTGGGCCATCTGATCCCAGGACTGACGTACTGCGGCGCAAGCCAATCAATTGAAGAAGCACCTCGTAAGGGGTGCTTTTTTGTTTATCATTATCCAGTTACCCATGTTGTCAAACACACCAGATGTCTACCGCGATTTCGGCGAGCTTCTCCTGACGACGTTCAATGCTTTCAGCTGTCCATTGGGAGTATGCGGTAACAGCTGTTTTATGTTTTGAATTTGTTAATTGAAAGGAGATTTTTTTGAGCAGTTCTAATTTTTTTTCGAAGGTCTCATCTGAGATTTCATTATTTGTTTGAGGGTCAAGGAGAGTAAGGTTTCCCAAACGGTTAATGTATTTCTCGTGAAGAGTATCTTCTTCACCGGGAAGTGAATCGGACACAAAGTACTCGCTACCCTCATCTACAAAAAATGGATCAGTCCACTTCGTGTAGCTTTTAGGCATGACGTGTTCGACTTGCACATCTCTGTTCAAGTCATACATAGGCTGTCTCTCAGAATGTGCTGCTTCGATCCTTCGCAAAAGGTAATTTGCGACACTTTCCTTTTTCACTGAGCTCTTGGCAAATGATGATTGGAAATCACCATCAACCTTTTGAATAATTGATTTTATCTTGCCTCTGTGGCTTTCAAGAGTCTCAACTAAACTTTCGGCATTGAGAATTTCATAGCCAAGGTCTGAAATGTTTTTCTCTATTTCACTTGGTGACCTTTTAAACGTAAATATCATTTGAACGTACAGACACTCTATTAGGCGAACATATTCAGATATCGTGGTAGCGTTTGCGCTACGATTTCGTAGTGCATAGTAGATGGGGTAGTATTGTTTGAATCCAACGTGATTGAAGAGACGTAGCTGATTCGAAAGGGCTGTTTTTTCACTCTTAGACCCGGGTATGTCGCAGCTATCTGTTTGGATTTCATTTGGTGAAAGAATCTCTTTGAGTCCGAAAGAAGAGACCTCCAGGTAATTCAACGTGTTAAGAAAGTTCTTTACCGCATGATTGTTAGGTCTCTTAAATCCTCCACCATATTGGACCTCGTCTGAATCAGAAACCCATTCCATAAAGGTCTTCATGTACTTTCCCGCAGAAGTTTTACCAGGATTTCGCATGTTCCAAGTGCCTAGAATGAGCGCTTTTGAATTAGTGAGATTTGGCGCTTTTGTACTTGGGTTTTTACAGTTGTCGGCAATGGTCTTAAATGCCTTTTCGGTCCTTGACATTTGATTAATATGCTGGAGACTTCCGATGTTGAGCAGTATTAATCTTGTTAGGTCATAGATATTTAGTTGTTCTCCTCGAGAGTTCAGGGTTTCGAAAATTGTGAATTCCATGCCGTCATTTATGACAGTCAAGGTGACCTCAGCATGTTGGCCTCGTACATACTGTGAGATACTTTTGATTGTACCAATTTGTTCCCGGAAGTATTGCAGCTCAGTTTGACTTGTGCTGTCACGCGAATCGACTTCTTTATTGATTAAATCATATAACAGGTGACATGCACGTATAATTTTATGCTTCTTTGAGGTGCCATTAGGCACGACCCCTATCACGTAATTGGTACCACCACAATGTGCGAATGCTCGTTGGTCCTCTGAATTGTGGAATTGTAAGTAGCATCCATCTTTTCCTCTGAAGTGGTCTAATAGAAGCTGCGCGAGATCGTTGGAGTCCTCTAACAATCGGCTTTTATCATATTCGTCAAGAGAGGACTTGGCAATTTGGTCATTGATATAAATCAGGTTTTGACGAAGTGCAATTGTGAAGAGATAAAGAGTAGTCAGCCTCTGTTGACCATCAAGTACTTCAAGAGTCTCGTCGCGGTCTCGTTGGACGAAAACCAAATTACCTAAGTAATATGGATTGTTGGGATCAGTGTCTGAATGTTGGAGTAAATCGTCAAACAACTGACCGACCTTTTCATCATTCCATGTATACGGCCGTTGATAAACTGGCACGCCAATTCCAGTACTATTGAGTATTTCACTTCGGAGCAATTGACTCACGCTTTTGACATCACTCGTGTAGATGTTACTTCTCATCATTCAAAAATTCAATTAACCAATTAGACCAAGCCCGAATGGTCGAAAGCCGTCTATTTTGCGTTACCGGACTAAGCGCAGTGAAACTACTAGACGTTGAAAGAGAATCAAAATCAGGTTGGGTCTTCACCAATATGTCTCGCATTAGTGTAGTCCTGAGAATAGCTAGTCCGAATGTCTCTCGAGCTCTATCCACCTCCCTGGTTTCGCTCACTGACTTACCACTTTTAGTTAGGATAAAGTCTTTAGGGCCATTCTTTTCCAGGAGAGACAAAAATATAGCAGCGTCGAGATAGTACTTCAGCTGTCGTTCTGAGTTGAGGTCTAGTTGATCCTTGAGCTCTCCTGGAGTACTGCTCTTAAATTTTCGGACAAGTTCAAAAACCTTGTCCAAGTCATTTGCTTGCGGAAATATCATTGCCAGCGTAATTTGTAATTATTATTTCACCAACCTTTTTTCTGCTTGCCTTATTTGCAGCTAGTCCTCTCATCACTTTGATTTGATCAATGCAGAACTTTGAATACAAATTTTGGAAGTACCCGTCAGTAGAAAGGGAGTTGGTCTGCATGAACATTGATCCAAGGCTATCGATTTCTTTGCAGTATGCGGCTAACTTATTTTGCAACAAGTCATTGTCGTCAGATTTGTGTGAGTAGGATGTAAATGATGATGTATTGCTGATTGGACGATATGGTGGATCTAGAAAGTAGAAGGTTGGGGCAGTGGTCAGAATTATTTCATCAAACGAACTATTTCGTATCTCCACATTGGCTTTATTGAAATAATGAGAAACTGAGAATATATTATCGCTGTCTACACTAATGGATTCTTTATTTCCGAATGGAACATTGAATTGGCCGTTTTTATTTTCTCTGTAGATGCCATTGAAGCACGATTTATTTAAGAAGTATAGCATTGAAGCTTCTTGAATGTGGTCTGAGGTATTGTTGAATTCACTACGCACATCGTAATAAAATTCTTTTTTGTTTCGTGTTTTATTAAAAGAGACAATGAGAGATTGGATCTCGTTTACGAGAGCATCTGGCTTTTTTTTTGTCTGAACATAAAAATTCACAAGACGGGAATTAATGTCATTAATCAGCACTTTATCGGTGTTGAACTTACTTATGACTTCGAAGAGGAGGGCGCCGCCTCCGAAGAATGGTTCGCAGTAGTCGAACTTTTCATTTTTTTTCACGCGATCTGGTAGCCGTTGTTTAAGTTCTTTTAGCAGTCGTCGTTTACCTCCTGCCCATTTCAAAATCGGTTCCATCCGCACAATCTTTAAGCCTAAGTTATGACTACAGCCTCTAGTTCTCAACCCTTTCTATCTGTAATGTGAACTTGCTCTCCCATGACCTCCGCCGGCATCGAATTCGAGCTCACGCGCAAACGTCTCCATAGCATGAACACCCCACTTCCCCACGGTGCGTAAGTTTGCCCCATGAACCCCAAACTCCACACGGCGCTCCGCATCGCCTTTGCGTTGTTCCTCATCGGCTCCGGCGCCAAACACCTCTACACGGTGTATGCGGGTGATCCCACCGTCATGGCGACCGGCTATCCGGAAGAAGGCGCAACCGCGTTTGTGTTAGCGGTGCTCGCGACGAAGTTTTTGCTGCCGTTCATCTGTACCACGAAGTTGGCCGCAGGCGTGCTCCTGCTGGCGCCTAAATGTGAGCCCCTGGGGGCCTTGGTGGCCTTTCCCTACAGCGTGGGCATGCTCATGTGGGGCGTGTTCATGGTGCCGAGCCATCTGCTGATCATGGGCGGCATCTTCGCGGTGAATGCCGCGTTGGTTGCTGCCAATTGGGACGTGTACAAACCCCTGATGGGCAAATGAGACAAGCTCCCGCCCCAAAATTGATTCCATAGCCTGAGCGCCCCATGACCTCCGCCGGTATCGAATTTGAGCTCACGCGCAAACGCGTCAAGAACATCAACCTGCGCATCCACCCGCCCGACGGCCGCGTGACGGTGTCGGCGCCACCGCGCACGTCGGAAGCGCAGATCGCCGCGTTCGTCGCCGACAGAGCCGATTGGATCCGCCACCACCAAGCGCGCATCGCCGCCCAGCCGCCCCGGCCGGAGCTGCGGTACGTGACGGGGGAGGAGCACCGGTTCCTCGGCACGGCCCACGTGTTGGAGGCGCGGCCCGCCACTGGCCGGGTCGGAGCCGCCGCCGTCGAAGCCGCCGAGCACCAAGCGCGACCCCGCCTCGTTGTCCACGCCCGCGACCCGCACGATGCTGCCGAAGTCCAACGGCACCTCGAACGCCTCCAACGCCGCGAACTCCAGCGCCGCCTTGACGCACTTGTCCCGGAGTGGGAGGAGCGACTCGGCGTCCGCACCTCCCGCATCCGCATCCGTGCCATGAAACGCAAGTGGGGGGCATGCCGCAC
>Ga0163109_10003652_pt1 | contig 11761 bp, 7 predicted proteins | sample CRUFie1St13metaG_FD_108704 | JGI IMG/M metagenome (GOLD analysis project Ga0163109, IMG submission 108704) | Marine microbial communities from the Costa Rica Dome - CRUD Field 142mm St13 metaG | ecosystem: Environmental > Aquatic > Marine > Oceanic > Photic zone | place: Costa Rica: the Eastern... | reverse complement strand
CGACGCCGAGGGCGCCGCGACGTCGGTCGTGGTGGAGGGCTCGAACGGGGACTGGGGGAGCGCCGACCGAGCCGAGCGACACCTGTCCGCCATCGTAAGCGAGGCCTCGCTTGTGATGCTACAACGCGAAGTGCCAGAGAGCGTCAACCTGATCGTTTTGCGCGCCGCGGCGTTGACGGGGGTTCCTCTCCTGCTGGATGTCGGTGGGCGGGACTCGCCAATCGACGACGAGGTGTTGAGGCTCGCGGCCTTCATTGCCCCCAACGAGAGCGAACTGCGGAGGATCTCCGCCGAGGGCATCAGCACCGACACGGAAGAGGGAGTGGTGGAGGCCGCGAGGGCGCTGCAGCGCAGGGGCGCCAGGAGCGTCTTGGTCACCTTGGGCGGCCGCGGTATGGTGCTCGTGGAGGAGGGCGGCAGGGTTATATGGCAAGAGGCCTTGCCGCCACCAGGTGGGGTCGTGGTCGACGCGACGGCCGCTGGTGACGCCGCCCGTGCTGCCTTTGCGGTGGCGATCCTGGAGGGTCTCAGTTCGGAGGAATGCCTACGTCGCGCCGCGGCGGCCGGGGCGATCGCCGTCTCCGGCGTGGGCGCCGTGCCCTCCATCCCATCAAGGGGGGAGGTCAAAAAGCTTCTGCAAGGTCCAAGGCCTTGGGCGGCCATGGAGATAGTGAAGGAATGGTGGGCCGCGTCGACACGTCAAAAGGGATCTTCGCGCAGGGCCCGTAAGTCGAAAGGGTTCCGGTTCGCCTGCAGGCTCAACTCCATGCGGTCGAGGGGCGGCGGGACCCTAGAGATGTTGAAGAGGCAAGGACAGCAGTGTCGGGGGGTGACGGACGTCCTGCTGAACTACCCTCAGCACCTGGAGGGGCTGCGGGAAGAGGAGGTCTCGCGGGCGCTCGGGGAGGCCGGCCTGCGGGCGGGCGCCGTCTGCACCCGGTTTCCGCCGGACAAGTTCGCGCTGGGAGCCTTTACAAACCCGGACGAGGCGGTGCGAGGGGAAGCCGTCGAATTGGCCGGGAGGGCGTGCCAATTCGCGCAGTCTCTCGGAGCCCCGGACCTCATCGTGTGGCCCCAGACCGATGGTTTTAATTACAACCTCCAGGTCGATTACGTCGAGGTGTGGGAACGCCAGGTGGACTGCTACCGGCGGCTGAGCGACCTCTGCGGCAGGTTCGGGGTCAGGGTGAGCTTGGAATTCAAGCCAACGGATCCGCTGGCGAGGTACTCTGCGGTGCCCTCCACGGGTGCGGCGCTCCTGCTGGCCCAGGAGGTCGACAGGGAGAACTTCGGCTTGACCTTGGACTTTGGGCACCTGGTGATGGCCGGAGAGAACCCGGGCCAGTCGATCGCCGCGGCGGCGAGGTCGGGTAAGCTCTTTGGAATTCAGTTGGGGGACGGTCCCTCACGGCTGGGAGCTGAGGACGGCCTGGTTTTCGGCTCCGCGAACCCGAGGGCGAGCCTGGAGGCGGTGTTGTGGCTCCGTAGGGCGGGGTTCGACGGGACCTTCTACTTTGACACCTTCCCCGGACCGGAGGCCGAGGACCCGGTGCGGGAGTGCGAGACCAACATCAGGGAGTTTCGGCGGCTGTGGGCGCAGGCGGGGAGACTCGAGGGCCGAGGGCTGAAGGAATTACAGCGCGGGCACGACGCCCTTGGGGTTCTCGACCTGTTGGACAGGGAGCTGTAGATAAAATTACGAAAGTGTAGGCAATCTTGCCCAGAGCTCTGTTCACCCAAGCCGCCCCGAAGTGCCCCGTAACCGATCCGGATTTTTGCTGATGCTGATTTCTAGGACAAAAAGCCCGGAGCCGCCCGGCGCTTTCCGTCCAGTCTAAACGTGATGACCGAGGAGGAACAAGTTGTGGGCCTCGTGCCCAAGTGCAAGCTCGTGTGCCAGGGCGCCGAGGGGGTAAGTCCGACGCTACGGCCTCCCTCCCCGACCGACCCCACTCTCGCTTCTCCCCACCCGCGCCCACCTCGGCGGGCGGGCACTACCCTCCGGACCTTGGCCCCCCGCCCGCCGACAGGCAGGGCCGCTAGTCGCCGTCGTCGTCGTCGTCGTCGTCGTCACCCCGCCTCCCTCCCTCCCTCTTCCCGCTTTACGGCAAGCTGATCACCGCTGACCCCGCCCGCCTGCTCCTTTACACTCCACCTCGTTGGCAGAGGGTTTTCGAAACCAGGTACTTCAAGAAGCGGGCCATACTGAAGCAGCGCTTTGATAAGATGTACCGGCACCCGACACTGAACAAGAAGCTGACGAGGCAGAGGCTTGGGATGGAGGTCAAGGGGATGATGAAGGCGCGCAAGCTCGGGATCAGGACGCCGACCGTGCTCCTGGTGGACACGGAGACGAACAGCATTATCATGGACCGCGTGGAGGGCATCACGGTGAAGGACTGGCTTAGGAAAGGCAAGTACACCGAGGAGGAGCTGGGCAGGGTCCTTTCCGCGATCGGCACGCAGGTGGCCGCGATGCACGACGGGAGCCTCGTCCACGGCGACCTCACCACCTCGAACATCATCATCAGAGAGCCGAGCTTGGAGCTCACCTTCATCGACTTTGGTCTGAGCTTCAACACCGTTGCGCAGAACGGCCCGGAGGACAAGGGCGTCGACCTGTACGTCATGGAGAGGGCTTTCCTGAACGCCCACGCCGACAAGCCTGGGCTCTTCGACAAGGCGCTGGAGGCGTACTCTCAAAAGACCAACCAGTGGAAGAGCACCTTCAAAAGGTACTCTGAGGTCAGGATGAGAGGGAGGAAGAGAAGCATGGTGGGCTGAGCCCTTTCGTATAACTAATCATCTAGAATTACACGCGTGAGCATCCTTTGGATCCGAGGGCTTTCCCTCTCGACACACGCACACGTGAGCGCACAAAAGTCCTGCTGCCGACGTGCTGGCGCGTCACCGCTTCCGGCTCCACTTGTCCACGAGAGCGAGGACATCCCTCTCCATCCGGCTAGTGCTGCCCACGATCTCCGACATGATGCCGTCCTGCTTCCTTTGAATGGCCTCGAGGTCCCCTCGCGGAGCCAGCCTCGGCACGCCAAGCCTAACGGTGGGAGCCCTCGGTGGCCTCGGCGCGAGTTTGGGCATGGCGTTCTCCTTTTGGGCCGCCGACGCCGCCACCGACCGACCCCGGTCCCGGTCCCGGTCGCGGAGGGCGTCCCGCAGCTGGGACACCTGTAGCTCGAGGTACTTCACCCGATCCCTCAACTGGTCTCCTTCTTCCCCTCCTCCCTCCTGGTAGTGCTCCAGAACCTACGAGTTCCTGAACTGCCGCGCGCGCGGGCGGGACCTCCCGACCTCGGATTTCCTCCGCCTCCCCGGCGCCTCGCGGCGCGCCGCCTCCTCCCCTTCGTCGCCCTCGTAATAACACGCGTCGTCGTTGTTCCTCGCAAACCCATTTGGCCGGACGCATTCCATTTTTCTGGAAAGACGCCGCCTTTGAGGCGCCGACGACGTTGAAGGGGAGGCCTCGCCGCTCCTCGCCCTCAGCGCCATCATTAGGGTTTGCCTGTCCGCCTCGGAGGCCGCCAAGCTCCGCCTCGCGTGAGCGAGCTGGCTCCTTAAGTCCCTGGCTTGCAAGTGGGCACGGTCCTCCTCCACGGCTCGAGGGCCAGCGCAGGCGCACCGGGTAAACCCAAGGAGCGTGGCGACCATCTCGCGATGGACCAGGACCGTCTCGAGCCGTACGGGGCTCGCCCCCCTCCTGCACCGGCTCTGCATCCTTGATTGCACTCCCTCTCCTTTGGTCCTGGCTCTCCTGTCAGTTGGGTCTGCCGGTTATTTCAGCAGCAGCAGAATTTTGCGCGGGAAGGCAAGAATTTAGTATCGTCCACAAAGAAAAAAAGTATCGTTACACAGAGCGTTACTCGCCAAAGCCATGGGTTCAGCACACCAGGAACCGGCCGTCGTCGTGCCTCGGCTCGCAGCACATGCGCCACTGCGGGCACCACGGCCCATCGAGCGAGATGTACGGCGGCACGGCTTTCATTCTCATGGTCGCCAAGTTGAGCGCGACCCGGGACATGGTGCTCGCTTGGTGGGTGACAAGGTAGTCGCACTCAGACAGGAGGAAGATGTCCTGAAAGGCGGTCACGATGGCGGCGTGCGAGTCGAACCCGTCGTCCTCGCCAGTCATCCTCTGCTCGATCTTGGTGTCCGACTTGAGCTGTGCTCTCGACTCTGACGGAACCACAAGAAAATTGAGGTCCGTGTGTTTGCGGGTCAACTCGATCTCCGCCAAGATCTCGGGGTTGTCCGTGGCCACGAACACGTTCTTAGTCCCGTACTTGGCAGAGAGGGCGTTCACCTCCGGAAGATACTCCCTCAGTGTCCTGCAGTCGAAGAGCCTAGACCGGACCCCGTGGCGGCACCCATCACCGCTGCGCATGTGAACCCCAATGATGGGGTGCCGGAACCCGATTCGCTCCTTGATGCCCTCAAGGTCCACGATCTGTGCGGCCTCGTCGTTCAAACGGAAGAGCTTGGAGATCTGGTGGGTCCTCCACCAGAAGATGTCCTTGCTCTGCCACTTTTCCGGAACCTCGTTGAAGTTCTCTCGCATCTTGCACTCCTGGTGAGGCAGAAGGCAATCCTGCCCCTTGGCGTTCTTCTGCGTCAGCGCCGGAAACTTGATGCCACGCCTCTTCTTCTCCACGAACCCGTCGCACCTCGGGTTCTCCCGAAAGTAGCACGAGAAGTCCCCGAACTTTCCCTTGCCCTTGCAGTAGGAGTTCCTGGCGTAGTTGAAGTGCCCAGCAAAGTTATATCCCCGGCCGGCCTTCATCGCCAGGGTCAGGTCGCCCGCCCTGTAGTACATGGTTGACCCAAGCCCCGCTCCTAGGCCGGCTGGGCCGGGCAGCAAGTGCGGCGACAGGGAACCCTCGCAGTGATCCTCACCCTGGATCCTCTCATACGTCTCGTTGAAGGAACGCGTTCGCCGCTCGTCCCACCAAGACCCGTCGGGCCCCTCCGGCAGGTATTTGACGTTCCCCCGCACGTTAACGCTGCAGTCCTGGCCGATCCAGTCCTTGTGGCACTCGCACCTCCCCGACCTCTTGCACGAGCCGTGCCTACACGTCGCCAGGCCGCAAGGAACGGATCCCCTCGCCCCAAATATTTTGATTTCCGCCACGGAGAGCTGCGCGTTCCCCTTGACCCGCACCAGCACCGAGGTGGCCCCAACCCCCTTCCCCTTTTCCTTCCCCTTTCCCTCAGCGACCTCGGTCTCGACGGCCCAGTGGACCACGCTGGTCGGCCTCGTGAACGTTTTCCTTGCCACGACCTCCTCCCCAACCTTGAGCACCAGCTCGAGTGGCGCGACCCTCGAGGGCTGGTAGTACAGTCCCTTCCTCCGCCCTTCCGGCCTGCACTTCCAAGGGAGCTTGTGCGTCGTCCCAGCCTTGACCGCTGCGAGCCACTTGTCCTTTTCGCTCAGCGAGAGGTTTTTCAAGTACGTTTCGCACTTTCTGACGGGAAACCAAACCTCCACGTAGGTTACCGAAACGGGCTTGTCCGATAGGTCGACGTGGATCCATGGATTCCGTTCCAGTTTTGTGGCTCCGTGGCTCCTCGACTCCTCATAGAAGGCGTACTGGTCGCCGTCTACCGCAGCCAGAGGAACGTTCCCGGGTTGGTACGAGGACTGCACCACCCGTTTCATGATGGCGAGGTTGGGAAGCCCTGGAAACATCGGCTGACCGGCGGACGAGGAGGGGTAGAGCTTCTCTTGAGGGTACCTCCGAAGATTGAACTCGCCGCGCTTGTAAGCGAGGCGCCTGGCAAGGCTGCTCGCGTCCCCGCCGTGCTTCTTCTTTTTCGACTTGAGGAGTCCCCTGCCCAAAGTTCGCAGGGGAACCACGTCTCCAAGCTCCCGCCTTGGAGTCCACGCGAGACGTGAGAGGGTGCGGTTGGCTGTTCTGGCGCCGGCAACCATGCTGGGGATCGAGGAGGAGGCGAGAAGAACCAGCGCCATGGCCGCCCAGAGCCTCCATACCGCCCACAGCCTCATCCTCCTCGCCCCGGACCCTCTCGCTCGCTCCAGCCGTTGATGTTGTTGCAGGAGGATCTCTGGGACAGAGATTTTCGGAAATGTTTTCGGAAAAGTTGTGTACGAAAACCGGTCAAAGAGAAACCCGCGGAGGTGTAGAGGCGGGGGGAACAGGGAGCAGAGCGAAGCGCAGGGAGGCGAAAGCGCACAGCTTTCGAGGATACTGCGAAGGCATCCATCGGTCGTGCACGAGCGACGCGAGGGGTCACTCGGGGGGGTTTCAAAACCTTGATCTTGGACGGAAGCACAAGCGAACTTGGCCTTGTGCGGCGCGCCAGGACGGAGACCGGAGTGCGGAATTGGCCCACTAGGAAGCGCATCTGTGGACCCAATCCGCCACTTGGGAGGGGAGGTTGCGTCCAACACCAGGTGGATCGCTCGGGTGAGAGACCGAGTCGCGGCAAGGAGACGCCGAGCGACGCTGACCACGGAGCGGGAGCGGGAGCAAAGCGACCTCACGGCCGCGTCGCGCCTTTGACTTGAAGGAAGCCGTGGAACCTGTCTTGTCGCATTTTCTCGCGTTGCAAGTGTTGCCAAGATGCCCGAGAGCTACACGGCCGGTCAGTACGTGATCATCGCGGAGAACGACCGCAAGAAGAAGACCCTTGCCACGCTTAAGGCCAAGTACGATGCGCTGAGCAAGGCCCACCGAGAGCTCCACGAGGAGCGGGAGGCGGAGAAGAAGGAGTCGTATGAGGTGGCAGAACACCTGCGTAAGGAGCTGGCGTTCAAGACCGACAAGATCATCAAGCTGGAGGCTCTGATCGAGAAGAAGGACATGGAGACGGAGGAGATGAAGGCCAACATGGAGAAGCACCACAGCAACCAGATCGAGGACTTGGAGAACAAGTGGGACGACAGGCTTAAGGAGAAGGACAAGGAGGTGGACCAGCTGACGACGGAGTTGCTGGCGATCCAGACCTTTAAGAACACTAAGATTCAGTACGAGGAGGAGAAGGAGGCTCTGCGGGATGAGATCAGGGAGCTGAAGCAGGGAGAGGACCACCGGCTGAGGGAGCTGGAGAGGAAGTTCATCGAGCAGAACAACAAGCAGAAGGTCGAGTTCGAGCAGAAGATCGAGCACCTGAAGAGGAACGCCGAGGCGGACATCGACGAGAGGCTGGACGCGAGCATGAAGAGAATTCTTCAGCAGAACAGGAAGCTCGCGGAGGAGCTCCACATGCACGTACAGGAGACCAGCGTGTTACAAAGGGATAAGAAGAAGCTCGAGGAGGACAACAAGGTGCTGACCAGGGAGCTGGACATCAAGAACGAGGCGGAGCAGGAGTACGCCAAGAGGGGTCTGAAGCAAGCGCAGGAGCTCAAGGACACGTCCAAGAAGATTCAGATGCTGGAGAAGTCGCTGAGCCAGAGCGTGGAGGAGATGAAGGGCGAGAAGGATCAGCTCAGGAAGAAGGGGGAGAGGGAGCGGAGAGAGCTGCAGGCCGAGCTCGAGATGTCGAGGAGGGCTCTCAAGCTGAAGACAAGGGAGCTGAAGAACATTCGAAAGCTGGCCAGGGAGGTGCTGACTCAGCGGAGCAACGTGGAGAACTTTTTGATCTCGAGCCTCACCACGGTGAAGGACCACATCAAGAAAGAGCAGGGGCTCTTCCCTTCGCTGACGCAGGAGCGGGGCCTGCCCACCGGCGCCAAGATCGACATTGCGGACCTGAGCTGGGAGGACCGGGAGAGAATTCTGAGGCTCCTGTTCTCCAAGATCAACTCGCAGACCCAGCAGGCGAGCTTCTCCAGGCTTCCCGAGCACTCATTCGAGACGAGCCTGCCTAAGCTGGACTCCAACGAAGAGACAAGTAACTTCTCGTCGCTCTACGCCAGCCAGGGCGAGCTCGCGCCCATCACGTGACGAGGGAGGAGGGCGTGTGTGCCATAGAATTTCCAGACGGCAAATAAAAAAAAACCGTGTAAAGTAGTGTTGGGGGCGGCGGGGGGATGCCGCCTGCCTTTAGTCATCAAAAGGCTTCTTGTGTCGTTGCTGTTGGTCTCGTTCACCACACGCCACTCTTCCTCTCCGCAGAATCCCTGTTCCCCATGTCTCTCATTTCTGGACTGGGAGGGAGCTCGAGAGAGAGATCCTGGTTTTGCAGATCAACGGCTGTGCTCGAAGGTGGACCCCGAGGGCACGGGGGCGCTGCGGTGCGGACCCTCCGCGTCCTTCTCAACTGGCGCGAGGGCGGTCTGCAGTCCACAATCAATCCTTTCTGTCGAGGAGCGCGGGGCCCCATGCCCGTTTGAAGGGTTTTAGGGCCGAGGACTGCGCAACAACAACAACAACAACAACAACAACAACAGAGAGAGAGACAAAGACGGGATCTTTGGTGGAAAGAACTCAGGTTGGTTCATGATGACGCACTTGCGAGTACTCCTCGTCCTGGTCGTCGTCCTACTCCTCCTGGTGTCGTCGCCCTCCGCGGTCTGGGCGAAGAGCGGCAGGAGGAGCAGGGGAAGGGGAAGTCGCGGTGGTAAGGGTGGCGGCAGTATACCAAAGCGGCTCAACCACCCGCCCAACCCCCCTCCAATCACGGGCACCGAGCCGCGGGTGTCGAACACAAGCTGCGTCCTGAAGAGCAGGCTGTGGGAGCCGAGGGAGAAGGCCTACCTGCGCAACCAGTGCTCAAGCCAGTACCGGGACTACCCGGAGGTGAGCGTCCTGCTATGGCGGCCCGGCAAGTCGAACAAGATGAGTCTGCTCAAGAGCGCCTTCGCTGGGGCCGAGTTTGTCGCGCTGTGGGACGGCTCGAGTTCCGGGGCGAACTACAAGGAGTGGCGCGGCAAACTCAACGGCGCGAACGACTTTCTGGTCTTCACCAAGAGGGAGATGGGAGAGGTGGAGGCCTTTGAGAGGCTGGTGAAGGTCACGAACGCCCACTACTCCGTGTACCTCAACAAAGACTTCTCGATCACAGAGCAGAGCGTCGCGTGGCTCAAGTCCTCGTACGACAGGCTGCGCCGGGCGGGAGGCGGCATCTTCCTCGCCCACAGGGGCTCGGGCTCATTTGCCGTGACGGACGGTGCCCAGGATGGCTTGGGAGGGCCCTTCATCGTGAACCGCAGGGAAGTGTACACGAGGGGCGGTGTTGGGGAGCACCGGTGGTGTTTCTCGCGGTGCGGCATCGCCCAGGGGCTCCTCTTCGCGTCTAGGACGGCCGGGCTGGACTCCTACGCCGAGGGATCCAAGCACGCCGTTGTTGACAAGACTGGGTCTTGCGCGGCAGGGCCCACCCAGATCTGCGACTTTTCGCCCGACTGCCGTAAGGGCCACGGCGGCAAGGATGTGAAGACCACCCTGATCGTGCAGTTCTTCCGCCGGGACCACATGGTGCAGCAGCTGATGACCAGGATGAAGAAGTTTGACGCGGAGATTCTGATCAACAATGACGGCGACACCGCTCACAACTCCTTCATGAGGTGGGCTGACGACAGATTTCACATCATCCACTCGCCGAACATCCACGAGATTCGCGGGTACACCAGGCTCGGTCACTACGCGAGAGGGGACTACCTCGTTCTGCTGCAGGACGATGACAAGCCAAAGACGAGCAAGTGGCTCTACGACATGTACAAAGCCTTTGAGGCCTACCCCGGCATTGGGATGGTGGGCGGTCACAGGGGCAGGCTCGACGTGGGCCACACGTTCGACAAGGCCACGGGCCAGATCATGGGCGAGAAGTATGGCACGCCCTCTCGAAAGGGGCACAAGTTCAAGGACATCAACATGAAGGACCCAAAGACGAAGATGACCATGATGTTCATGTACAAGGTGAATGCGGCGCCCCTGGTGCTCAAGAGGGACGTCTTCCTCGAGCTCGGCGGGTTTAACAAGAACCTGTCGTGCCCTGGCGAGCCTGGAATCGGATTTGACTTTGAGTACTCGATGAGGCTGTGGTACAACAACTTTCAGGTGGCGCTCATGTACTCTGACTTCATGCGGTCTCACGGGGCCAAAGCAGGCACGAGGGCAAACTCGAAGATCTGGAACAAGAGAAGAAGGACGGAGATCAGGAACAACCAGTACTTTTACACCATGTTCAGCGGGTTCCACTCGAGCAAGGGCACCCAAATGGCCATCGACGCGAATAAAAAGTTCCTCAAAAAGCTGTAAGATGATAGACTAAATAATTTTTTTTTACGGCTACCTAGTAAAGCCGGAACAACTTCCCCTCCGCCTCAAGCTGCAGGATGATCTTCGCCTCCCCCTTCATGTCGTGGGTTGTACTCTTCTTCCTCTTCTTCTCAAAGTAGTGCATGTGGTCCCCGTGAAGGAAGTCAAACCCAGCGATGGCTAACTTCTTGTACTTTTGGGCGCAGTACAGGATGGCCTGAATTCCCGTGCTGGGGCCCTTCTTCAGCCCGTACTTGTTCTTCAGAACTTTTTGCACGTGGTCCGTCATGATCTCGAGCTTGTTACCCAGGCCCTTCCTGCCGTAAAACCTCTTGACCGACTTCTTGATGGTCCCCCTGTCGATCTTCTTGTGGTTCTTCGTCTTGGCGACGGCCACCACGGGCACTATGTAAGTCGGGCAGAAGGGCTTCTTCTTCTGGGGCCGCTTCATCTGTCCCATGAAGCAGATCGTCGTCTTGCTGCCCACGAGCTTCTCGAAGCCCTTGGTCTTGTGTAGGTTGAACCTTCCCACGTCCTGGTACTGGTCTACGAGAGCCCCGAGGGAGGAGCCGTTGATGACGTGGGGCTTGAGCACGCTCTGGTGGAGGCGAAGACGGTGGTCAGCGAGGGGAGGGCTCGGTAGGCGAGAACGAGAACGAGAGGGTGCCAGCCTAATGAGACTCACCGGTCCGTTGCCAATAAGGACGATCGGAGCGAGCGGGGCCGACGGAGAGGGAGACCCCCCAGTGGAGAAGACCGAACCAGCCGACGACGAGTACGCCGAGTCCACGTAGGACAGCAGGTTCCTCGTGTGGTTCTGCGGCCGGGCAAGCACGCCCGGTCCACCCCGCGGTCCACCCCGCCCCTTCGTTGGGCCGGGCGTTCGTCTCGCTTCTGTCCGTGTGGGAAGGGCGGAGGCGTCAGTGCCGGCCAAGGTAGGTGCGCGGCGAGTGAGATCTCGTCGACGAGAGTCCTTACCCGCATGCCCGGTGGCGAGCACCAAGAACGCCACGAGGGCGCACAAGAGCCACCGTCGAGCCAGCATTCGAATCCTCCCTGTCCTGGGTGTGGTGCCTGTCGGTTTCCTCGCGGTTCTGTGTTCCAGCCTCCTGTCTCCAACGAGCACCGGCCCACGCCAAGTCCGTGATGAGGTCAGGGGCCGGCCTCTTTCGTCGTGGGCTTCAAGCTCTCGCACCCCGCCCGTCACCCCTCCGCTCGCGGTCCCCGCGGACCGCCATCCTCCTCGTCTCGTCTCGTTTGGATCTTCCAAGATTGCATCTTGGGCTGGAGAAGAATCACGAATCGGTTTCGGCCGCTCGTTTTCCAGAAAAGTGTGGGGTGAAGTGCTGGGGTGGGAGTGCGATCACAACCGACTCGATCGAGAGCGCAAGCCGGGTCGATCGATCGGGAGCGGGAGGGGCCTGGAGGACGGGAGCCGGGGTGTCGTCTGGAGCGCCAAGGTGGCCACGACTTAGGCGATGCAACAAAGGGAGGAGGAAAGGAAAGCCTCGTGAGCGACTTGCGGAGAGGGGGGGGGGGGGGCCATGTTCGCCTCCCCAAGGTCCGAAACCCAGCGGGCCGGG
>Ga0163109_10003651_pt1 | contig 11766 bp, 9 predicted proteins | sample CRUFie1St13metaG_FD_108704 | JGI IMG/M metagenome (GOLD analysis project Ga0163109, IMG submission 108704) | Marine microbial communities from the Costa Rica Dome - CRUD Field 142mm St13 metaG | ecosystem: Environmental > Aquatic > Marine > Oceanic > Photic zone | place: Costa Rica: the Eastern... | reverse complement strand
TGAACTTATCCGTATTCACGTCAAAGTCACCATCAACCCCCGTGGCACCGCTGACATCCAGCGTGCCGTCTACGTCGGTATCGTCGAGATCGGTATTCCCATCTACATCCAACGTGCTGCTCATCGTAGCCGCACCAGTAACGCCCAACGTGCTGCTCATCGTAGCCGCACCCGCAACACCAAGCGTGCCCCCAACGGCTGTGTTGCCATTCGTGGCATCCACCGTGAATTTGTCCGTCGCAACATCAAAGTTGCCGTCGACTCCTGTGGCACCGCTAACATCCAACGTACCGTCTACACTGGTGTCGCCTAAGTCAGAGTCGCCATCGATTTGGGTGGTACCGGAAAGCACTACATTGCCAGTAAAGTACACATCGGAACCAAATGAAGCACCTTCAGATACATGCAAGCTATCAAGGGTGGTGATTCCATCGACGTCCAGCGTGCTGCTCAAAGCCGTCCCCCCGGCAACCACCAAGCTATCTTGAGCATGCAGGGTGGACTGAAAAGTAGCGTCCATCTCGACACTCAAACTGTCGTTTAAATCCACCAAGTCATTCAACGTCGTGTTACCTGCAACGGTCAGTTCTGAGGTAGCATCGATGTTACCAGCGACATCCAAGGTACCATTCAAATCCGTGCCGCCGGTTACAACCATGCTGTCCCCAATATGAACAGTAGACTGAAACGTGGCGTCCTTCTCTACATTCAGACTATCGTTCAAGTCCACCAAGTCATTCAACGTTGTATTGCCTGTGACAGTCAGTGCCGAAGCAGCAGCGAGGTCGCCTGCAACATCCAACGTGCTGTTCAGCGCTGTTCCGCCCGCTACCACCAAACTGTCTCCTATGGAGAGTTTCGATTGGAACAAGGCATACATCGCTACGTACAAGCTATCATTCATACGGACATAGCCGTCCACTTCAAGCGTGCTGTCCAATTTTGCCGCTCCTTGAATTAATAAACTGTCAATCCCGTATGCATTCCACCCGTCGAAATTTACATCCATACCCGGCGAGTTGCCGTTGGAAAGAACGTCCTTCCAGGTGTTCCAAGTTTCATCACCGTCCACGTTTAATGAGGTGATGACAGAATCTCCGAAAAGTTCGAGTGCGTGAGGATCAACGAAAATATGGAACTCATCACCTGTCATCTGTGAACGAACAATTTCATTCACACTGCTCTGAGCCAAGGCATCTCCGACATAATTGCAGAGAATAGCCGAAATGATTAGAAGCCGAAGGGCTGAAAAACGATTGAACATATCAACGTGTTTAGAGTCACGAATATAACCATTGAACGACTAAATTAACCGTTTAATCGAATGTAAAATGTAATTCACATTATCGATACACACGTATTTGCTGAAATTGAATGACATACAGATTCAGAAAAGACAGCCGACAATACCAATGGACTTGAGTAAGGGCCTACCCTTTTGACAGGATCGATTTTGCGTGAAAATGTGATTGGTAGGATAAGCAGCGTGGATTCAAAACTACTCATCCATTTGAACCACGCTTTGGGCCACTCAACTCACGTCACGCATGATGTTGGTTCCAAGTCAGGGCTGCTCCAATACACATCATACCGCCAAACAATGGACCCGCGAGCCAACCCACAAAAGGCAAAGCCATAAACACATAAAACGGCAGTCCCAATGCCATGGCCGCCCCAAGCGCCGATGAGGTGGCCCGGAGAGATTGGCGAGCATCTTTACCTGCCTGTTCCCATGCATAGTCCAGTACCGCTGCTCCATAAAAACCAATGCTTACGGCACTTGAGACGACAGGGAGCAGCCACCAAGTGACGACTCCAACTGCTGGAATAACCAGAGGAACGAGAAGAAAAATCACGCTCAAAACCACACTCATCCCCACTTCCAAGGCAACCAGCAACACAGCGGACTTCAAGCCCCTCCAGAGCGACCACTGCCAACCTCGCTCAACGCCCACAGAGGATGCACCCCCTCGAATCCGATGGGCAATCAATTCTGCAAAAATGGCGTAAAGCGGGCTGAGCACGATGAGCACGATGAATTTGGTCACCTTGAATTGAATCCAAAGCCCAAGACCAAAAACAAGCCACTCCACAACGCGCTCCAGGCCGCCGGCGACCCAATCCCAACCTATCCAACCCCAAGATTCAGTTGCTGCGCTTGCATGGTCACGAAAAGGCGTCAGCATCTCGGCTTCAATCCAATCCGCACCTGCACCCAGCGCAAAACGGACAAACCACATACAGAAGAGGGCACCGGCGGTAATGATGAGGTACCAATGCCTCAATCCCTCGTCCCTCACGAATGAAAATGCTCGCCGGTAAGCCACCAAGGCTGAATAGAATTGCCTCGCGATAGATTGCGTTTTCATAGGTTCGAAATTAAGGATGCCATGTTGGAATGTAATCCCGGAGCATGCACGGGGCAGGCTGCCCCTTTGCATCTTCGAACATGCGGGTACATTTCATAGCCATCGGAGGAAGCGCCATGCACAACATTGCGCTAGCGGTTCAGGCAGCAGGACACGAAGTGTCAGGGTCGGATGATCAAATTTTCGAACCATCACGCGGCAGGTTGCGCGCAGCGGGCCTTCTACCAGCGACAGACGGTTGGCATCCCGATCGATTGGACGATTCGATTGACGTTGTTGTTTTGGGCATGCACGCCCGTCAAGACAATCCCGAACTTCAAAAGGCTCAGTTGCTCGGACTGAACATCCAATCGTATCCAGAGTTTCTGCGGTCATGCAACGCCGACGCAACACGCGTGGTCATCGGCGGTTCGCATGGCAAAACCACCATCACCTCCATGCTTTTGCACACCATGCGTGACCAGCGTATCCAAACGAACTTTATGGTCGGCGCGCAATTAGACGGCTTTGACCGCATGGTCGAAATCGACCCATCCCACCCGTGGTGTGTTTTGGAAGGCGATGAATACCTGAGTTCACCCATTGACCGCCGGCCCAAATTCTTTTGGTACGGGGCGCACTACACCCTTCTAAGCGGAATTGCGTGGGACCACATCAACGTGTTCCCAACGGAGGAGGACTACACCATTCAATTTGATCAGTACTTACGCACACTCGAATCGAATGCCAAGGTGGTGTGGTGCGAGGAAGACCCAAAATTGCAGCAAGTCATCGCTAGATGCGAACGCAACGACCTCGAGTTCATCCCCTACCGCACCCCTAATTGCGTTCCCGACGCGACGGGTGCCATGCGCGTTTCTTTCGAAGACGGCAGCCAATTAACCACCCAATTGGTGGGGACCCACAATGTCCAAAATTTAGCAGGAGCTAGGACTCTGGCGCATGCAATGGGCATAGCACATGCTGACTTCGACCAGAGCATTGCGACGTTTGAGGGGGCCGCGCGCCGACTGGAAACCATACACGATGCCCCCGGTTTCACCGTATTTCGGGATTTCGCTCACGCTCCATCCAAAGTGCGTGCGACCGTCGACGGGGTCAAGGCCTCTTATCCTGACCGAACAGTCACAGCCGTGCTGGAATTGCACACGTTTTCAAGCCTTAACAAGGCCTTCCTTCCCACGTACGCCAATGCCCTCGATGGCGCAGACGAAGCCATTATCTTCTTCGATCCCAAGGTCCTAGAACACAAGAACATGCCGGCACTGGAACCTTCGTACGTTCGCGAGGCCTTTGGTCATCCCGATTCTTTAAAAATCTTCACGAGCGCCTCCGCGTTGCATCATTACGTTCAGGATTTGACTCCTCGGAACCGAACCCTGGTGCTGATGAGCTCCGGCTGGTTTGGAAACGCCGAGTGGTCCTGGTGATTGCAGCCCGTCTACCCGAGGCCCACGTCAAGGGCCATCATCACCAGAAACCCACCAATGAATCCCAATGTGGCAAAATCCGTGTATTTGTCTCGCTGCGTTTCCGGGATGACCTCTTCAACAACTACGTAGATCATTGCGCCGGCGGCAAAAGCGAGTGCGTATGGCAAGATGACCTGCATTTGCAGTACCGCAACCGCTCCGATGACGGCAGCAACCGGTTCCACGACCGCAGACAATTGACCAAACCAGAGCGACCGTGCGGCACTCACACCCTGTCGGCGCAACGGCATGCTCACAGCGAACCCTTCCGGGAAATTTTGAATGCCGATGCCAATGGCCAAGGCCACTGCGGCTCCGACCGAAGCACCATCCAGTCCTAATGCAGCACCACCGAACAGCACCCCGACCGCCAATCCTTCTGGAATGTTGTGCAAGGTGATGGCCAAGACCAACAGGGTCGACCGATGCCAATCCGTTTGCGGCCCTTCTGCCTCATCCTTGTTGAAATTGATGTGCAAATGCGGCGTCAACCGATCCAATCCATAAATGAACAGCGCACCCAAACCAAACCCGCAGGCGCTTGGCCACACTTTAGCGAACCCATCGCCGGGAGACATTTCAATGGCTGGAGAGAGCAATGACCAAAAACTGGCCGCCACCATGACACCACCGGTAAACCCGAGCATGCTGTCAAACCATTTTCGGTGCATGTCGCTGAAAACAAACACCAACGATGCGCCAAATGCGGTCATCATCCAGGTAAAAAGGGTCGCGATGAGCGCGGCTTCCACGGCTCCAAGGGAGCCCATCCATTCCATCAAATCATTCATGGGTCAATTGAATCAATACGTTTTTGGCTACTTCATTGGAGACATTAGTAAGAACGCCCTCCTGTTCCACCCAAACGGCGCTACGGTCAAATTCGAGGCATTCCTTCAGCGTGTAGACCTTGCCCAACGCGATATTCAGCTTGTCCAAATGCCGCAGGAACAGACTGGAGCTGTCCTTGACCCCACACACAACGAACACGTCGCCTTCTTTCGCCTCGCTCGCAGCAATGGCATGCTGGCGCACGCGAACCACGCCCTTGGAATTGGGAATGGGATCGCCGTGTGGGTCGTACGCCGGGTGTTCAAGGAAGGCATCCAACCGATTGATCAACTCCTCCCCGCCAACATGTTCCAGCTCCTCAGCGAGGGCATGGACGGCGTCCCAATCGTAGTGGAGCTTCTCCACCAAAAACACTTCCCAAAGACGGTGCTTTCTCACCAACGTTACGGCTTCATTCCGGCCCGATGATGTGAGTGTGGCACCCTGGTATGCCTCGTATTCGACCCAACCTGCTTCCATGAGTTTCCTCAGCATATTTGTTACTGAGGCTGGGGTTGCTTGCACCAACGCCGCAAGCTCTTGGTTCGTGGCAATGCCCGTTTTCGCCTGCAATTTGTAGATGGCCTTGAGGTAGTTTTCTTGACTTGGCGACGGCTGCATTTTACAAAGGTAAATAAAATTTTTAGCCATGACTAAAAACAACGTCTTGCGCATTACTTACCTTTGAAGCAACGCCCTTACCATGCTCCAAAAACCCACTCTTCGCAACATCATCGGCCTTCTTGGTTTCGTCGTGCTCGCCATCGGCCTTTGGAAGTTCAAAAGCCTCGTAGGACTACTGTTGCTCTCGGTTGCAATCAGTTTTATCGGAAGGCCCATCGTACTGCTTTTGAGCAAAATCAACATCAAAGGCCGATCCTTACCCACCTCGGTGGGAGCGGCAATCAGCATGCTTGTGCTTTTTGGAGGCACGTTGGGCTTTATTCAGCTATTTGCCCCATTGGTCAATGAACAGGTCGCAGCAGTGCAGCAACTGGATTTTGAGCAAATCGCAACCACGACTGGACAAAGCACCGTATGGCTGGATGAACACTTCGGAGCCATCAACTTCAGCGGGGATGACCGAAGCAACAGCCAATACGTACTAGAACAGCTGGAATCATCATTGAAGTTCGAGGAATTCGGGCAACGGATCAGTGGACTCCTTGCCCAGATCGGCAGCCTGTTTTTCGGCATTTTCTCCGTGGTATTTATGGCGTTTTTCTTCTTGAAGGATGGAGCGCTGTTCCGAAATATGATTGAGGCGGTTACACCGGATGAACTGATGCCCAAAGTCCAGTCCATCCTGGAACGAACAAGCCAATTGCTCACGCGGTACTTTGGTGGATTGGTCATCCAGGTCGCCATCGTCACCGCCATTGTCACCGCTGGTCTTCAGCTCATAGGCGCCGACCACGCCTTCCTCATCGGACTGCTGGCCGGGTTGTGCAACCTGATTCCCTACTTAGGGCCGTTGGCCGGCACAGCGCTCGGGGTTACGTTGGTTGCGATGAGCGGACCTGCGGATGGTTCCGCAGCGATGCTCGGGGGAAGCCTACTCGTTTTTGCAGTCGCACAACTGGTCGATAATTTTTTCACCCAGCCGGTGGTGTTTGCCAACCGCGTTCACGCGCATCCCCTTGAGATATTCATTGTGATCAGCGTTGCCGGAAGCGCAGCGGGCATCATCGGAATGGTTCTAGCTGTGCCCGTTTACACCTTATTCCGCATCGTTGCGCAAGAGCTCTTCAGCGGGTTTAAATTGGTGGATCGCCTCACGCAAAACCTGAAGTAGCAGCGCTACAATTCACGGGAGTCGAAAAGTTGTTCACAGCCGTTTGGCACCTGGTATTTCTCCCTAACTTTGGATCCCGTATTCTTATACGGGACCATGCCTCATCACAACCCTTCTGACTCCTCTTCTTCGCTGCCAGAAACGGTGCGCAATAGCCGCTACATTTTCGTCACCGGTGGTGTGAGTTCAAGCTTGGGCAAAGGGATTGTGAGTGCTTCACTCGCCAAGCTGTTGCAGGCCCGTGGATACACGGTCACCATCCAGAAGCTCGATCCGTACATCAACGTGGACCCGGGCACCCTCAATCCGTATGAACACGGCGAATGTTACGTAACCGTTGACGGTGCTGAAACGGATTTGGACTTGGGGCATTACGAGCGGTTCTTGAACGTCCAAACGACGCAGGCCAACAACATCACAACGGGCCGGATTTACCAGTCAGTCATTGACAAAGAACGACGCGGAGAGTACTTGGGCAAAACCGTTCAAATCATTCCGCACATTACCGATGAAATCAAACGATGTGTCCAAATCCTAGGTGCTGAATCCCACTTTGATTTTGTCATTACGGAAATCGGCGGAACGGTTGGCGATATCGAATCCCTGCCTTACATCGAAGCAGTGCGCCAGATGAAATGGGAATGCCCTGAGGAGACTTTGGTCGTGCATTTGACACTCATCCCCTATTTGGCGGCTGCAGGTGAGCTCAAGACCAAACCCACCCAGCACTCCGTGAAGCAATTGCTCGAATTCGGCGTACAACCGGACATCTTGGTATGCCGCACAGAGCACGAACTCACTGATTCCGTCCGCGCAAAAGTGGCACGCTTCTGCAACGTTGCTCCAAGCGCAGTAATTCAGAGCATCGATGCCGAAACCATTTACGACGTTCCGTTGCTGTTGATGGAAGAGCGATTGGATCAAGTCGTCCTCGAGAAATTGGGCATGGCGGCGAAAGGACAAACGCCAGATCTTCAATCGTGGAAGAAATTCCTCACCCAATACAAGCATCCCAAAACGAGTGTCAAAGTCGGATTGGTAGGCAAATACGTCGAATTGAAGGACAGCTACAAATCCATCGCGGAAGCCCTGATTCACGCGGGTGCACACTTGGAGGTTGATGTTCAGGTGGACTGGATTCACAGCGAATCCATCACGTCCAAGAGTGCTGCGGAGAGGCTGGCCGACCTCGATGGCATCATTGTCGCACCCGGCTTCGGCTCCAGGGGTGTAGATGGCAAAATCGAGACGATTCAGTACGCGCGCACCATGAGCGTTCCATTCTTTGGTATCTGCCTCGGCATGCAATGCGCCGTCATCGAATTTGCACGGAACGTGATTGGCTTGGACGATGCACACTCCACCGAAATCAAAGAATACTCCCCCCACCCTGTCATCGACCTCATGGCGGAACAGAAGAGCATTCAAAACATGGGAGGAACCATGCGATTGGGGGCCTACCCATGCGAATTGAAGCCTGGCAGCCATGCCTACGATGCGTATGGATCGGCCTCTATCGAAGAAAGGCACCGCCACCGTTACGAGTTCAATAACGCCTACTTGGAACAGTTTGAATCGTCGGGCATGATGGCTACGGGAAAGAATCCGGATTCAGGGCTGGTGGAAATCGTAGAAATTCCTGGACACCCCTATTTCGTTGCTTCCCAATTCCACCCGGAGTACGCGAGTACGGTGGAGACGCCGCATCCGTTGTTTACTGCGTTTATCCAAGCCGCTAAAGATGGCCAGGGCAATGCGCATTCGCCAATCGTGGGCCGGACAGCTGCGAACTCCTAATTCTCTTGATGTTGCGACCTGGGCGAACCGCTCAACGCGAACACACAGCCGAGGAGCACGGTCGGCACGATGCCCTGCTGCAACTCGAGTAGACTTTCAATGCTGCCATGGAGGATCAACGCCGTGATCCACGTCAATAGAAGGGGATTTCGGAACTGGTACGCAAAGGCCGCGGTTCCAAACCACCACAACAACATCAACGCCGCTCCACCCCAACCGTGACTCACTCCAAGTTGAAGCCAAGCGCTGTGTGGATTCATTCGCTTTCGTAGAGCATAGCTGCTGCCTTTTTGTTCATAGACCTCGCACAACACGTCTGTTACGTCACCTGTCCCCACGCCAAATGGCGAATTGAACAGCACTTCAACCGAAGCGTTCCAAGCTTGCATGCGCCCCGCTGAAGACCCCGTCTTAACTGGCTTATGCTTCGGCGCATACGGTTCTACTGCTTCTCCAGCACGGGACTCTTCGGTGGAAAGAACTTCGGTGGAAACGTACTGAGTGAATTCACTCCACCGTCCGCCATCGCCCATCCATCCACCGAGACACATGCTTACAAGTGCAGCTCCGATGCCCCAAAAGCGTGCCCCTCGGCGCATCGCACGAACCACTAACATGCTCCCCCACAGCAAACCAGCAACAATCCACGCAGCCTTCGACGCCAGAAGGCCAACAAATACACCCGTGATGATCAAAATCAACCCGTAGCCCTTTGTTTGAGCCCGCAGCAACAGCGGCATCAAAACCAGGTACAGTCCCATGTACGTCGGGTGAAAAGGACCAGCCAATCCAGCGTAACGCCACAATTGAGCATCGCCACTCACGCACGCAAGCAGCATCCGCCAACTCATAAATAGGATCAATCCAGCTGCAAGGGCTCGCGGCACTGCTGTTAACCCCTTTGCGCCATGACGGTGCCAATGGTACAGCATCAGCAATGGAATGAGCAACAAGCTGAATTTTACTTCCAACGCAAACCATCCCGCCACTTCATTCTCAGTCCAGGCCAAGCCCATCATCATGAGGGCGTAGATGGCGATGCTTCCGGTGGCAAACCATCGAAATGCAACCGGCAAGGGCTTTGGCTCCCACCCACGGTTTCCTTGGATGGCTCGGGTCAATTCAACACCAACGACGACCAAGAACCAAACTGCGAGCGGCAAGGTGCTCCACCGCGGCTTCAGGACCATGCAAAATGCGACAATCGCCGGCATGGTTTGTAGTACTTTATCCAATCCGCGCATCATCGGGTGAGTTCGGAAAAGTCGGCACTGGGTTGCCTTTTGAAAAGAATGAAATCAAAAATGCCTTGCCAATACCCAACTCCATACCCCAAATGAATCATGGCAAAGGCGCGCAAAATGCCCCCAACGTCGCGATAAGATGACGCTGATGCTATGGCCGAGCCAGTACCTACTACAAGCCAGAAAAAGAGCGACGAGACAAAAATCGAAGCCCCAAAACCATTCCACATCTCATTCCAATGGCTTGTCGTCTCAGCCAGCCAACAAATTCCGGATATGGCCAGCACCAGCAGAAAAAGAGCTGGAATCGTTTGACGCCACGTGGTGATTGTCCGGTGCTTTTGATTCACAAAGACTTTCCAGTATCCATACTGATGGTATTGGCGAATCAAGTTGCGGTACGTCGAACGCACATGGTATTGACTGCGAATGCGCGGATCGAACCATATCCGCCAACCGGCCTTGAGCACCCGGTAATTCAGTTCATCGTCTTGATTGCGCGTCAGCGCGACATCAAACAAACCGATTTCTTCCAGCGCTTCTTTGCGGTACGCACCAAACGCTACGGTGTCTACATGTCCGGCACTGCCCCCTGTTCTGAACCGTGCATCGCCCACCCCGAACGGGGTGCTCATTGCCGCTCCGATGCGCTGCGACGTCTTCGAACCGTGAACCTGTTCCACCACGCCGCCAACGCACCCAGACTCCGGATGCGCAAGAAGCACTTGGTTATTTCGCAGCAACCAATCGCGGCTCACCTCCGCATGGGCGCCCAGGATGATGATGACATCGCCTCTCGCTGCTTCGATGCCTGCGTTCAGTGCGTGTGGTGTCGTTCGCTTGGGATTGTCAACCCACCGAATTTCCTCATGCTTTTGACTCCATTCTTCCAACTTCACCCGCGTACCGTCTGTACTTCCACCATCGGCTACAATCACTTCCCAGTCGACTCCTGGTGATTGCTGCCCCATGAGACTCTCCATGGTGGCGTCAATGAACTCCACCTCGTTCAAACACGGGATAACTATTGAAATCATGATTCGGACTCGGCAAGGCGCTTTAACTGGTGAAGGTGATGCCGGACGTGGGCTGCACCGAATGCAAGTGTGTCTGCCAGTCCGATTCTTCCGGCGATGGGGTGCTTGAACACCTGTACTTTCCACCACTCTTGTGCAGCATAAAGCGCATCCAAACGACCAAAACCCTCAGCAATCGCCTCCATCCAGTTCGAAATTGCTTGTTCAACATCCGTGTGGTCGCTTGGAGGCGGCGATAATGCGCCTCCGGGTGTGGGATCCGTCCAACGGACATCGGATTCCAAGGCGCGGATAAGTTCAATGCCTCGAGCATCTGAATTGGAATCGCACGCGGGCAACGCTGCGGGTTCAGCCTGAGCCTTCTTCACGAGGTACGACCACGTACCGTGTTCTGAGCGCCTCAAATGTTCTAGGACCTGAAGACCACCCCAATGGGATTCCGACCCTTGCAATGAGTCCACCGGCAAGGTGCGTAAGCAATCTGCAAATTCGTGAACCGCCTCTTCATGCCTAGCCCGCCAAGCGGCCAAGTCGTCCCAAGGGCGGAACATCTGAATGTGCGGTATATCGTCCTCGAGGTAGCCTTCCCCAACAGTGGCAAACCCCATTCGTTCGTAAAAGCCAATCAAGTACTGCTGAGCGGAAATGCGTATACCGAATCCAGGCCACGTGCGGTAACACGCACGAATGGCGCGCATCATCAATTCTTCACCCAACCCAGAGCCCCGTGAAGCCAAATCGATGGCCACGCGGCCGATGCTCGGCTCGTCGTAGGACACGCCAGGCGGCACCAACCGGACGACGGCTCGGGCCGCCGTTCCGGGAGCAGCCTCCTCTTCGCAGGCGAACAAATGAATGGACAGTGCGTCCTTGTCATCGAGGTCTAAGTACACGCAGTCTTGCTCCACCACGAAGACTTCAGAACGCAATCGCATTAGCGAGAACACCTCGCCGCCGGTCAATTCTTGGAATGGTTTTTCTGACCAAAGCACAGCGCAATTTACAATGCGAATGGCCGTGAAAACCCAGGGGCTCGGCGTACTTTCGCACCATGGCCGCTATCAATGTTTTTTCCGCAGAAAACCTGTCCAAGCGCTACGGCGAGCGGCTGCTCTTCGAAGGGTTGACATTTGGCCTGTCCCGCGGCCAAAAATGCGCCATCGTCGCCAAAAACGGCACCGGAAAAACCACCTTGCTCAACGGCATCTGCGGCGTTGAACC
>Ga0163109_10003649_pt1 | contig 11771 bp, 21 predicted proteins | sample CRUFie1St13metaG_FD_108704 | JGI IMG/M metagenome (GOLD analysis project Ga0163109, IMG submission 108704) | Marine microbial communities from the Costa Rica Dome - CRUD Field 142mm St13 metaG | ecosystem: Environmental > Aquatic > Marine > Oceanic > Photic zone | place: Costa Rica: the Eastern... | reverse complement strand
TCTTCTGCGGCTCTAAGTTTTTCTCTATATTCAGTTAAGTCAACTATATTATTTGCCATCTATATTTTTTAGTTCTTCTTCCAAATCTTCTATTTTAGACTTGAGAATGTTTACAATATTAGACTGCTCTTCGTCTAGCAATTTAGCACCTATGTGAACTTTTTCTGCTTCAAGTGTTTCTACTTGCTCTTCTAGTTCAATGATTCTTTGCTCAGCCGATGACAAAGCATCGATCAACTGCTTTTTAGTCATTTGTGTCTTGCTTGTCATACTAGTTAATTACCTGTTGTTTGTCATATACAACGTAGATACTGGATCGTTGTTCGCCTAATGAAACCTTAGTCATCATGCCATGCATTTCTTTATTTGTATTCAATAGTATATACCCATGACCTTTCTTATATGGTGTTGTAAGTAATTCTTCACCATGCTCTAAACCAAATACTGGTTTTAAAAATGTTGTGCCACACTTTTCATGGCAGTCGTTATCTAAATAAATTTGCATTGTGACATTTAAAACTTTTTGATCACAATGTGGCCATAGAAAAAAACCAGGTCTATCTTTCCACATGCTGACATTTGGTATTTTTAATCCTGGTAAACTAAATTTATTAATTATTGGTTCCATTGTTTTTTGCAGTTCAATGCTGATATCATGATTATCATATATGTCTGACCTCACTCTATACAACTGATGTGTTTCTGGTGGGTGAGCATAAACTTCATAACTTTTAGTATATGGATCGTCTTGTACTTGTTTAATAGTTTTGATTTCTTCATCAGTAAGTACATCTTCTAATACTATAAGTTTATATTGATACGGTTCATATTCTGGTGTAGCACCTTCTAATACAGTTAGTTCAGTGTCTTCAATATACTTTACTAACTTCTCAAACATGTCCGTGAACCAAAAGATGTACAATTAAAAAATAAGTCATGCCGTGTGCAAACTGATCTGTGCCATGTATTACCCAATATTTTTGTTCAGAAGGATTTGTTGGATATTTTTCCCATATCTTATTCTTTAAATAATCTACATGATAGTGGATAATAGCATCAAGTGTCCCAAGTAATGCGGCTGTAATTGGTCCAACAAAATATAAAAGTACAATGTTTGTTAATATGCCGTGCCATACAGCATGTGCTATTCCGCCAGGGTGTCCATAAATGCCTTTGTACTTATACATCCATGGGTATTGCATATAATAATCTGCAATGATGTGCTTAGTAAAAAGCCAAAATAAAATTTTAAATTCCATATTCATTCCTGGTGGAGCCACGGGGATTCGAACCCCGGACCTTCTGGTTGCAAACCAGACGTTCTCCCAACTGAACTATGGCCCCATGTTGTAAATATTATTTATTATACAGTAAAGATGTTGATGTATATTTTTGTACTAGATCAAATAAAACCACTACAGTTAAGCCACTAACTAAAAATCTAATATCAAATAATAATGCTTCTGGACTAAAAGGAGGAAACCATTGTCCTGCGTTTGCCATAATATGCCATACAAACCAACTACCTAATAAAGAAGTGTACTTATTATTATTGAACTTACTGATAAAAGTTGCTATCATTAATGCTGGATATGTTAACCAAATCCAACTACCAAAACCCAAAAATAGATCTGACACTAACATGACTGCTGGCATGAATAAAAATGCCATATTGTTTTTAGTTAAGTAAGGAGTAAGAACTGCTAAACCAAGCAATGGTTCGCTGTTTGGTGGTAAAGGTAAAAGTCTGCTTATGATTAAAGCACCAAATAAAATAGAAACTATTTTAAATGCTGAGGGATTCTTTGATACAGGACTCACATCTTTTACTAAACATTGCGTTGATATATCCTTTTGTTTTGGCTCTGCCTGCCCACTTAAAAGTTTTTTTACATTCAGCACAATGTCTTTTATGTAATTTATATGGTCCCCATTTTTCATCATAAGTTTGTTGTCGTTTTTGTATAGAGTCTAAACTCTGTTCTTTTTTAGGCATAGTATTCTCATCTTAGTGAACTGTAGCAAATGCCCTTTCAATCATTGCTTCTCTCAGTTCCTTATCAGACACAGCATCAATGAACTCTTGATTTAATGTGAAATATGTATTCTCTGGGTCTGTGTCTTCTACTAAGTGTTCAGGTATGCCTACCATTTTACAAATGTCTTCGAATGTTAATGAGATGCCTTTTTCATGTGCTTCTAACATTAAATCCATGACAATTTTGCCAATTACTTTTTCTAGTTTGTCTGACATGCAAGTATTTACCTTCATAAAAAAAGGCGAGTTTAATAAACCCGCCTTTCATCTACTTTGATCAGATATTTAAGTCCGAGTGATCAGTGGGGACTATGTTATAGTTTTTATTTAAAGTCACTTAACTATTAAAAAATTGACTGGCAATTATTGTTATGTGATTTTGGAGGTATAACACCGGGCACCCGGAAGACACTCCTCTACTTGGTTAGTTGGTACCCCGTAGGAGGATCGAACTCCTGTTGCTGGGATGAAAACCCAGTGTCCTAACCACTAGACGAACGGGGCACGTTTTATTACATGCTCCAGTAAGTTTCAGTAGCAGGATCTGTGCAAGTACCTATGCTGTTGATACCAATAGTATAAGTTCTTTCTTCACCTGTACCTGGAAACCTTTTGGTTCTAGTAATTTGAGGCTCAACGTAATCGTCATAAGCAACAACTTCAAAGTTGTCTGCATCAAAAACATCTGCATGTTTTTTAGCATATCTAGTTTTAGCCGCTTTCGCCGCCGCCTCAGTAGAAAATTCAGACTTGATGTAAAAACTCTTAGCACCAAAGTATGAACCGTCTGTCTTGTTTTCTAATATATACATAGTTACTCCTTACTGTTTTAAACTATACATATATTATACTAAAATTTGTGGCCTATGTCAACCATCCAGGCCCAGTTTCTGGCTGAATATGTACTTTTATTTCTGGTTTAAGTAGGCTAACTGCCAGTGCTATTGTGCTATTTGTTTCGCATAAACGTTTCATACATGCTTTCCACAGTCCAAAACTTATTTCATCGTCTTTAATAACTCTAAAAGTTCTAGTTATTGCATTAGTAAGTATATCATGAGCAAACAAATTAGCAGTTGTTGTGTCTTCATACAACTTTATGTTCTTTGTGCCATAGTGTTTTGGGTCTTGCATTAACTTTTGCTCTTCAGGTATAAAGTCTATTATATTTTCTTGTGTATGTTCAGCACCTGTGACAATGTGATAAAGACTGTCGCTAACTAGTGTAAACTTATGTACATTGCTTATCATTAATAGGTTACTTCTAGTAACCAAGTGTTCTGGATAAACATCAATGAGTGTATCAACTACACTTAAAAGCCAACGTAAATTCAAATGCTCTAACAATATGTCTGTATAATCTAAATAGAAACGTTCAAACTCTTCCATATACTCATGCTTACTTTCTGCGTTCATTCGTCTAGAAGTAATAATCATCTCCATTATTTTGACTACTGCTTTTGGCTTGCCAATGTTTTTATTCCACAAAGGTATTGTTGTTTGATATGGTGTGCGTTCGTGTGGAGGAACATCTGCTATTGCAGATTCATCGATGGGTTCGGTAATTAGTTCTTCAAAAGGATCCATAAAATTCTTTTCTCATGTTATGCTCATGTAAAAAGTAATCGCATAACTTGTATTCATTTGATAAAGGTCCGTTTATTAATTGGTTAATCAAACCTGGATAACGATATTTGAACATCTTAACGTAATAATGTAATCTATCATTGTATGGCGATCTAGGAACGATTGCCTGTGTAAATATACTGGCGGCGTGTTTAGGATTTTTTGTAACAAAATTACTATAAACAAGATCATGTAATTGTGTACGAGTTTCTAAATTAAGACCTCGCAATTTAGACATATAAAATTCTGGGCGTTCTTTTAATCCTAATTCTATTACAATAGATAATGGAACCATATGGCCGTCTTCGTATTCGTCTTGTGCAAAGTCCAGTGTTTTGGTTGCTACATCTGTTAAGTGTTTTGCAATAAGACCGTAACAATTTATACCGTTTGCAGTATCTTCTGCAATTTGATCTTTGATGTTATTTACAAAATATCTACTAGACATAAAGCCACCTAATAATTTATCTACTGGATCACTAAATGGTATTATCCAATCTAAACTACCTGTTGGTTTGTCTTCAATTTTGTGATCTTCTGCGTAATATCTTTTAAACAATTTTTGGAACAAATCATGATTACCTTTGTTGTAAAGTAATAAACTATGTGTATCAGTTGAAGCATTTTTTGTTTGATGAATATAATTTACCCAAAAAGGTGCAGACTTTATTGCTTCTTTATAAAGTATATCGTTGTTTTTATATGCATTATGAATATCAAAATCAAACCCTAAAAACTCATAAAGGTCTTGAATATTGTGTCTTGATGTAACCATGTAAATATTTATGTTTAAAATACTGGCGGAAAGGGAGGGATTCGAACCCTCGGTACAGTTACCCGTACTCTTCCTTAGCAGGGAAGTGCTTTAAGCCACTCAGCCACCTTTCCTAATTAAAACAATATCTAGCAATAATGCTTCTTCTTACAGTAAATGGTATTTCATTTTCATATAAAACTTCATGTGTAGGTGCTGAATGCCAATGCCCTGATACACCTGGGTTATACATGATTGCTGTATTTTTTCTATAAGGAGCATGATCTATTAGTTTAAATGCAGAAGGTAAATTGCAAACACAATACTCACCAAATTGACTACCTAGTTCGCTATCTGGATCATCGCCTGTGTATTCCCAAAACATAGTGCCTAATACTTCGTCTTCTGCTCTACGAGTATCGCCCATATAAACTTGCAAATTAATTACTTTATGAAAGTTTTCAAACACGTCTTTATGTATATCGTCATTTTGTAACGCATTAGGTGAATCCGGATCCCATTCATCCTCTTGTAAATGATACCAAATATGTTTAAGGTCTTCTGGCTTGTAATCGCTAAATTCACTTACATCTTTTAATCTGCTTTCAAACTCTGTGTGGATATATTTCCACAACAATATATCTGTTTCAGAGTAGTCCTTGCCTGTTTCAACATCTACAGGAAAACTTTTAGGTTCCCATAGCCAGTCAGGTGTAATATTCAATCCTGCTCTAAATACAGGTTTATCAAATAAAGATTCTGCTAATTGCAAGTCTTTAAAAAAATGTGTGGGTAGTATTTTAAATGGGTTCATTATATCAAGTCCAAATCCATTTGTTTATAAACTCTATCGTGCATACTGATTTCATCGTTAGGCCAAAGCAAACACATATCTCTTTTGATAAACAAGTTTCTACCTGGTAAGATTGGCTCTTGGCCTTCGTTGTGAATTTTGATAGCATCTAATAAAATAGTTGCTGTTGTTGTAATACATTTGCCATAATGTAATCCACAAATTACAATATCAATTATACTGTTATCAATTATATATTTGAATAAGTCTTCTTGATTATTAATATGCTCAAATTCAACAAAACGACTATCTATTTGTCCTTCTTCGCTTTGCATAAAGTTAATTACTTTTTTACATTTTAATTGTACAATTTTATCTTCTTTATACACATGAGTTTTCATTAATTCTTCTTTGAGGTGTCCTAAAAATATAGAGTTGTAAATGTTTAGGTTCATGTCAGCATCGTCGTTGTTTGGTTGTTTTGCCCAAGCATCAACAACAATCCATAAAGCATTTTCAATTAAGTCTTCGTAATTAGTGTGCGATAAAGGAATATGCATGTCAATATTTATAAAACTCTAATAGTTGCTCTGCATATATTTTGTTTTGTTTTGGCTCTAAATGATTCTTAAAAGCCATGTAAGTTAAAAATGTATAATCATCTGTAATACCATAATGGCCCATTGTTTCTTTAATAAGTGCTTCTGGACTAGGCTGTTTGCCCCAACCTAAACTATTGTCTGGTAAGTCATCATTGCGACATGCTATACCTTGTACAATCATATTCTTTATACCCAAACTATCTAAGTATCCTTTTACAAATTCGTGCTTCATTAAATGCAAGTGTGCAAGCCATGTGTAGTCTTGATTATTTGTCATATAAGATTGTAAACTTGATGGTACTTCCCAATGCATTGTTCCTTCTTTCTGCGTGAAGTCTTGATGACCTGTGCTGTTTTGAAATGTTTTAATGTGCGAATTTATACTATCAAAGCCATATGTTTTGCTTATGTCAGTTGAGTATTCAAATCTAGTTTCTGCTGTTGATGTGATTAAAACAAAATCGTTTGATGATATTAACTTTTTGTTTATTAAGCGAAACAATTTCATCAAGTACCAATCTGCAGATCTCCCATAGGTACTTAAATTATATTCATCGTTATATTCGTACTGCAAATGTTCTGCAATAATTCTAACCCATTCTGAATTTACTATGTCTTGTCTATTTGGGATAGATGGATATGCTGATTTTAATTCATGATAGTATTCTGTAACATCATTAGATGTGCCAAAACTATCTCCTAATATCCAAAACTTCATACACATATTTATAGATCAAAAAAAAGCCCCGTAATTAAACGAGGCTTTTTATTTTAAGTGTTAGTTAGAATGACTTAGAAACACCAAAGACAAAACTGTCTTCGTCTTCTAATAATGATCCATCGTCAGCCATGAACTTAACAAAACCTGCTGAGGCTTCAAGTCCCATAGGTAATTCAAAAGACTTAGAAATACTTATATTATCTCCAATGTCTTCCCACATACCGTAAGACACATCAAAACCAAATAAAGAACGTTCTAGTTCCAAATAGTCTGAATAGTCATCTTGACCGATGTAATATGAAACGTCTACACCCAAAACTGATTTGGCTATAAATATTTCACTACCGTCTAAGTCTGCATCGCCATTGTAACTATAATCTATATAGCCTACATACCAGTCACCGTTGGACCAACCTGCATACCAATCAGTTTCTAAATCTGATCCGTCTGCAAAGTCAACTTGACCAACCCAAGCACCTGCCATAAAACCACTATCTCCAAAACTGTGATCGTAGCCTGCCCAAACAGAATGATTACCATCTGTTTGTGATACACCTCTAAATAAGTAGTCGCTATCTGCTCCTACACTTATACCTGCGTATGCTGTTGTACTTAGTGCTGACAATACTAATACTGCTAACACATTTTTAAATGCGTTTATCATTTTCTCTCCTTGTGTAATGATGTGGGGCGGAAGGGGCCACCCCAACCCTGTATCGCTACTTATTATCTCCTAACAAATGAATGATAATAATTGCTACGAGTAAGCCGACTAGTCCGCCTTCTCCTAAACCTGATACGAGTGCTGTGATGTTTGCGACTACGTCTCCTACAAAGGATGTGCTACCGAACAGTAATCCTGCTACGATTCCTAATCCTAAAAGGCTGACGAAAATCCCTGTGAGTCCACTCACAAAAGAGTGAACCATTTTCATTGCGTTATCCATAAATGAATACCTCCTATTCTATATTACTCTTGCCCAAGAGTATGAAGAAATTAATTTTTCTTCACATTTATTTACATTATTGTTACATTTTTATGACAAATATTGAACACTCTATGGCATCGTAAGGTGTGTTAAGAGGTGTAGGTGAAAAAAAGGGGCCTAAAAGACCCCTAAAATTGGTTAAATTTTTAAAAATTAAGCAATATTTCCTTCAGGATCTGCTGGTGCTTCTCCTTGAGGTGCTTCGTGATGAACTTCTTCATGATGTACATCTTCATGATGTACCTCTACGTTAGCATCATGATGATAATCGTGAATTACTGACTCACTTAGATACACATTTGCATCGTCACACATATCGCACGGAACGTATGCCCATGTCATTGCTTGTGATTCTGCCTGTGCGTTTTGATGTTCCATGAGTTCGTTATAAAGTTCTCTAGCATTTTTTCTTTTATCAAGTTCAATGCCGATTGCTCGACCTTCAAGTTCCATCATATCTTTTACTTCTTTTTCCATATCAGATGCTTGTCTTTGCATATCTTCAACCATCTGAATCATTGATTCTGAATAATACATAATAATTCTCCCTGTATGATATCGTGTTTGGAATGATTGTGTGGTGGGTCGATCTACTGTATGTAGTCAACTGTATTTATGAAAAAGCACCCCGGAGGGTGCTTTAACAACTATTAAGGATAGAAAGGGTTATCTGTGATATAGTTAGGGAGTTCGCTTCTTTCGTAACGAATTCCTCTGTATGTATATTCTACAGTTTTACCTTTTTCTTTCTTTAATTGTTCTTTGACAGCACGTCTAATTAGTTGTGCCTCTTGATACTTAGTCATGTCATCCTCCTAATTAAAGTAAGATGCGTTCCTTCGGTATTTTTACCTACTTCCGTCGTCGCTCTACATTTAGAGTGGCGATGAACGAGTTCGGCGTTCCTTCGACTTTTGTCTACTTCCGTTCACTGATTGGGAGTGAATGAACGATGTAACATTTCTGTTACAAAAATATTTATCAAAAAAAAGCAGGCCGAAGCCTGCTTTTGATTCGTTAAAACCTTACAGTTTAGACAGTACCGTTAGCAAGTGCTTTGTAACCTGCGGCGATAACTGCTCTAGAAGGAGTACCAAGTCTATAAACATTTCTTGATCTTCCTTTAGTGTCAGTCACTGTGTTAAGGTAGATTGGGAAACCTTTGAATCTTAGTGATTGAATCACTGCCTGTGGGTTTCCAGTTCCGAAGTATGCTCTCATCTGTGCTGATGAAAGAGTTCTTCCTTCTTGTAGTGCTGAAAGAACTTTTGATTCTTTAGTCACTGTTGCTGTATTAGTTGTAGTCATATGACCTCCTATATTTAATACAATTTATTCTGTGCAAAATTACACATTATCAATTATTATACACATTATATACACAATGTCAACCTTTTTTTAAGAAAAATTGGCCAAGTGCTGTTCTATAGTAAAATCTACTGATATAACATTACCAGCATCATCTACTATTTCATTATCAAAACAGTTGTAATACCGCTTTGTAAAGAAATAAGGGCAAGGCGTATCTGTTTTATAACCATTGTCGTTTAGTTTTACATCTAAACTTTTAGGTAATTTGCAGATTGGTAAATTACATGCTTGGTCAACAGTAATCTCCTCTTTGATCAATAAATCTATAATCCTTTTGACAGGAATCATATGCTCTATGACTATTGATTCACCTTTGAATGTTTCTAAAACTTCGTAATGCGGAGACATAGTTTTGTGGTATTCTCTTAACTTCTTATCTAGATCGTTACGCATTTCTGCATAAACATCACCATTATCTCTAGACATGTTAATAATATTATCTAAATGTCGTTGCATTTCTTGTTTACAATATTGTTGTTTAATTGCTCTTGGACTACGCCTAGGAGCATTTACTAACCAATCAGTATATTCTATCAAATGTTTCATAAGTCTATAGGCTCAGGGTCTACCTCATCAAAAAGTTCCCAAAACATTGCTTCTTGTAAGGTTTGAGTATGATGTTCATCTCTAAAATTATAAGTCTGTATATTACCTTTATCAAATATATCCATTGACATAACTTCTTGCCAATCTGCAATAACACTTTTAAGTATGTTTGCTTTAAAGATCGAAGTATTTGTGTCAATTAAAAATGTTTCCGTTGCTACAGACTGCCAATTAGAATGCTTAAAAACTTTTAGTTCGTTTTGAACACGATTTTCGACAATAGTCTTATATTTTTTTGGCACCCAAAGTACCCATTCACACATCGAAAATGTGCCTTGCTGTTCATAAGTCCTCATTCTATTATAAAGACTGGCCGCACAACCAATTTTTAATAAATCTCCAGGTACAAACTCGTTGTTTAAATAGTAGTAAGATCTTATAGCATACACACAATGCGGAGAAACACCACTAGAGTCTACTAAAGATTTTAGAACTTTATACCTTTTCTCTAACAAACTTTGTGCTTGATATGTTGTTATACCGTTCATGATGCAAACCTAATTGATGGCATAGGATTAGTGTCTAACTGTAATCCTGCACCTTTACCATGCGATGGTAAGTTTAATTCTTCGCCACCATTAGCAATATAAAGTTCTCTAAGCATTGCTGACATATATCTAGGTGCGTCCCAACTTGCACCTTCCATTATGTGTTGCAACTGTTCTTTGGTTGCTTTATGTAATCTTTCTGAACTGCTGAAACTTAGTTTTGCAAAGGTTAAAACATCAACCATCCAATTTTCATTGGTTTCGTATAGTTCTGGTTTACTTTGTAAGTCAAGCCTTGCTAATTCATATAAGCCAATAAAAACACCTTGATCAATTTCTTCTTGTAAAGGATATACGGTTTTTATTGCATTTAGTATATCGTTTAATACTTTGCCTTCAGGGTCAACTTTAATGCCTTTGTATGCGTAATTGAAATGTGAAAAGAAATAATCATTAGGACCTCTCCTGTTACTATTTCTTGTGCCTTTGTCTTCTAAATCAATAAGATTATTGTCAAATTGGTCTTGAAGTGTTTTTGCTAACTTGTTTTTAGGTTCTCTACTACCGAGTTTATATCTAGTTAAACAATTCTTATGCAAGTCACCTGGAGTTAGTTTTTTAACACCCGATTCGTTAAGTTGTTCAAATGCATAACTAGGAAATGCAGGATCTGTAGTTTCTACTATAATACAAGGAACTTGATCATAACCTAACAAAGTTGCCGCTATGCTTCTTTGCTGACCATCATAAACTAAAACTTGATCTGGGTCATACCTATCGTCACCTTGTATCTTACAAGCCTGTGCAGGTGCATGAACTCTGTGATCATACTGAGCCATTATAGTTTTGTGTATGTGCTTAGGTAATGCTACCCTCTGCACTTCGTAATCTAACCACAACTCGTCTACGTCAACAAAAGTAGTTCCAATTGGATAATCAAAACCATTTTTATCTGCTTGAGTTCTATATTGTGTGATTTCTTCTGGTGTTACGCCTTCAGAAAGAAGATGTAACCTAACTTCCTCTGCAACTTCTCGCAAAGATTTTTTCAAATAAGTTTCTGACATAATAACCTCCTTAAGATTACAATAATCCTTCGCATAGCACCATGCTACTTGTAAGGATATGCAATACTGTCAAATATTACAATATTACTATAATAACAGAAAAAGATATTTTGTCAACCAGGACCTGGCGGAAAAGGTACAACTGCATAAGGCCTTTTGATTTTAACAAAGACTATATGGCTATTATGTATTTGTAATTCAAACACATCGCCTTCCTTGGCTTCAATGCTTTTTATGTCAAGTATTGGATCAAATGTTAGACTTCCGTCATTCTCTAGTTTAAACCAATAATCATGAAACAGCATTTTATGTGTACTTTTGATATTTTTCATACAATGTGTTTGCTTCTTCACTTAAACCTAAACCACAACAAATATCAATTTGCCTACGGATTTCTCCTGCGTGGTCTGTTCCTTTACGCCACACACGATGATCATCACTATACATATAGAACCAATCATGTGTGCTCAACAGGTTTTCTAGTACATCTAAATCAGGGTGACAGTTTTCCATTGCTTTTTCCTTTTTAAAAGTTGGTGGGCCTACTAGGACTTGAACCTAGACTCTACCGATTATGAGTCGGGTGCATTAACCAATTATGCTATAGGCCCTTGTTGGCCTCCCCGCCAGGACTCGAACCTGGAACCTACTGCTTAGAAGGCAGTTGTTCTATCCAATTGAACTACAGGGAGATGTGGTACCTGAGGCCGGACTCG
>Ga0163109_10003646_pt1 | contig 11774 bp, 8 predicted proteins | sample CRUFie1St13metaG_FD_108704 | JGI IMG/M metagenome (GOLD analysis project Ga0163109, IMG submission 108704) | Marine microbial communities from the Costa Rica Dome - CRUD Field 142mm St13 metaG | ecosystem: Environmental > Aquatic > Marine > Oceanic > Photic zone | place: Costa Rica: the Eastern... | reverse complement strand
TTAATAAAAGGAAATGGCAAAGCAAACTAGAGATATAAAATACTTAAATAAAAATTTTGACGACTTTAGGAGTCAATTAGTAGAACACGCTAAAAACTATTTCCCGGAAACGTATAGTGATTTTTCACCATCATCTCCTGGAATGTTGTTTATTGAAATGGCATCATATGTTGGAGATGTTTTATCATTTTACCAGGATACTCAACTACAAGAAACTTTCCTGACACACGCTAAAGATCCGAAAAACCTATTTAACCTATCTTATATGATGGGATATAGACCTAAAGTTACTGCTGCCTCTGAAGCTACTGTTGAGATCACACAAATTGTATCTGCTTCAGCTCCTACTTATCTTCCTAACTGGAGTGATGCTGCTACTATTAACGCAAACCAAACACTTAAAGCTACTGATAGGAACCAAACTAATTTCTTTTTAGAAGAACCAGTTGACTTTACCTTTAGTAGTTCTTATGATCCTACTGATGTAATTATAGATACATTAGACGGGAATAACCCAGGAACATATAAACTGACAAAGACTAGAAAAGTATTTTCAGCTGAAGTTATTACTACTACATTTACTGTAGGAGCATCGGAAAAATTTAACACTATCAACGTTAATGATAGTAACATAATAGAAGTATTATCAATAACAGATACAGGGGGAGACACATGGAAAGAAGTTCCATTTTTAGGACAAGATACTTCTTTTGAAGACTCTACTAACTCTAGTGCAGACTCTAATGCTGTTCCTTATCAACTGTCTTTATCAAAAAACCCTAAGAGATTTGTAACTAGGTTTCAAGCAGACGGTAGTCTAAATATACAGTTTGGAGCAGGAACTAACGATAGTGACGACAGCGTTATATTACCAGATCCTAAACTAGTAGGAAATGCTACAGCACAAGGAGTAAGAAGATTAGATAATTCCTATGATCCATCAAATTTCTTGTATAGTAAAGCATATGGAGTTGCTCCTAGTAATACAACACTTACTGTAAAATACTTAAAAGGAGGAGGAATAGGAGCTAATGTACCTGCAAGTACTATTACCGATAAAACTCAAGTAACAGGTACTAATTTAACTAATGTTTCTTTTACTAATCCGTTACCAGCAGCTGGTGGTAGAAATGGTGATACAGTAGAAGAATTGAGAGAAAATGCATTAAGATCATTTAACGAACAAGGTAGATTAGTTACATTGCAAGATTATGTAGTTAGAAGCTTAAGCTTACCTAGTAAATTTGGAAGTATATCTAAAGTATTTGCAACACAAGATAGTCAAACTAATTCTGCTAACACTGATGCAATAGTTGATAATAACCCATTAGCTATAACACTTTATGTACTAGCATATGATGTAGAAAATAAATTAACTACAGCTACTTCTACGTTAAAAAATAACTTAAAAGAATATTTAAGCTACTATAAAATGGTATCAGATAGCGTAAATATTAGAGATGCTTTTATTGTAAATATAGGTGTAGAATATGAGATAGTAGTTAGACCGGGTTATTCTGGTAGAGACGTATTATTAGAATGTAACCTTGCTTTACAAGATTATTTTAAAATTGAAAAAAGAAGCATTAATCAACCTATAAACTTATCTACTTTATTTAGCTTATTAGATAAAGTTAAAGGAGTACAGACAGTACAAAAGGTGAAAATAAATAATAAACAAGGAGGAAATTATGCTGAATATGCATACGACGTAGAAGGTGCTACTAGAGACAATATAGTGTATCCTTCATATGATCCGTGTATTTTTGAAGTAAAATTCCCTAATACAGATATTGTAGGAAGAGTAATAAAATTATAAGATGGCAGTATATAAATTATTTCCAAGCGCAGACACTTTTATATTTACTGAAGCAGTTAGTGCTAACGCTGGTTTAGATGAATTAATAGAAATAGGAGGTTACGAAATACAAGGATATGGACAGACATCTAGAGGTATTGTTCAGTTTAATAATAATGAAATACAAAACGTTGTTAATAATAAGATAACATCAGCTAGCTTTCCTTATTCTGCTAGTTTAGAGCTCAAACTATGTACAGCGTATGAAACTCCTAAATCACACTCTGTGTTTGTATATCCTATATCAGGAGCTTGGTCTGCAGGTATTGGTAAATATGCCGATACTCTAGGTAGAACACTAACTACTGGATCGGTAGACCAATCAGGAGTGTCTTGGAGATACAGACAACCAGAAAAACAAGAACCATGGTCACTTTCGAGCTTTACCGCCGAAGTTACAGCGTCATACAACAGTACTTACCCAGGAGGAGGTAACTGGTATACTAGCTCTTTCGGTATAGATTTAGAAGCGACTCAAAGCTTCAACACTAGCGATAACCTAGACCTAAACGTTAATGTTACTCCTGCAGTTAAGCTACACTACTCAGGCACTTTACCTAATTATGGATTTATAATAAAGCTCCAAGACTCAGAAGAATTTGCTATGTCTTCGTCATTAAGACATAAGTACTACAGTAATGACACTAATACTATCTATCCACCATCGTTAACATTTAAATGGGATGATAGCTCATATGAAACAGGAAGTTTAAGTTTGTTAACATCGTCTAAGGCTATAGTAAACATTACTAATAATAGAGGAGAATACCAAGATATAGGAAAAGTAAGATTTAGATTATTAGCTAGACCTAGTAACCCTGTAAGAGTTTATACTACCGGGTCAATATATAAAACTAATTATGCATTACCTTCTGCATCTTATTATGCAATACAAGATAATTATACTGAAGAATTAGAAATACCTTTCGATTCTGGTTCTACTAAAATAAGCTGTGACGCAACAGGTCCATTTTTTGACGTGTATATGCACGGACTACAGCCTGAGAGGTTCTATAAAATTTTAATAAAAAGCGAATTAGATGGAACTACTACAGTATTTGATAGTGATAATATTTTTAAAGTAGTAAGAAATGGCTGATAAAATTAAAGTAAGTAAAAAAGTTTATAGTAAAGAAGATTTTAACAAGTCTGTTGATACTTCTTTCAAAACGTTTGTTGATGAACCAGAAGAAGAAGCTACCGATACTGTAGATGAATTATTTAGATTATACGATAAACTATACTACGAGATACCTTTGAAAGGTGAAAATAATTCACATGAATACCTTTTACAGAAAAGCAGCGAGTTAGTAGATTTTGATAAGAGTACTGAAGAAATTCAACCTCTATTAGATGAAATAAGCGAGCTTAGAGAAAGATTATTAGAAGCTCAAGAAGATGCAGTAAATGCAGAAGAAACTATAAGTGATTTAGAAGCAAATGCCACAAACTAGGTACAACATACAAAGGATAGATCCACAAACATATGATGCTTTTAGACAAAGCGATGTGTCTGTAGTTGAAACTTTCGACATAAACTCTACCTTTAAACCATTCGAACATAAAGTAGAAGTTAACGTATTTACTTTAGATAACATCTTGTTAGCTTCTGTACCTAACTATACTGAGTATAAATTAACAGAAGATGCTCAAACTGATAATGACGGTACAGTTGATTTAATAAATATTGACCCTATCAACGATGTAAATATTCTAGGGTTTAGTGGTCAAGACGTTAGACTTACGTATAACTTTGTAGATGATCTATACAGCGATTCAAAAGTTCCTACTGAGTTCTTTATTGAAGAAATATCAGGAGATAGAACAGAAATAAGATTACTTACTACTAGACTAAAAAACGAAGACGTAGAAAGATATACAAACGAGCTTTTAGAAGATATTAAAGCTACTTCTTATTTAAATGACTTCAGATTAAACTTTAATGAAAATAAACTTGTAGTAGCTGTTAATGTAGCAACACAAGAATATAGAGATATAACCTCAGTAGTAGTAAAACTAGCTAATCCACTACCTGAAGAATTCGGTATAAAGAGTTTGTGTAGAGCACAAAAACTAGTATCTGATTCTATAGCATATAATGTCTTTTCAGAATATATTCCTGATGAAATAACAGTACCTTATCTAAGGGGAGCTAATTTTAATATAGATACTGAAGAAGATGCAGTAGTTACAACTGATTTTTTAAATTATAATCAACTATTTGATTTTCCTGTATCTAATACTTATAGAGAGTTAAACTCATTATTTGCTGAAAAATCTATACCTTTGAGTATAGAGTATACTGATTTTAATAACTTTATACATTTTAGTTCGGCATATGAAAGAATAAAAAACTTTCAATATAAGCTTAATTTAATAACATCTTATCAAACATCCTATTCAGCATCCTTCAATGCAAGTAATAACAGCTATGCCTTTTCAGGAAGTGCAGATCATTGGAAAAGTAAAATAAATACTATCTTAAATAATTTTGACCATTATGATAGATTTCTATATTATGATAGTAGTTCTTATTCTTGGCCTAAACAAAATAATACTAAACCTTATATTGTAGCAACAGGGTCAGCTACAGCATCAGTTAATGATTTATTATTATCAGCTAGTAATTATGATGCTAGTAATTATTCTATATTAACCGATACTATACCTGAATTTTTAAGAGAAGATCCAGATAATGCTCCATACAACTTATTTACAGATATGGTTGGTCAGCATTTCGATAACATATGGGTATATACTAAAGCACTATCAGACAAGTACGACGGAGATAATAGACTCACTAAAGGTGCAGCAGCAGGGCTTATAGAGCCTTTACTTAAAAACTTTGGAGTTAAACTATACAACTCAAACAGATCTATAGAAGACCTATTTAAGAATTTCACAGGACAGTTTTACGATTCAGGCAGTGAGAGTTTAAAGTCTACAATGACCATTACTACAGCCTCTAATTCACCGGTATCAGAAGAAACTTATAGAAATGAAATAAATAAACGTTTATATCATAACTTACCTTTACTTATAAAATCTAAAGGTACTCATAGAGGTATTAGAGCCCTACTTAATAGTTTTGGTATACCAGGACTGTTTACAAGCGGTAGTCATTCAGGACTACATATAAGAAGTTTTGGTGGAGGTAATAAATTAGATACGGTTAATTTTGGTTCTAGAACTTACACTAGTGGTTCAGATAATAAAGTAAGATTAGACGATACCGGTAGTATTATTCCTGGTAGCTCTCTTTCAGTATATTCTTCTATAGTAAAAAGAGATAAAAAATATTCGGACGATCTTCACGGGGTAGATATAGGATACTCTCCTAATGATCATCTTAATCAAAAAGTTTATGATTTTTATTCTGCATCAGGTTTTAATATAGATAACTATATTGGTGATCCAAGAGAAAGATACGATATAACCTATGCTAGCTTATTTGCTACATCAAGTAAAGTTGTAGGAGATTTAATGACAGGTAGTACATTTGTTCAAAGTGCTGACTATTTAAAGTCTGGTAGTCATGTTTACGACGACTTAATCAGAAATGTTAAGTTTTTTGATAATGTAATATTTAAAACAGTAAAAGATTTTTTACCTGCTAGATCAACAGTAAGTACGGGTATAATAATTAAACCTCATGTACTAGAAAGAAATAAAATAAAACAAATACAGGTATCAGGTAGTCAACAAAAAACAGTATCAACTGTAGATAATCAAGGAGACTTACTTATAACCGGTTCTATAGATATATTAGAGTTAACTGGAAGCTCTGGGGGTGCTTTTGGTACATTAAATACGTTAGAGCTTGCTAATCCATTAACAGCATCATATACTGCAAGTGTAATGACCCCTGATGGATTGCAACCTAAGTTTTACCATAACCATGAAGAAGCTAGGTATGATGGTGAATTAAGTGGTAGTAATCTTAAACCTAATTACTATCCTGGTGAATTAAATAGAGATAATAACTTTAAAAAAGAAAACCCAGACACCTTACAGTATAAAATAGAATTATATAAACAAGGTATAGACGTTACACCAACACCAACACCGTCAGTGACTGTAACAATAACACCAACACCAACAATAACTGTGACTCCTACTATAACACCAACCACTACACCATCACCATCTGTTGATTGTTCAGAATCAGACGTTTGGGTTGCTAATGTCTATGTTGCAAGTTGTTCTTCTCCTATACAGAAATATATAACGAAACTACAAACAACCGAGGGGATAGCACCAGATGGATGTTACCAGGTAGGAGATCAAGTTGAAGTTAATACATACAATGCTTGTGATCAAACTGGAGGGGCAACTGATTACTATGCTATCTTAACAGGAACTGATACTAATAAAACACCAACCTTCCAGTTCAAAAATGTCAATCGACAAATATCAAGTGGAGGATGTACTGGACCTAGAACTTATACTAGCTGTTAAAAAAATATAATATGAGCGTAATAGACATAACAACATCTTCTTTTCAACATTACTCCTCTTCTTTTTCTAAACCAGGAGGTACTAATCGTATTATTGTAAGAAGAGGTCTTAACCAGCTATATTATACTAACTTTATTACCGGGTCAGGAGATGTAGCCGAAAATTATGTATCTGATGAATTTACTTCTGCATCTAGTGATATAAGATTAACAGCTTGGGATAATTATGTAGAGTCGTCTTTTGCTACTTCATCTCGTACATTATCAAGTAGGGGAGCAGTATACTCTATACCTAAAGACCTGTACGGAACTCATATTGAACCTGGATCAGTTGTTATTAGCGGAAGCGGTATTTATTTAGTAGATGATAAAGAAGGTAATTTAAGATCCGGATCTTTATCAGGTGCAAAAAGAGGTAATGTAATATACTCTCATGGACAGTTAATAATTAATAATAGAGAAATTGCTTTAGAATTTGAAAGCGGTTCAATGAGCGGGTTAGCTCCTGACATAGCTCCTGGTTCAGCAATAATTACATTTAAAGGTAACCTACCTATCTATACGTATAACTACAACGTAAAAGTCTCCGAACACGAATATAACCATACTTTAAATCCTACTGCTCAATCCGGTAGTAATCAATATAATTATTCCGGAAGCAACTACCTTAGACCTTCAGGTGTTTTAGCAGATAATGTTACTGGATCTTATTTTAATCCTTACATTAGTACAGTAGGTTTATATAATGAAAATAAAGAATTGATAGCTGTAGGTAAGTTTGCACAACCAATACCTAAACCAGCTAACACAGAATTAACTATACAGGTAAAACTTGATATATAATTATGGGATTAACAACAGTAGGACCAGCAGATTTTAGAGTTCAAGTTCCTCCAGCAGGAGACATTGATATACTCATACATACTGGTAGTGCAGGAGGCACTACAGCAGACGATGTAGCTGTTCAAGTAAACATTAGTGTAACTGATTGTTTTGGTACAAATAGAGCAGTTGCTTTGGCTAATTTAACTTCTTTAGATACAGGCAAAGGAGATATTCTTACTCTTGTTAACCCTCAAAATAAAGGTACCCATTATAATTACGATGTTGTACCTAATGAACCTATACTGTCTGGTTCATATAACGGCTCTGCTTCTTGCGGGGATGTAGAGTTCTTTCCTTCACCGTTAGTTGATTTTAGATTAAACCAATTCAACGCAGTCTATAATTCTGATATGAAATATAGAGAGACTGAAGTAGGGTTTTTAGATAGAACACCTTTTAAAACAACAAATGTAGATAGAATATTTACAGTAGATACAAATAATTCAGGTTCATCAACTAGACCTCAAAATATCAAAAGCATCTTATCCGGCTCAGCTGTAACAGCATCTATTCAAGATTCTACTTATACTTCTGTAGGAATAAAAAATTCAAGGTACGATGGTACTGAAACATCTTTAACTGAATACGGTATATCTCCTGCACTATCAGGAAGGGTGTTTAGAGGAGCATTATACGACTATTCAACTGATTTAAACTATATAAGGTCATCAAGTAAAGACGGTACAGCACCGTTTAAAGAATTTTTACAAGTTTTAGACGATTACTATCCTTATGCAGTTCAATCGTCTGATATATTCCATGTAAGAGGAAGCAGTGCTACAGACACACCTAATGCAAGATATATACGATTAAGTTACGATGCTACCACAGACGGTGTTTTAAGTTTAAATACCAATGATGATCACGGAGAGTTAATAATATCAGGTACATTTAGGTACCACGATGTATCAACTTATCCAAACACGGGAGTAATAAAACAAGTAAAAGCTATTTCTAATTTCGGAGGATTTGAAGTAGGAGAGCCTATAATGCACGGTAGAGGCGTAGCAGCCGGAGGTACAGGTAATTATTCTAACCCTGCTTTTGAATTCGTTTCATTTTTAAGTTCAAGCTTTACTTTTGATTCAGGTCAATTCCCTGTAGAAAAATCTTTTGATACTAGAATTGAGTTTCAAACCGGAAGTAGAAATCATCCTGAAAAAATATTAGGGTTTGACATTTTCAGTCAATATACTAGCAATGAATCCGATGTAAATAAAAGAGTTGGTCGAGCAACTCGAGGTCCAGATCCTACTGGTCTATTTAAGGTAATAGGAGATTCTATTTATGAATCAAAAAATAATCAACTAGCTAGACTTAAAAACAAGCTTTTGTTAGTTGAAGAAACACAAGAAATTATGTTTATTAATGAAAACGGTAAAATATTATTCAATATGGGTAATGGTATTAGTTAATAAAAATAGATAAAAGTACAAATTAATATATTTATATAAAAGAGTAAAATAAAATGGGATACTTAAACAACAGCGTAGTAACAGTAGACGCAATTCTAACTAAAAAAGGAAGAGAACTTCTCGCTAGAGGAGATGGTTCTTTTCAAATAACACAATTTGCTTTAGCTGACGATGAAATAGATTATACGCTATATAATCCAACACATCCATCTGGTTCACAATATTATGGACAAGCTATCGAAAACATGCCACTATTAGAAGCATTTCCAGATGAAACTAAAGTTATGAAATATAAACTTGCAACCTTACCTAGAGGTACTTCAAAATTACCTTTATTAGAAGCAGGATATGCTGCTATAAGACTTAAACAAGGTGCATCTTTAGCAATCACTCCACAAACATTAAATTATTTAGGAGCTAATAAAACATTTGAAGCTGGTGGTTATACTGCTACTATAGCAGATTCAAGAACTACATCAGTATTCACAGGTGTTGGTATAAACACAGAAGAGGCTGAGAACTTAAATACTCAAACAACTTTTGGAACTAACGTTTCAAAAACAGTTATTGGAACTACTATAAACATTACAGCTACTACTGTAAACACCTTATTTGGTTCTAATACTCAACTTCAAACAACTTTACAGTTGATTGGTAGAGACTCAGGAGCTAGAATTACTATACCAGTAACTATAACTAAAGTAAATACATAAGAAGATGTCGTACAAAAGATTTGACCTAGAAGATATAGTAGTAAGCTCTGATGCAATTACTGCTCCTGCATGGAGTAATAACGTAACTCAACTTACTGAATTTTATACAAGTTCAACCCAAGTAGCAGCAGCTAGTGCTAACTATTACTATAATATTTATCAAACTGGTTCTGGTGAATCAAATGCAGCTGTTCAATTTTCTATTGCTCACGGTAATAGATCAGGTAGCGCAGCTCCTGCATATGATAGCTCAGTTTCATCATCGTACAGTTCTACTGTTTACGGACAGTTTAGAACTTTAGTGTTTGGTGATGAAGATACTGATTTTACATTCGCTACTGGTAGCTCAACTTCTACACCTGATGATGTACTCTTTATCTCAGTAGAAAGAGCAAGATATAAAGAAAGAATATTCCCAGGTTCTTTATTCTTAACTCTTAAAAGTGGAAGTAATAATTTACATTTAACTGATAATAGCTTAACAGCTTCAACTGATACTTTTGTTGACGGTGGTAGAGTATATTCTATATATTCAGCATCAGCAGCAGGAGCAGTAGCATCTACAGATATTGAATACGGTAAGTTATTCCCTGATGTCGGAGTAATAGCACTTAATGGTCAATTTTTAAGTGGTAGTACTCACTTAGGAACTAAATGGGTTCATGTGACTGGTAGTGGTTTACATAACTACACCGGTGCTACTAGAAACAATTTGCAGTTTTTCAAATCAATAGAAGCAGGACAAAATTTTAAATTAAGATCACAAGAAACAGTTTCTTCTAATTATGTATTTATTAGAGCAAGAAACTCAGAATTTAATTATTCTAACAACCCATCTAACATAACCGGATCAGGAGAACTGAGACATAGTGTAATGATAGATACTCCTCAGTCGTATATTACTGCTGTGGGACTTTATAACGATAATAACGATTTATTAGCTGTAGCAAAATTGTCTACGCCTTTACTAAAAGACTTTACGAAAGAAGCATTAATAAGGGTCAAACTTGATTATTAATGAATGAGCGTTTGGAAACACCTAAATCAGCAGGATGCATATGTAACGTCCTACGTAGCACGTAAGGAATACACGCTTACTAGCACCGCTTTACAACAAGCAGGCATCCTGTTTATTCCATTTGGTGAAAAACCAGCAATTGAACCTACACCTACTCCATCTCCAACAGCTACTCCAACTACCACTCCTACACCTACAGTTACAGTTACTACATCAGTAACACCAACTAATACTCCTTCTGTTACTGTATCCCCTACCGTAACACCAACTAATACACCATCTGCTACTCCAGCTGCAACTGTTAGTCCTACCGTAACTCCAACTAATACTCCTTCGGTAACTGTCAGCCCTACTGTTAGTCCTACCGTAACTCCAACTAATACTCCTTCGGTAACTGTATCACCAACAGTTACTCCAACTACTACTGTATCACCAACAGTTACTCCAACTAATACTCCATCTGTTACTGTAAGCCCGACTGTAACACCAACTAACACACCATCTGTTACTGTATCACCTACTGTAACGCCGACTAACACTCCTTCGGTTACGGTATCACCTACTGTGACTCCATCTACTACTGTATCACCTACTGTAACGCCGACTAATACCCCATCTACTACTGTATCACCAACAGTTACTCCTTCTGTAACACCAACTAATACACCATCTATTACTGTATCACCAACAGTTACTCCTAGTACATCGATAACTCCTACTAACACTCCTTCGATAACTCCTAGCACAACTGTTACACCTTCTGTAACACCAACCAATACTCCTTCGATAACTGTAACGCCATCTGTTACTCCAAGCACAACAGTAACGCCTACTACAACTCCGACTCTTTCTCCTACACCAAGTACTAGTGGTACACCTGGTGCAAGCCCTACTGCCACACCTAGCAATACACCACCAGTAACAGTGACACCTTCTGTTACTCCGACAAATACACCATCAGTAACAGTTACTCCTACAACAACACCTTCTGTCACTCCAAGTAATACTGTAACACCTACTAACACTCCTTCAGTAACTGTAACACCTTCTGTTACTCCGACTAACACACCATCTGTTACAATAAGTCCTACTGTAACTCCAACCAATACACCATCTGTTACCGTAACACCTTCTGTTACTCCAACCAATACACCATCTGTTACCGTAACACCTTCTGTTACTCCTAGTACTACTGTAACTCCATCTGTTACTCCAACTAACACTCCTTCGGTAACAGTTACTCCTTCTGTAACCCCTACTAATACACCATCTGTTACAGTAACGCCTTCCGTTACTCCAACTAATACTCCTTCAGTAACCGTAACTCCATCTGTTACCCCTACTAACACTCCTTCGGTAACAGTTACTCCTTCTGTAACCCCTACTAATACACCATCTGTTACAGTAACGCCTTCCGTTACTCCAACT
>Ga0163109_10003644_pt1 | contig 11775 bp, 8 predicted proteins | sample CRUFie1St13metaG_FD_108704 | JGI IMG/M metagenome (GOLD analysis project Ga0163109, IMG submission 108704) | Marine microbial communities from the Costa Rica Dome - CRUD Field 142mm St13 metaG | ecosystem: Environmental > Aquatic > Marine > Oceanic > Photic zone | place: Costa Rica: the Eastern... | reverse complement strand
GGAATGAATATGGGAACACGATTTATTGCTACGAAAGAGGCGCCGGTTCATGAAAATGTGAAGCAAGCAATTCTTGCTGCATCAGAGTTGGATACGAGGCTGGTTATGCGCCCGTTGAGAAATACAGAGCGTGTTCTGACTAATTCCGGAGTCGAGAGACTTTTAGAGAAAGAAAAGACACTGGGCGCCCACATTAAATTCGAGGATATTGCAGAAGAAGTGGGCGGCGTTTACCCGAGAATCATGGAAGAGGGTGACATGGAGGCTGGAGCTTGGTCTTGCGGCATGGTGGCTGGTCTCGTTTACGATATTCCAACAGTACAAGAGTTGGTGGATAGAATAATGCAAGAAGCCGATAGTCTTATCGCTCAGCGTTTATCTAACTTTGCAGCGGCGTAAACAAAAATAAGAAAACAAGGATATGAAATGAGAGAAGCAGTAATAGTTTCAACTGCCAGAACGCCGATAGGAAAGGCGTATCGCGGTGCGTTTAATAATACCTCTGGACAGGCTTTGGGAGCCCATGCCATCAAACACGCTGTGGAGAGAGCTAAAGTGGACCCAGGTGAAGTGGAAGATGTCGTGATGGGAGCGGCCTTGCAAATGGGTTCTAGTGCTTTCAATACGGCGAGACAATGTCTTTTAGAAGCTGGCCTCCCAGACTCAGTGGCCGGACAGACTATTGATAGGCAATGTTCATCTGGAATGATGGCTATTAGCATTGCTGCTAAACAGATCATTTCTGACGGCATGGATGTGGCCATTGGTGGAGGCGTTGAATCGATTTCAACTAATCAAACAGGTGACATGTTCACAACGCCGAGTTCATGGCTGTTGAAAAACCAACCAGCACTATACATGGCAATGATTGAGACTGCCGAGGTGGTAGGCGAACGTTATGGTGTTTCGCGAGAAGACCAAGACGTTTATTCGGCACAGTCCCAGGCCCGAACGGCCGCAGCGCAACAAGCAGGGGCTTTCGATGAGGAAATTGTTCCGCTGCCATCGGTTATGAAACTCATGAACAAAGAGACTGGTGAAGCGAGTGATGTTGATGTCAATCTGGATAAAGATGAAGGGAATCGGCCCGGGACAACGGCAGAAGCGCTGTCTGGTCTTCAGCCGGTGTTTAGTGGTGGACAGGTCATTGCAGAGGGTAAACATGTAACCGCTGGTAACGCCTCTCAATTATCGGACGGTGCTTCCGCTTGTGTTTTGATGGAATCAAAACTTGCGGAGCAAAGAGGTCTACAGCCTCTTGGCGCTTATAGAGGGATTGCGGTTGCAGGCACGAAGGCGGACGAAATGGGTATAGGCCCCGTTTACGCTGTACCTAAGTTGCTTGAGAAGAATGGCCTCACGATGGATGACATAGATCTCTGGGAATTGAACGAAGCCTTTGCGGTTCAGGTCGTCTACTGTAGGGATAAGCTTGGTATTCCTGATGAAAAATTGAATGTAAACGGAGGCGCAATATCAATCGGCCACCCTTATGGTATGTCTGGTTCCAGGATGGTCGCTCATTCTCTCATAGAGGGTAAAAAGCGAGGCGCCAAGTACGTCGTATCAACCATGTGCATTGGCGGGGGAATGGGAGCCGCGGGGTTATTCGAGGTTCTTTAATCTCCGATACCACCCTGAAAGGTCTCAGGTCATGTCAATAAAGACTGCTCTGGCGTCTCGACTCATAAACTACATGCTTAGTGAGAGACGTCAGAGAGTATTATGGTCAAGAACGGAAGAAAAAAGAGAGCGGCGCTCCATTCCACACAAAGTTGAATACTTCCACCAGGTGGATGACCCCTATAGTCACCTCGTGTTGCAGCTCCTGCCGAAGCTTGTAGGAAAATACGATATAGAAGTCAGCCCTTACTTGGTGCCTCCTCCAGATGATTGGGCAGCGCCGGAGCGTGAGAAGTTGATAGCCTACTCGAGGCTTGACGCGCACAGATTGGCAGCCAAATCCGGAGAGATCCTAAATTTCCCTTACTCTGACAAACAACCAAATAGGGCTTCCATCTTGCAAGCTGAGAATGATTTAGAAAAAGTTTTTAGAGAGGCCAATCCATGGGCAGCAGCTCACGAAGTAAGTGGAAATATGTGGGCAGATACCCGCGATGGTGGAATTGCAGTGAATGGTAATTCGCGAATATCAGTTCGTTTAGAAGAAGGAGCAAAACGTCGCAGGCAATTAGGTCATTATCTTGGAGGCGTTTTAGCTTATGGAGGTGAACTTTATTGGGGGCCAGATCGCCTGCATCATCTCGAGCGGAGATTAACTTTGGTGGGAGCTCTGCGTGAGCCGATTGATGCAACCGTACTTCAATCTATCGTCCCTGATTTCGAACCAACATTCGAAGCCCAATTAGATAGTAATAAATTGAGTGGCCCCAATCAGGAGCTTCATTTTTATCTTTCGTTCCGTAGCCCCTATACCTATCTAGCTGTAAAACGCGTAAAGCGACTTGCTGATAAATTTGGCGCGAAGCTATGCTTAAGATTCGTATTGCCCATGGTTATGCGCAATTTGCCTGTGCGACGGGAAAAAGGATTCTACATTATGAAGGACGCGGCGAGAGAAGCTCGTCATCGTGGCCTTCCCTTTGGGAAAGTAGCGGACCCTGTAGGGAGACCAACTGAGCGAGCTTATTCGCTATTCCCGTGGGCGATTGAAGAAGGGAAGGGTTACGAGTATTGCGATTCCTTTTTGACCGCGGTGTGGTCTAGAGGTGTCGATGCTGGCTCAGATTCAGGCTTACGGTCGATTGTTGATTCAGCTGGTCTGGACTGGACACAGGCTTCCGCGATCTTGGGGGATGAGAGCTGGAAAAAAATTGCTGAGGAAAACAGGCAGGAAATGGATGACCTTGGGCTTTGGGGGGTGCCCAGTTTTCGCTTAGACGAAACGGCCACCTGGGGCCAGGATCGACTTTGGGTTATAGAGGATAGAATGCTGACAAATTTGACCGGTGACCCCGACTAGGGCGAGTAAGGTGTTTCGGTCATAAACACTCTCTGTATGTCTTTAACTAGGCGACCATCGGCAATTGACTCTTTATAGACCTCCTGCCAAACCGGATCAGTCCCGAAATTCTTCCAGTTTATCGCCGCCTCCAGCTTACTTGGGTGGCCGACAAGGTAGATCAAGGTGTCACTGGACTCTTCCGGTTTCCAGTATTGAATATTTCGGATGCCATGCTTTTCAAATAATGCCATTGTGTGGTTTTTGAACCGCTCTTCCAGTGCTTCTAACTTGCCCGGATTCGCGGTGTAGGTCCTCAATTCATACAGTATTTGCGGCTCACTGCTGATCTCGTAACCCTGTGTTTCAGCGACAACAAGGCCGCAGTTTAAGGAACAAATTAAAAATAGCGGCCACAAAATTTTCTGCATGTCTTCGATCCTATTTATTAAGTCTCTTCCCTTTGACGAAACTTCGGTTTAGATGAAGTCCAGAATACTTTATTCGTTTTGAGCTGGATTGTAAGCTTGGGGAGAAACTTTTTTCGGGGAGAGAAATGAAAGGCCTTCAAGTAGCGATAATCACATTGACTGTGTGCATCTTCACACCTGGTTGGGCGGCGGAGAATGCGAGAGGTTCGAGCGTTCCCGACCTCTCAGGTTTTTATGACAGCGGAACTCAAACCCCAGAGCAGCGACCAGCAGCTTTTGGTGACAGACAGTTTTTGACGGAAGCGGAAGCGGAAGAACTATTAAAGCAAGCCACGTTTCTCCAAACGGACGAGAATGTCATTAGCGATCCAAATCGTGGCGCTCCAGTGAAGGGTGGGGATGGTAATAACGCATTCGGTGCAGGAGCGGTGGGTGGATATAATTCATTCTGGGTTGATCCTGGCTCGGGTCTATCTTCCGTAGATGGTAAGTTCAGGACTTCGATTATTTACGACCCGCCAAATGGCAGGCGTCCGGCAATGACCCCACGGGGCATGAGGAAAATAGCCGAGAATTTCACCTCTTTCTCATATACGAATGATGGAACGGCATCTTGGCTAGAAAACGAAGGCCCCGGTCCATTTGACGGCCCGGAAAGTTTGGCTTTAGCAGAGCGGTGTCTTCTGGGATTCAGTGCTGGTCCGCCTAGCATGCCTGGGTTATATAACAACTTTAAACGAATTGTTCAGACCGAGGACCACGTGATGATTCTCCTCGAGATGGTTCATGATGCGAGAATTATTAGGCTGAACTCTGACCATGGTTCAGACCAAAACAGAAAATGGCTCGGTGATGCGGTCGGTAGATGGGAGGGCGACACTCTGGTTGTAGAAACAAAAAATTTCACTCCCTACACAGGGTTGTATGGCGGTGATGAAAATCTACACCTTACTGAGCGTTTCACCAAACTAGACGATGGAAACCTGCTCTACAATTTCACAGTGGATGATCCCACCGCCTGGACCAAACCATGGAGTGGTGAATACGTGTGGAAGTCGACTGAGGGGAAGGTCTATGAATATGCCTGCCATGAGGGCAACTACGCCATGGGTAACATCCTACGTGGGGCTAGGATACTAGAATCAGAGTACGTTCCAAAGCAGGCTAGCGCCAATTAGACGCTGAGGCTGAAGCGTGTTGAGAAGTTTCCTCCGTCGTAAGCGGCGGGTGGGCAGGTAATAGTTGGAAAAGGTATTGGAACTTGGCGGTTACTCGGCACGATATTGTGGCCGGCTTTTTGTCCAAACCGGTTATTCCGTCAGTCGGGTAAAGTCGTCCCCCAAACCTGGCTGGGCCTCCAGAATGGCTATGAATTTATTTCTCGATGCGGAGAAGCAATATCTTGATTCTTTCCGGCAGGACCTTCCGGATAGTTTCGATGTCGTCATCGTTGAGGCGAACTCGGCGGATGAGGCCATCAACCTCGGGATAGAAGAGTGGAAGAATGCAATTGTAGTTGTGATTACTCCATTTGGCCTTTCAGGACCTAGGCGTAATTGGAAGGCAACCTCTAGCACGTTGTTGGCTATGGGTGGCTATACCCAACTTATGGGTGATGAGGGACGAATGCCACTGACTTTGCCGGGTCATTATGTTGAATTTCAGACGGCTCAGTATGCCTATACGGCAGCAACCGCATGTCTCCTCGCGGGCGAGAAAAAACTCATCGATGTGAGCATGTATGAGACCCTGCTTTCGTTGAGTCAGTTCACTACCGTGATGTGGTCCTGCTCCGGGATGGTTCGAGGCAGACATGGGTCGGACTTTTACTGGGTGGTTCCTTCAAATCTTTTTCAGTGCTCAGATGGCTGGGTTTATATAAACATTGTTCCCACCTTCTGGGACGCATTAGCGCTTTTTTTGGATAGGCCAGAATTAACCTTGGACGAGAAGTTTTCGGACAATACGCTTCGGATGGCCAATCGTGATGAGATCCACGAGATAGTCGCGTCAGTGCTTATCGAGTGGGATAAGCAATACGTTCGTGAGCGAGCGACTAGTTTTCGAATTCCTGCTGGGGTCGTGCAAACCTTTGATGAGGTGTTGAGAGATGAGCATCTCAGGACGAGGGATTTTTGGCAGACTGTTGAGGACGAGGATGGTGCCACGTATTTAAGTCCCTCGCTTCCTTTCAGGATAGATAAAAATGATCGACCAAAACTAAAGCTTCGCAAAACTGCGAGTCGAGACTGAGCAGATATTCGATGTTGGTAGAGGGGCCATTGAATGGAATAAAGGTGTTGGACCTGACGCACGTATGGGCCGGGCCCTTAGCCGCGAGAATTCTGAGCGACCTTGGCGCTGAGCTGATCAAGATCGAGAGTCCTTTGGCCAGGGGGCCGAGAGAACCAACAGTTGAACCTTTGGCCGGCTGGTTAGGCGGCGAGCCTGGTGAAGAGCCCTGGAATAACATGGCTACGATCGTGAAACTGGCGCGTAATCGCAAAAGTGTTTGTATTAATTTAAAGCGTGGCGCAGGGAAACAACTTTTTCTGAAGTTGGTTGAGCAGGCCGATGTAGTTATAGAAAACTTTAGTGCGCGAGCGATGCCTTCGTTAGGATTGGGCTACGATGTGATGACCCAACATAACCCGCGCCTGATTTACGTGTCGATGCCTGGATATGGAAGTTCCGGCCCTTATAAGGATTGGGTTGCCTTCGGTCCAACGGTTGAGCCCATGACGGGATTTACTCAGATGTTTGGTTATTCGCCTGAGGAACCGCGAAACACGGCCATGGCTTTAATGGATCCGATCGCGGGAACCTCAGCTACCAACGCCGTATTAACGGCGCTCCGACAGAGAGAAAACGACGGTAAAGGAAAGTTTGTGGAGCTTTCGTTGCATGAGGCTGGAGTTTCGTTTAATGGCCCCTGGCTCATTGATCATCAGTTTGGTCTGGAGCAGCAGTCTCTTGGAAACGCTCATCCTGAGATGTGTCCGCACGGAGTTTATAGATGTCGAGACTCTGGCCATGGAGATGATGCTGATTGGATTGCGATAGCTTGTGAAAATGATGATGTTTGGTCGCGTCTCTCTCATCTGCTTGGTTGTCAGGATATGAGTTCTTGGGATCTGGAAATGAGAAGAAATCAGGCAGATTCAATCGATGAACATATCGGGAAATGGACATCACAGTTCGATAAACACGAAGCCGCTGAAACGCTCCAAGAGCATGGAATAGCGAGCGGCCCGGTATCTTCTGCCCCGGAGCTTCTTCGTGAGCCGCAGGCTGTTGATAGAAACTTTTTTGTCAATTACGAGCGATTTGATACGCCAATTCCGGGGATTCCAATAAGAATGGCAGGCTTGGATTCTTTGCAATGGACCCCGTGTCCCGGTCTTGGCGAGCACAATAAATTGGTTTTGCAAGATTGGTTGGGCCTCTCGAGTGAGGATATCGAGAGGCTGTTGTCCGACGGGATAATTTTTGACCAGCCGCCTGCTTAGATAAATCGCTATCTTCATTTTTTCTGCAGAATTCGTGTTACGTCGATCAGTTTGGCGTATTTTGATCGCCTAACTTATTGAAAATATTGATCTTAAATATGATCAATTTGTGGCTTGGTTTATCTTTTATACGATGTTAACTTTTTGGGTGAGGGAGAGGTTTTGTGCCTACAACATCTCGTTGTTATCTGGCGTAGACTTCTAAGAAAAACGTTAACTTAAAGGGGAGTGGATAATGTCGTTTACGTCATTAAAGCCAATAAAGGTTGCAGCTGCGTCTTTCGCAGCTCTGTCTTTGTTGATCTCTTCAGCCTTCGCGGCTGAGAATGAGATCGAAGAAGTGGTCGTTACCGGTTCTTTGATCAAAAAAGATAGCTTTGATTCACCTTCACCTTTGCAGGTGTTAGACGATGCTGATTTGCAGGCGGAAGCAACACCGGCGTTGGGTGAGATCATGGCGAATCAAACTTTTAACTACGGTTCTGATACTTTCTCGTCTCACTATTCAGTAGCGAACCCAGAGGGCGCATTAACGAGCGCGAACTTGAGAGGTCTTGGTTCTCGAGCAACACTGACCTTGGTCAACGGAAAAAGAGTGCTTGGAGATAACCTAAATAATATGGTTCCTCAAAGTGCGATTGAGAGAATCGATATCGTAAAAGATGGTGCCTCTGCTCTTTACGGTGCTGATGCAGTGGCTGGAGTAGTGAACATCATCACCAAAAAGAACTATCAGGGCGTCGACGTGGGTTATTTCTACACTACGGACAGTGAAAGAGATCACGACGAGTACGTTGCAAACCTATTCGTTGGTGATACTTCTGATAACGGTTATTTCAGCGTAGGAATAGAGTACAGAGAGAGATCTCAGTTGATGCAGACAGATCGGCCAGTATATTTGAATAAGGGTTATTCTGCCTCAGGGACGCCTAACCCAGGACACTTCATAGTTCCTACAAGAGACGCGGCTGGAGTGCTGACAGGTGAATCCGGCGTTCTGAGGGATCCTGGGTGTGGAGTCGCCGTAAGTCCAGGTGGAGACGGTTTTCAAAACGCTGGTAATACCAGGAATAATATTAGCGGAACTCCTGCAGGTAGCGCTTGCCGATTCCAATTCGGTGAATTCTTCAATTTTGTTAATCCACAAGAGGTGACACAAGGTTACTTCAATTTCGGTTATCAACTCAGCGATAAACTGATGTATGACGGAACGATGGTTGTCAGTCAGCAAAAGGTGATGAGTAGAGGATCTCCATCGAACCCTGGTGGTCGTATTGGTGACATCAACGATACGCTTGGGGGCATTTCAGGGGATCACCCAGGCAATCCTTTCCAAGCTATGACCTCTGACGGTGCGGCAGTGTATGCACAGGATGCAGATGGAGATGGTGTGCCCGATAGGGATGAAAACAACGTCGTTATTCTGGCTGCTGATCCGCTTGATGAAACACAAGGGATTCCATTCGCAGAGGACGTGACAATCGCTGCACTGCGGCTTTTTGGAAAGCTTGGAACACGCCCAGGCAATTTAGATGAAACGGGAGCCAACCTCGGTTATGGCGTATACGACATAACGAACTATAGAATGGTGCACGAACTCAGCTACCAATTCGACAATGGTTGGGATGCTTCAGTTTCATGGACACAGCAGACACAAAATTACATGAACTTCAGGAAGAACCAGAGCTATCGATCTGTTTATCTTGGCCTGAAAGGCGAGTTGTATGACACGAATACTCAACAATTTGCGTACTACAATCCATTCTCAACAAGTGCACTTACATGCTCTATGAGAGTTTGCTCGGAGCCACTGGGTGAAGGAACGGCGGCTACAAACCCAGACGCTGGGGATTATCCGAATCAGCAGTGGGTTGCAGATGCGATCGATATAAACGATATCTGGCACTACGATACTAGTTACACGCAGATCGACTTCATAGCGACCGGCGACGTATTCGAGATGCCAGCTGGGACGGCGGCAATGGCCTTCGGCTTGGATTATCAAAAGACAAAACAAGACGTAGACAGAGCAGACGATGAAAATAGCTGTAACTATTGGATTAACGCTTGTGCCTATGACTATGTGGCTGAGAGAGAGGTTATGTCAGCGTTCTTCGAATTTGCGCTGCCCTTGGTTGACAATGAGGAAATGGGCTTTGCGGAGGCTCAAGTTGCCGGACGCTACAGCCAGTACGGCGATATGGGATCATCATTTGATCCAAAGATCGCTATTTTGTGGCAACCCAAATCTTGGGTGTCAGTGCGAGGATCTTATTCCACAGCGTTTGCCGCACCCACTCTTGGAGAGCTCTACGTGCCTAGCGTTTCCTTTTTGCAAGCAACTAACGACAAGGTCTTCGATGACACCTCTGGAACCTACCGAACTAATACCTCGAGAGGCAACCCGGACCTGAAACCTGAGACTGCAACTGTTATGAACTTTGGTTTCTCTCTCTCCTTGCTCGACGATGCGATGACGATTGGACTTGATTGGGCGAACTACCAGTTCGAGGACCGAGTGACACTGATGAGGGGACCGACGGTTGTCGACCTTGACTATGCGAACTTTATAGCCAAATACCCCAATCCTACCGACGCTGATCGAGTCAACTGGGTGACGAACGAACAGGACATGAACATCAAGAGATTAGGCGTTGAGCCCTACACGATTCTTGAAATCATTGGTACGTATGTGAATGCTCAAGAGATGGATACGACTTCTATCGACATGTACGCGACATATGATTTGGATCTGGACGGTTTAGGTTCCCTGAGACTAGGGTTAGATGCGACTCAAGTGCAGGAGTTCTCCTACACTCTTGTTAACGGAGTTTCGGGTGAAGCGGTTGGTGAACAAAACGGTCCCCTGACTGACATTCCCCCTCTGCCCGAGTTGCAGTTATCAGGAACAGCTAACTGGAGATTCTCAGATAATCAGTCGATTATGATGAGGGCACGTTGGAAAGAGGAAGTGAATGGTTCATACAGCTGGGGTTTCCAGAAAGAATCAAACACTCTTGAAGCGCTTACCTACATCGATTTGACCTATAATTTGAATTTAGATGGTCTGGTTGGTGATAGCATGACACGAGTTGAAGTCGGCGCGAGAAACTTGTTAGACAAGTATCCTAAAGTAATTGGTGGCCTTGGAGGTATTGATCTCTTTATCCACGATCCTAGAGGAAGAACCTTGTTCGCAAGAGTCAAGCACAGCTTCTAATTCAGTTAACTCTGAATAAAAAGGCGGCCTCAGGGTCGCCTTTTTTTTTGCCCAGCACCGTTTATGATTTAGCCCTCTTTTTTATTGGAAAAAATGATGCTCGAGCATGGGACACCGGAAGAATTGGGCCTTAGTTCCAGTCGACTTGATCGCGTCACAGACTGGCTTAACCAACAAGTTGAATCCGAACGATTAGCTGGTGCGAGTGTAATGATTTGTCGAAACGGGAGAATAGGCTATCTCGAAAGTGCGGGCCAATCTGATCTAGAAAATGGAAAGCCTTTTGATGCGAGCACTATTGTTCGTATTTTCTCCATGACTAAACCCATTACTTCCGTGGCTGCCATGATGTTGTATGAGGAGGGTCGTTATCAGCTCGACGATCCGGTTGCCAAGTATTTGCCGGAATTTACGGACACTAAAGTTTGGAAGGGAGAAGGTTCGCTGGAAAATGTGGAAGATCAAACTAGGCCAATGCTAGTAAAGCATTTGTTCATGCACACTTCCGGTCTCACGTACGGGTTTATGAACGCGAATGTGGTTGATCAGGAGCACCGCAATCAGAAAATAGAATTTCCCGGTACGGCGGGTACGTTGGAAGAGTTAGTAAAAAGGTTGGCAGGTATTCCATTAATTGCACAACCTGGCACCCAGTGGAACTACAGCGTATCGACAGATGTTTTAGGTCGTTTGGTGGAGGTCTGGTCTGGATTGTCACTAGAAGCGTTCTTCAAGGAGCGAATTCTCGAGCCGTTAGGTATGCATGACACGGGTTTTTCTGTCACAGAAGGAAATAAAGATCGATTTGCTTCTCTGTACTCGCCGCTTTCGGGCGCTGATATGAGTAACGTTGGCAAAAAATCTGTCTCAGATTCTCGACAAATGAAACCGGGACTCAAGCTTCAAGAGCCGGCCGCAACAAGCCGGTATTTGAAGCCCACAAAACTCTTTTCTGGTGGTGGAGGCTTAACAGGAACGATTGGAGACTATGCTCGCTTCTGTCAAATGCTACTCAACGGTGGCGAGCTAGACGGGGAAAGACTCCTAAGTCCTATTACCGTGAACTATATGCGCTCTAATCAGTTACCTGACAACGCCGATATGGCGGCAATGGGGCAGCCTGTTTGGAGTGAGACCAGCTATGATGGAATAGGTTTCGGTTTAGGTTTCGCCGTTGTTATCGATCCTCGGAAAGCGTCAATAATAACGTCCGTGGGCGAGCATCATTGGGGTGGGGCAGCGAGCACGTTTTTCTGGATAGATCCCCAGGAGGATTTGTTTGTGGTGTTCTTTACTCAGTTAATGCCCTCCTCGACCTATCCTATTAGACGTGAGCTAAGAACGAGGGTCTACCAGGCAATCGTAGAATAAGGACTTAGAAAATGGATTTGGAAACGTTTCAAAAGCACGAGCTACACTTAGCATGGGGAGACCTCCATGAAGCAGCATTTAAGGTCAATGGAAGAAGCAATTCTGAAATTTTGGGCTCTTTGGACACCGAAGGTGATCGTCAATACCACCCCTGTCCAGAAAGCTTTCGCAGGGAGGAGGTGACTTCAGGAATTGTTAAAAGCTTCAAAGATTGGAGCGAAAGTTCCGTTTTTAAAGGAACCCGACGAAATATTTCAGTCTACCTGCCGAATATGGGTTCGC
>Ga0163109_10003643_pt1 | contig 11777 bp, 13 predicted proteins | sample CRUFie1St13metaG_FD_108704 | JGI IMG/M metagenome (GOLD analysis project Ga0163109, IMG submission 108704) | Marine microbial communities from the Costa Rica Dome - CRUD Field 142mm St13 metaG | ecosystem: Environmental > Aquatic > Marine > Oceanic > Photic zone | place: Costa Rica: the Eastern... | reverse complement strand
GCCATGGTAGAGATGCCGGATGTTGGTGGAATACAGACTGATCATTTTGCAGGTTGTGGACAAGTGTTCTCCGGACACTTCCATAAAAGACAGCAAATGAAAAATGTAACTTATATGGGTAATGCATTTCCACACAACTACGCAGACGCATGGGATGATGACAGAGGCATGATGATTATCGAGATGGGTGGCAAACCTAAATATATCAATTGGCCAGAGATGCCAAGATACATTACCATCAAAGTGTCTGAACTCCTAGAAGACCCAGACAAGTACCTTAAACCAAAGATGTATGTGCGGGTGACACTGGATATTAAAATAAGTTACGAAGAGGCAAACTTTGTTAGGGAAACATTCATAGACAAATACCAATTGAGAGAACTACAACTGATACCAGAACAAGTGGACAATGCACGTCAACCACTGGTAGAAGTACAAAAGTTTGACAGCGTGGATCAAATCGTTATCAAACAGTTGCAGGGTGTGGACTCAGAAGTCTACGACAAGAACGTATTAACAGCAATTTACAACGATCTAGATGTCACGCATTAGTAAAAGAAAATTGATAAAAGTACTTCAAGGAGAACTAGAAGAAATTGAAACCAAAGAATCATTATTGGATCGCATGTCGAAACCAGTTACACAGGAGCAGTGGTTAAAAGGGTATAAGAAATGGGTTGAACAGCACACACTTTCAACACCCCCAGAAGTTTACGAAGCAATAGAAAACTTTGGCAAAAAGAAACGTAGAAGAAAAAAGAATGTTAACGATTAAAGAACTTACAGTAAAAAATTTTATGAGTGTGGGCAATCAAGTCCAGGCCATTGACTTTTCTAACAAGAGCCTTGTGCTTGTGATTGGAGAAAACATGGACCTAGGCGGTGATGACGCAGGTGCCAGAAACGGTACAGGTAAAACTACAATCATAAACGCACTATCATACGTGTTCTTTGGTGAAGCATTAACAAACATTAGAAGAGATAACCTTGTAAACAAAACCAATGAAAAAGGCATGTTGGTTGGTGTAAAATTTGTAAAGAACAATGTTGAATACGTTATCGAAAGAGGGAGAAAACCACAAATATTCAGATTCTATGCAAACAACATTGAACAAAACACAGAAAGCAACGAAGCACAAGGTGAGAACAGAGAAACACAGATTGAAATAAACAAACTGATGGGCATGACTCATTCTATGTTTAAAAACATTATTGCCTTAAACACATACACACAACCATTTTTATCCACAAAAGCAAATGAACAAAGAGAGATAATTGAGCAGTTGCTTGGTATTACTCTGCTTTCACAAAAAGCAGAACTGTTAAAGGAAAAACAAAAAACAACAAAACAGTTATTGACTGAAGAAAAATTAAAGATAGACGCTCGGGTTGCCAGCAATGAAAAAATTGAGGAATCTATAGAAAGCCTACAAATCAGATCTAACGCTTGGGCAAAACAAAAAGAGGAAGATATAGCAAGTTTCAAAGAAGCAATAGCAGAATTAGAAAAAGTAGATAGTGAGATAGAGATTGCAAAACACAAAAAATTGCAGAAAAGAAATGAACTACAAACAATGCTGAGAAGCCTTGAAAAAGAGAAAGCATATCACGAAAGCAGTTTAACAAAAGCAGAAAGCACAGTTACAAAAACAAACGCAGATCTTGACTATGCGGCCCAACAGAAATGTCCAACATGCGAACAAGAATTGCTCGATGACAAGCACACGCATCTTGTTGAAAAACTTAAGATTCAACTCACGGAATCAACTGACTATGTAACAAAATTAAAAACTGATCTTGCAAAAATACAAGAAGGAATAGATGAAGTAGGAGATCTTGGGCAGATCCCAGACACATACTACGACACGATTGACGAAGCATTTAATCATAAAGGTTCGTTGAAAGATCTGCAAAGACAACTTGCACAAACTGAGAAAAAACAAGATACCTATGCAGAACAGATCGCGGAAATGAAAAAATCTGCAATACAAGAAATAAATTACGACAAGGCAAACGAACTTGAGGATCTACACAGGCACCAAGAATTTCTATACAAACTTTTGACCGCGAAAGATTCTTTTATAAGAACAAGAATAATAGAACAAAACTTAACTTACTTGAATCAGCGTTTAGCATACTTCTTAGGCAAAGTAAAACTGCCTCACACAGTTACTTTCCAATCAGATCTCACTGTGCGTATTGAGGAACTGGGCAGAGAACTAGACTTTGACAACTTATCAAGAGGAGAAAGAAACAGATTGATATTATCTTTGAGTTGGGCATTCAGAGATGTGTGGGAAAGCCTTTATCAACAGATCAACTTGCTGTTCATTGACGAACTGGTAGATGCTGGTATGGACATATCAGGCGTTGAAAGTTCAATGGCCGTGTTGAAAGACATGAGCAGGACGCAGAAGAAGAACATATTCCTAATATCACACAAAGATGAGTTGGTAAGCAGGGTGAATAGTGTACTAAAAGTTGTAAAAGAGAATGGTTTTACCAACTATGCCAATGACGTTGACATCATTGTGTAAATTTTCTATTGACAGAACCAGTTCTTATGTGCTTTAATTAAGCATATGTTAATTAACATTATCGTACGACAATAAAGGAAGGACGTAAATTATGTCAAATGAAACACATGACGCTATAATGACAGCGATTCAAACTTACTCAGAAGAGAATGGGAAGTTTGTTGATAAAGGTGTAAAAGCCTCTGCAACAAGAGCCAGAAAGGCCTTAGCAGAATTATCTAAACTGATCAAAACAAGAAGAAAAGAAATTCAAGAAGTTAAAAACGCGGCCAAGACAGCGGCGTAATCAATAATTGAATTGCAATTCTAATAAACCCTCGGCTTTTGCGAGTCGGGGGTTTTTTTATGACTTGAGGATTCCTTTGCCGTGTACTCTCACACGAATATGCCCATTGTAATAATCATCGGTTTCTAAAACCTTACGTGCAAACTGTTCACGTGCTTCAATATATGAAAGTTCTGCTTTAGACTTACAGTAGAAAAGTATTTCTCTTGTGAATTTGTCCTTACCAAGTTTGTTTACATCTATAGTGAGATCATCACTTGATCCATAATAGTCTTGCCAATCAGAATTCACTTTGTATCTACGCTTGTTCTTTCTGCCCTTGAGTGGTGGTCTGGATCGTTTGAATTTTGCTAGTTTCTTGCCAATATACATCCTACCGTTGGTTGTGTTTGTTATGAGATAAACAAATCCAACCACATCTTCTGGCATGTTGGTAATTTCTTTTCCTTGGTAGATCCAATGCATAATGGTATTTAAAGCCAAAAAGATTGACCTCAAATTAAAACTCATATAAACAAGTGTGATAGGCAAAGTTCAATTTCTTAAAAATTTCCAATAGGCAAACATAGCATCGCAACCAGTGAGCAGGGAAATGCGGCAGAAATGCGACAGGTGAATCCCTTGATGCAAACGGCAAAAATGATGGGGCTCTTAGAAAAAGACAAACCCCAGGTTTACCAAATACTATTATGCAAGGGTTTGGTAGGCTCGCGTTGTAATGAATTAGCAAATGGGTACAGCACAACCGCCCAACTACGGTAGCGATGCATAGTGACTGCGAACTCACCACAGGGTTCAAGTCGGTTCGGCTAGAAATAGCCGAATTGTGACTGCTCATCTACCACAGGGGACGCATAAATGCGTCATTTGTTTTTTACAACTGCGTAAGTTAAAAAAGAAACGAGCGTAAGCGAAGTTTCAGATGGCGTAAGCCGTCTCTGACGATCCGTTAAGTACAACACAATGGAACTACTCTTCGATCACACTCTGGGCAAACAGGAACAACAGGACCTAGTGATATGTAGGCCCATGGCCATTGTGGACGAGGACGAAGAGTCGGAGGCTATAGATCGTGGTTGGCTGGCGCTGGATCACCCCGTTATGAACAAGGAGGTGTTCTACCAGAGCCGTAGCACACGGATCGACATAGACAAGTACAAGCCTCGCTACAAGGCGCACACCTACCAGGGTGAGGAGATCGGCTACAAGATAATAGACGCATCTGAGATGGTTAAACTGTTGAGCCTGCCCTCGATATACAAGCAGTACATGAAGCGTAAAAATTTTGGCGCGGACTACGACCCCTTCGGACACTACCACAAACGTGACCAGTTCATGGTCTTCTACCTGGGCACAGCGGACAACGTGGTGGGCTTCACCAAGCAGAAGCGTTACAGGTACCAGGAGGAGAACTACAGCACCATTGACACGTTTGACAGCCAGGACCTTGCGGGTCTGGAGTCCGTCATACACGCCAACACCATACCGATATCTGACCTAACACTGGACATGGAGATCGAGTGGGCACAGAACAACTACGTGCGATACTTCTACATGGGTTCCGGTTACGAGAAGAGCTCGGAGTACAAGGCCAACTACAGGGGATTCGAGTGGTGGACCGGCACGGAATGGAGCACCAACAAAAAGGAATACCGTAGGCTGTGTCGTAGAGATTCTAGGATCGAGAAGTTGAGCGATCTCGGAACCCTTTCACTGATTCCAGATAACTCTTAGACCAATTCTTGTAGTAAGGTCCCGCTTCTAGTATTTTCGAGAACTTGTTCAACTTGCTGAGTCGCTGTGCCAGGAACAGTATGTACTCGCCGTTGTTGAGTTTCACACCCTTAACGCTCTCGTGTATCTTAGGATGGTCCTCCAGCACCACTATGTCCCTCTGCATGAAGTACTTGTTAAGTTCACTGGCCAGTTCCACAGTCTCTGCCATGGTGAACTGATGCGGTTCCGCTATCATGACCAGCACGTCCTTGTCATCGAAGTCGAAATCCCAGATGTGGCTATACAGGGTCGGGTAGTCGGCCACACCGTCCAGTTCCAGGAACTCAACCTTACCGTCTATAATGGCCTTCTGTGCGAATGGACAAGGCGGTAGGTTACCGAAAACAGGATTAGGTTTGGTTACGAAATCACTGATCCAGCTCTTGATCTTCTCTGTCGGTGTCTGCTTTTTCTGTTGAGTCGTCATGTATGTCCTTCAATCTGGCAAGTGCCTCGTCCAGCAGTCTGCTTTTGGTTTCTAGTTTGGCTTCTAGTTCCGCTATGTACTTGTTCTGCTCGCCTATCTTGTGTCCAGTTGTCTGGACGTCCTGTGTTGCATGTTCTAATTTTATCAACACCTGTTTCATCCGGCTATCCTTTGCCTTCATTTTGGCCAATGCATCATCACGGTCTTGCGTGATGTCTGTGATGGCTGATTTAAGTTCCTTGACTAGGTCTTTTTCGGACATATGTAAGTGTTAATTATCTGCATTTTCGAATACCATTATAGTATACTATATCTTAGAAGAAAGGTTGACCACTTTTCTTGGTAGTTTCCATGTTCTCTTTTACCAATTGTGACACGATTGTACGTTCATCCGGTGAAAGATTGAGTGCCTCTTGCCAAGTCACTCCACCACGCAAAAACCAACACACTTTGAATAATTCTAGTTTCAAATTTTTTGATTCGGCTTCGAAATCCTTTAGGTACTTAACAATGTCAGAGTCCCCCATTGTCAACAAGGTTATCCGAAAAAATTTGAGTTATCGAATGTGATAGGCACTTCAAATGTTGCCGGCACACCTTTCTTGATCTGTTCTTCGGTTGCTTTGACTTTGATAGGTTTCATCTGTGCCTGCAACCTTAATGCCGTAAGTTTCTCTTCAATTTCTCTCACGGTTACTGTGTCTGCATTGTTTACGAAATCTATGATCTGTTGTCTGTCAGTGACCACAACGCCATCTGGTGTTGTAATTTCCTGAATGCTGTCCAACAACAGTGAGAAGTTTACAGTGTTTAGTGTTTCGAAGCTCTTTGCGAACGCTGTCTGCTTTTGATCTTCTGTCAATGTGCTTGAATTAATTGTACCATACATTTTTTGTTGTTCAAATTTAGCAATCTGTACTTTTGTTAAAGTTTTGTAATCCAGTGGCTGTATTTTTACCTTGAATCCTTTAGACGTGGTCGCGTAATCCTCCAAAGTAACTTTACCCAAATCTTCTAACAATGCAGGTAAATTGACAGTTGAGGTTTGTTTGTCTTCTGCTCCTGGGATAGTATATGAAACATCCATTGTCTCGCCAAATGTTGCTATCCTTATCGCTAATAATACCGCATCTGTGTCGTAGTTGACCATCTTCCATGGATCAAGTAAGTTTGGAACACAACTTTTAATGACATCGACTGTTGCCTGCCCGTTGATCATCGAGTCCGGCGTCTTGAATGTGAGCTCATCTTTAGCCGTCATTGGTAGTATGGGTATTTCTCCAGTCTCTGTTGGTGTAAAAACCTCTTTGGGGTAGTATTTTCCACCGCTGGGCAACTTAATGTATATCGCTGGTTGCCTATAGTACTTCTGTAGAGGGTTAGTATTTTCCATGTTTTTTGTATCCATAAATATACACTAATTGTGCATAGGTGTCAATATTTATGTGCGTATAAAAAGGCAAGAAATAAAACCATATGGACAGAGAATTAGAGAAACAACTGGAAGAACTACAGAAGAATTTTGCGGGTTTGGCCAAAACCCTAGGTAGTTCCAGTAGAACCATACTGAAAAATCACAAAGAGCAGAAGACGTTTGGTAACTTGCAGAAAGTGACTAATAAGTCACTGGATGATTACCAGAAGAAGAACAAGAGATTTGTTTTTGGTATGGAGAGTTTTAATGAGGCCGTAGATGCCGCAAAGAAAGATGTCAAAGGATTCAGTTTCAATCTTAAAGCAATTCCTTCTCCGGTAGGGCTCCTTGTCAAAGGACTAAAAGTATTAAAAGATGCCACTATCGGTGTTGGTGTGGCAATGATTAAAACAGCATTGGCACTTTCCGATACTACCAAAAGTTTCAAAGGACTAGAAGATGTAGTCGACGCTGGTGTGGCAGATCTAAGTTTAGTTGGTAAAGTTTCCAAAGAACTTGCCAAGGACATAGATGCAAACGTGGGCGTTTTCAGACAATTGGCAATGACAGGAGCATCATTTGGGTCATCTATTGTCACTTTAAGGAAAGCACAAGAAGAGGCGCAGATGCCCTTGGCGAAATTCACTGACCTTATACAACAGAACACCGGCACGTTAGCAAAATTGTTTGGTTCAGTTGACCAGGGCATACCACAGATAACAGGATTCATGAAAGGACTCAGGGACATGACCATGGATGAGTTCGCAAAATTTGGTCTCACACTAGACGAAACCTCTACGTTCTTAGGAACTTTCCTAGAATTGGAAAGGGCACGAGGTAACGTAACAAAAATGACTCAGGATCAATTATTGGCAGGCACCAGAGCGTATACCAAGGATCTAGTGTTGTTGAGTAAACTTACTGGACAAAGTGTTGACGAACTGAATGAACAGAACATGGCCATGGCGGCAGACGGTGTGTTCCAATCACAACTTACAAAAATGAATGCCGAAGACGCCAAGACACTGTCACTAGGCATAGGTTCATTGCCAGGACCGTTGCAACAACTTGCCAAGGAAGTGATAGGTTTGGGTGCACCTATCAGTGACACCAGCAGAGAACTTACTGCTTTATCAGGTGGTGCGTTCAATGATGCAATCAAACAGTTCCAGAACACCGGAGATTTAGTTGCATTCCAGAATAGCATCAAGACCATATCAGGTAATGTGATGCAAAACGCTGAGGCGTTTGGTGATGCCGCACTTGCCGGTGGCGGATTTGGTGAGGCTTTGAACGCTGTCGCGGCTTCAATTGGTACTGCGGTTGACGAAGCGGATATCACGGGAGAACTAGAAGCGGCCGGTGACAACATAGCAAGAGTTGTTAATCTCACTACAGGTGAAGTAGATAAGGTAAAGGAGGCACTAGAGACTGCTAGATTCAAAGCACTCAACCCATTCATATTTTCCGGCGAAAAGGCCGGCAAGGGATTAGACAAACTTGCCAACCTTTTAGACACAACACTTAACGACGGAATCAAGAGGATAGGCGACAAGGTAGAACAGATAGGACAATTCCTAATGGGTGAGGAGATCAAAGAAGTCGCCGTTAAGAAAAAATTCGAAGATTCAGCGGCAAGCCTTTTCAGTTCAAAAGACGGTGGATCTTTCATAAGCGACTTCGCGGCTTCAGAGATGGATTTAGATTTCAACAAAGGCACAAACGGATTTAGAAATTTTGGCGATGGAACACCTGCCATGCTACATGGTGTGGAAGCAGTCGTGCCAAAAAACGACATAGGACAACTATCCAACTTGTTGTCAGAAGTAGGAGCAACAACCACAAATACCACGACAGGTGACACAATCACCAACACCAGCACAATAATGGACATGTCAACTTTAAATGCCAACACTGCGGAATTGATAGATTTAAACAAAAAGGTGGCTCAACACTTAAATACGCTTGTAACGGTAAGTGCAATGACAGAAAAAAATACCAAAAACACAAATAATAGTCTTGCAAACATGGGCGGGAGTCTAGTATAATAAAGTATGGCTTGGAAAAAATATTTTAAAGACGCAAATCTTTCTCCTATATCAGGTGAGAAGGTACCAAACTTCGCAAAAAGGAACTACAGTTCTTATTTGCCGGACGTGTACACAGGACATCCAAACAGGATACAGAGATACTTCCAGTATGACCAGATGGATTCAGACTCTGAGATCAATGCGGCACTGGACATCCTAGCAGAATTCTCAACACAGAAGAACACAGAGAACGAAACTCCGTTTGATCTTGTGTTCAAAGACGAAACCACAGAACACGAAGTAAAATTATTAAAAAGGGCACTCCAGCAATGGACCAAGTCCAACAAATTCAACAAAAGAATTTTCAGAATATTCAGGAACGCATTGAAATACGGAGACTGTTTCTTTGTGAGAGATCCAGAAACACAGAAATGGTTGTACATAGACAACGCAAAAGTGGACAGGATTGTTGTAAACGAGTCTGAGGGCAAGAAACCTGAACAGTATGTGATCAGAGATATCAATCCAAACCTACAAAGATTATCAGCAACACAGATCACACCTAACCAAACATACGGTGGAGGTGGAACAACTGGCGGTGGCACAGCGGCCTATGGTTCAAGTTATGCAAACGCAGGTTCTATAAACAACATGACAGGCTTCGCAGGTGGAAACGCAGGTGGAAGGTTCTACAAAACAATGAATGCGTACAACATAAACGCAGAACACGTTATACACATGTCAATGTCAGACGGATTAGACAACTTGTTCCCGTTTGGACAGTCTGTTCTAGAACAGGTTTTCAAAGTCTACAAACAAAAAGAACTATTAGAGGACGCAATCATAATTTACAGGGTTCAGAGAGCACCTGAAAGAAGAGTGTTCTACATTGACGTGGGTAACATGCCAACACACTTGGCTATGCAGTTCGTTGAGAGAGTCAAGAACGAGATCAATCAAAGAAGAATTCCAAGTGCATCAGGTGGAGCAAATTTCATTGATGCAACTTACAATCCAATGTCAATAAACGAAGATTACTTCTTCCCACAAACAGCAGAGGGGCGAGGATCTAAAGTTGACACACTGCCAGGTGGTACAAACCTAGGTGAGATTGATGACTTGAGATTCTTCACAAACAAACTGTTCAGAGGATTAAGAATTCCAAGTTCTTATCTACCAACAGGTGCAGAAGACGGCGGACAACAGTACAATGACGGTAGGGTAGGAACAGCATACATCCAAGAACTGAGATTCAACAAGTATTGTGCGAGATTGCAATCAATGTTGGCAGGAACTTTTGATGAAGAGTTTAAATTGTGGATCAAATCCAAAGGTTACAACATCGACAACAGCATGTTTGAACTTAAATTGAATCCACCACAGAACTTTGCACAGTATAGACAGACAGAAATGGACCAAAGCAGGGTAAACACATTCACAGCAGTGGCAGAGTTGCCTTATATGAGTAAAAGATTTGCATTGAAAAGATATCTTGGCTTGACTGAAGAAGAATTGGCGAGAAATGCTGAACTATGGGCAGAAGAAAACAACGTACCACAGAAAAAAACAACAAAATCTAATCAATTAAGAGCAGGCGGAGTAACACAGTCTGGTATATCAAGTGATCTAGATCAATTCGAGGAGCCAACAGCAGATCCAGAAGCACCAGAACCAGGATCACCACAACCAGGACAGCCAGGACAGACGCCAGGTGGACAAACACCAGGTGGCACAGGCGGTGGCGGACAGGTATAAGGATTAAATACGATTATGAAACTGAATGAATTTTTCACATACGGCGCAGATGGCTTTGAACAGGACAAAACTTACGAGCCAGAGAACGATATTTCAGTACTAGACTCAGAAGATACTAGGAAAACAAGACTTACACTCAAACAAATCAACTCTATGAGGTTGGCATCAGAGGCACACGATGCTCAACAGAAGGAAGAAGCAGTATTTGTCCAAAAAATGTACGGACAACCTGCACAAGACGATAACTTAGAGTTATAATGTCAGCAATAGCATTCGTACTGGGCAACGGTGAATCCCGTAAGGGCATAGATATCAACGATCTCAAAGAAAAAGGCACGGTGTACGCCTGTAATGCCGTATATAGAACACATCAACCTCATTGGTTAGTCGCAGTTGATCCAAAAATGATGCTAGAGATAGCAGAGACAGATTATGTTGTACATAATAAAGTGTACTCAAATTTCAACAATCAATATGAGAAACATAAAAAACTAATGGATCATGTTACATGGTCTTCGCCGAGTCTAGGGTGGTCAAGTGGGCCAACAGCACTAAAACTGGCTTGTGACCATGAATTAACTGAAATATACATCTTAGGTTTTGATTATCAAGGGTTGCCAGTTGATCCTAAAAAGAACAGATTCCATCTAAACAACATTTATGGGGACACACGTAACTACAAAAAAAGCAGTGACGAAGCCACGTTTTACGGTAACTGGATGAATCAAACCAAACAATGTTTACAGGACTATCCTAAAGTAAAATTTAACCGTGTGATACCTAATGGCTGGTTCAAACCCAACGATATAGACCGGGCAGAAAATCTTCAACACCTCACAACTGAGGAATTTCTGTCAAAATTTGATTTACAAATCAAAATATAGCCAAAATCCGCCTTTTCAGCCCAATTACAGCACTGTTTCTGCCGCTTTACAGTAAATACAAACACTTATAAGTACAAATCGACCTAATTAAAGGAGCACGTGTAAAATGTCAAATAATAAATTTGAGAGTTTATTAGAGTTACTAATAAACGAAGAAAATGATAAAGCAGAGGCTTTATTTCATGAAATCGTAGTTGAAAAATCAAGAGATATCTACGAAAATTTAGCAGACGAAGAAGTAACTGCTGAATCAAAAGACGAAGAAGTTAAAGAAACTGAAGAAGTTAAAGAAACTGAAGCATCTGAAGAGGCTAAAGTAGAAGAAACTACTGAAGAAACTAAAGAAGAAGCAAAAGTTGAAGAAACTTCTGAGGAGTCTAAAGACGAACAAGTTGACGAAGTTGTTGAAATCGAAGACGAAGCAAAAGAATCTGAAACAACTGAAGAAGAATCAATTGAAGAAGTAGGCGGCGACGCAACTGACGAATTGGTTAAAGACATCTCAGCAGAAGAAGAAGGCGAAATGGATGCAGACAAAGGCGAAGAAATGCCAGCAGACATGGATGCTGAAAAAGATGCTGAAGGCGATGTTGAAGACAGAGTAGTTGACTTAGAAGACGCTTTAGATGAATTAAAAGCAGAATTCGAAGCAATGATGGGCAAAAAAG
>Ga0163109_10003641_pt1 | contig 11779 bp, 9 predicted proteins | sample CRUFie1St13metaG_FD_108704 | JGI IMG/M metagenome (GOLD analysis project Ga0163109, IMG submission 108704) | Marine microbial communities from the Costa Rica Dome - CRUD Field 142mm St13 metaG | ecosystem: Environmental > Aquatic > Marine > Oceanic > Photic zone | place: Costa Rica: the Eastern... | reverse complement strand
CTTGCAAAGCAGTTAGCGCAGTATCTCTTTGAAAATGATTCGTCATTAATAAAAATTGATATGTCTGAATATATGGAAAGGTATAATATTTCTAGGCTTATTGGTGCTCCTCCAGGTTATGTTGGATATGAAGAAGGAGGGGTTTTAACTGAAAAAGTTAGAAGAAACCCATATTCTATCATTCTATTTGATGAAATTGAAAAAGGTCATCCGGACGTATTCAATTTACTTTTACAAATACTTGATGAAGGTCAGCTTACAGATAGTTTAGGTCACAATATAGATTTTAAGAATACCTTGATTATCATGACTTCAAACATTGGTACTTCTAGAATAAACTCTTCTAATATTGGATTTATAGATAAAAAAGACAATAAGGAGGATAATGAGTCAATAGTAATGAAAGAAGTTAAGAAATATTTTAAGCCTGAATTTTTAAATAGATTGGATGATTTAATAGTTTTTAATCAATTGTCATTGGATAATTTATTTAGAATAATTGATTTTGAGCTAATGGATTTAAAAAATAATCTTAGGGCTAAAAATATTTCTCTAAGGTTAAGTAAAACAGCTAAAAAAATACTTTTACAAGATGGATCATATTTAGATTGGGGGGCTAGGCCGATTAGAAGAGTTATACAAAACAAAGTTGAAAGTGAAATTTCATTGAGGTTTTTAAGCGGTGAGTTTATTGAAGGTAATGGAAATATTAGTATTTCAGGTAATGAAGGTGAATTACTATTTAAGCAAATACCAAATAAAAAAAAGGCAGTAAAAAAAACTAAAGTTAGTTAAATAACTTTTACTGACAAAATGTCTTACTTGATGATTTCGGCATAATAATTGATACTATAAAAGTGTAATTTTAATTAGTTAAGGAATTTTATAATGGGAAAAATCATTGGAATAGACTTAGGTACTACAAATTCATGTTTTGCTGTAATAGAGGGTGGCTCACCAAATGTAATTACTAATAAAGAAGGTAATAGAACTACTCCTTCAGTTGTTGGTTTTACGAAATCTGGAGAAACTTTAGTAGGCCAAACTGCTAAGAGGCAGGGCGTAACAAATCCCAAAAATACAATTTTTTCCGCAAAAAGATTTATAGGCAGAACATACCAAGAAGTTAAAAAAGATTCTACAAACCTCCCTTTTGATATTAATGAAGGAAAAAATAAAGAAGTTGTTATTCTAGCTAATGAAAAGGAATACGCTCCTGCGCAGATAAGTGCCATGGTATTGCAGAATATTAAAATTAATGCTGAAGAATACCTAGGTGCAAATGTTACTGATGCAGTTATAACAGTGCCTGCTTATTTTAATGATTCTCAAAGGCAAGCTACAAAGGATGCAGGAACTATTGCAGGATTAAATGTTAAGCGTATAATCAATGAGCCGACTGCTGCAGCTCTAGCCTATGGCTTGGACAAGAAAAATAAAGATCAAAAAATTGCAATTTATGATTTAGGTGGTGGAACTTTTGATATCTCTATTTTAGAAATTGGAGATGGTGTTTTTGAAGTGAAGTCCACAAATGGAGATACTCAGTTAGGTGGAGATGATTTTGATGACTTGTTAGTTAATTGGTTAGCTGAAGAGTTTCAAAAATCAGATTCAGTAGATTTAAAAAAAGATGCAATGGCGTTACAAAGGTTAAAAGAAGGAGCCGAAAAGGCAAAATGTGAATTGTCAACAGCAATGCAAACAGAAATAAATCTGCCTTTTATAACTGCTGATTCTGCAGGTCCAAAGCATCTAAATATTGCATTGACAAGGGCTAAGTTTGAAAATTTAATTTCACATTTGGTTGAAAAAACAATTGATCCATGTAAAAATGCTTTAAAAGATGCAGATATGAAACCATCAGACATCGATGAGGTTATTTTGGTTGGAGGATCTACCAGAATACCTTTAGTTCAATCATCTGTTGAGAAACTATTTAATAAAGAAAGTAATAAAAGTGTTAATCCTGATGAGGTTGTTGCAATTGGTGCAGCCATTCAAGGAGGTGTTCTTGGAGGAGAGGTTGATGATATTTTACTTCTTGACGTTACTCCTCTTACTCTAGCTATTGAAACTTTAGGGAATATAGCAACACCTATGATTCCTTCTAATACTACAATACCTACGAAGAAATCTGAAGTTTTTTCAACTGCTACAGATAATCAGCCTTCTGTTCCAGTCCACGTTGTCCAAGGTGAAAGAAAGTTCGCTAAAGATAACAAATCTCTAGGTCAGTTCATTCTAGATGGAATACCACCAGCCCCTAGAGGAACACCTCAAATTGAAGTAACTTTTGATATTGATTCTAATGGTATTTTAAATGTTACAGCTAAAGATAAAGCTACAGGAAAAGAACAATCTATTAAAATAGAAGCTTCGAGTGGTTTATCTGATGATGAAATCGACAGAATGAAAAGAGATGCTGAAGAAAATGAAAAAGAAGATAGTGCAAAAAAAGAAGCAATTGAATTAAAAAATACTGCTGAAAACCTTGTATATCAAACAGAAAATCAATTAAAGGAGTTTCAAGATAAGCTTAAGAAAGAAAACTATGATTTGATTAATTCTAAGTTATCCGATCTGAAAGATTGTAAAGACTCAAATGATTCAGAAAAGATAAAATCCTGTATTGAAGCTTTGAATGCCGAATGGTCGAAAGTATCTCAGGAAATGTATAATGCTCAGCAAAATCCTAACCCAGGTACTGCCTCTACTCAAGAACCAAAAGCAGAAAAAAAAGATAATAGCCAAGATAATGTTGAAAACGTTGACTATGAAGTAGTTGATGATGACAAATAATAAATTTTTAATTCTAATACTTAATTTTGCATGCATTTTATGTATTGATGTATACTGGAATCCATATTCGCCTTTGAATGGAGAAGAAATCACTATATTTGCTGATGTAAGTAAAAATAAAGAATTTCAGTTTAGATATCCCATGTATATACACTTAAGTAATGACGGTGAAAGTTTTAAAAGTTACCAAATGAAACTAGATTATTTGCAGAAATCATCCACTTGGGCTTATTCTTTTATTATTGATTCAACCACCTTTTTTCAAATAGATAATAATAAAGTTTATTTTAAAAATGAAGATTGGAAAAATGCTAAAATAGTATTAGAAAATAATATTGATTTTCATGAAGTATCAGTTGCATTAGAGTCCAAAAAATATAGTTCTGCGATAAACTTTCTTTATCAAATTAAAGAAAACACTAATGACATTTCGATTAAGGCGCGTACAGATTACATGATTGCTGAGTTATTTCTAAATGATTTTAAAGATTACTCGGTAGCATCAGATTTATATGCTGATATTATTTATGCTTATCCTAAAGACATTATTGAGGTTAAAAAATCTTTATTTACTCTAGCTTATATTTATGCTAATCATTTAGATCATTTTAGTGATGCTATCTATTTTTATGAAAAATTCAAGTCCAATTACCCAAATGATGATTTAATTACATCTATTGATTACGAGTTAAATAATCTTAGTAAAATAAATTTAGGATTAGAATCATTATTAAACTCTTCCAAATAATCTTATTATTTAATCATTTTTTTTTATAATTTTATAAGTAATATTTAATTAATAAGGTAATATCTATGGCAAGTACTTCAGATTTCAGAAATGGTTTAATTTTTCATCATAAAAACGGTTTATGGAAAATTGTTGAGTTTTTACATGTAAAACCAGGTAAAGGTCCAGCATTTGTTAGGACTAAGCTTAAAAATATTAAAACTGGTCAAATTGTTGATGAAACTTTTAGATCTGGTGAAAAATTTGAAGTTGTAAAAATTGAAGCAAGAGATTATAATTATTTATATAATGATGGTTCATTTTACACATTTATGGATTCTGAAACATATGAGCAGATTTCTCTTACTAAAGAACAGGTAGGGACCGATAATCTCGATTTTCTTGTTGAAAATACAGAAATAACTATTGCATTTAACGAATCTGAACCAATTGAAATTAGACTTCCTCTCCATATGAATGTCAAAGTGATTGATACTGATCCAGGAGAAAAAGGCAATACTGCTCAAGGAGGTACAAAGCCTGCAAAAATTGAAAGTGGAGCAACCCTAAATGTTCCACTATTTATCAATATAAATGATATTATAAGAGTTGATACAAAAGAAAAAAAATATATTGAAAGAGTTAAGTAGTGAACTATGTCTCTAACTGAGAAAATAAAAAAAATTATTAATGTAATTGAGAAAACTAGTATTGAAGAAATTGAAGTCTCTTCATTTTGGGGTGCTCAAAAAATCAGGCTATCTAAAAAAAGTGGGTCAAGTCAAGTCGTTGTTCAGCAATCATCACAGCCAGTTATTAAAGAAGATGTTGTTATAAATGAAGATGTCAAAAAAGATGAATCTTTAGTTAAAGAAAAACAAATCGAATCCTCTATGGATGATAACGCTGAAATCGCCTCTGAATCTACTGAAGATCTTCACATTGAGGAAGATTTTGAATATCAAAAAGCTCCATTAGTTGGTACATTTTATGCCGCTTCAAAGCCTGGAGAACCTCCCTTTGTAAAAGTTGGTGATAAAGTATCTAAAGGACAAACCTTATGTATCATTGAAGCAATGAAAATTTTTAATGAAATAGAATCTGATTTTAATGGTACTATAGTTGAAGTATTAGCAGAAGACTCAAATCCTGTTGAGTTTAATCAATCAATTTTTTCTATAAAGCCCAACGAATAATGTTTAAAAAAATCCTTATAGCGAATAGAGGAGAAATTGCTTTAAGGATAATTAGAGCATCAAGAGAACTTGGTATTAAAACAGTTGCAGTTTTTTCAACTGCTGACGATTTATCACTCCATAAAAAGTTTGCTGATGAGGCTATTTGTATTGGTCCACCAAATCCATTAAAAAGTTATTTAAACATACCCTCTATTTTGGCAGCGGCTGAACTTACTGATGCAGATGCCATACATCCTGGTTATGGATTTCTATCTGAAAATGCAAATTTTTCTTCGATATGTAAGGAGAATAATATTGTTTTTATTGGTTCTGATTCAAAAACAATTAGTAAAATGGGTCATAAATCCACAGCAAAAGAAACTATGAAAGCAGTAGGAGTAGAAGTAATACCTGGTTCTGAAGGTGTTGTTAAAAATGTTCAGGAAGGTTTAGAAATAGCATCAAGTATTGGATATCCGGTAATAATCAAAGCAGCATCTGGAGGTGGAGGACGAGGAATGAGAATGGTTGAAAATGAAGAAGACTTTATTAATTCTTTTAATTCAGCACAATCAGAATCAAAAATTGCTTTTGATAATGATGAAGTTTATATTGAAAAATATTTTACACAACCTAGACATATTGAAATTCAAATTTTATCAGATATTCATGGTAATACTTTCGCGTTTGGTGAAAGAGAGTGCTCTATTCAAAGACGACATCAAAAAGTTATCGAAGAATCTCCATCTCCAATTATTAATAATGAGACAAGAAAAAAAATGTGTGATACTGCAGTTTTAGCTGCTAAATCTGTTAACTACGTTGGAGCGGGAACAATTGAATTCCTTTATGATCCATTAACGGATAATTTTTATTTTATGGAAATGAATACTAGAATTCAAGTTGAGCATCCTGTAACAGAATTTGTTACAAATGTAGATTTAGTAAAACATCAGATTTTATGTCATGCAGGTTTAGCATTGCCTTCAAAATACAAAGATTTAAATCTGAGAGGTCATTCTATTGAATGTAGAATTAATGCAGAAGACCCTGATAAAAATTTTATGCCATCACCAGGGACATTAACAAGTGTTCATTTCCCAGGAGGTTTAGGAGTTAGGGTAGATTCAAGTGTTTATACAGGTTATACTATTCCACCTAATTACGATTCTATGATTGCTAAGGTTATTGTACATGCTCAATCAAGAACAGAAGCAATTAATAAAATGTATACATCGCTTGACGAATGCGTAATTTCTGGTATTAAAACAAATATAGAATTTCAAAAGAAAATTTTAAAAAATGATTCTTTCATTAAAGGGGATTTTAATACTAATTTCTTAAATAACTTTTAGCAAAAATAAGGTACTTACATGAATATTCCTGAAAATTTAAAATATACAAAAGAACATGAGTGGATCAGAGTTGAAGAAAATTTTGCTTATGTTGGCATTACAGACTTTGCTCAAGGAGAGCTTGGTGATATAGTATTTGTTGAGCTTCCAAATTTAGAGGAAGAGTTTAGCCAAAATGATATTTTTGGAACAATTGAAGCAGTAAAAACTTTAGCAGATTTATTTATTCCAATTTCTGGTAAGATAGTAGCTGTAAACGAAGATTTAGAGGGACAGCCAGAACTTATTAATACTAGCCCTTATGAAGATGGTTGGATTGTTAAAATTGAAGTTACTAACAAGGACGATTTGGAATCTCTTATGAATAACAATAGCTATAAGGAGTTAATTTCTTAATGTCCTACGTACCAATAACAGATACAGATGTAACTGAAATGCTTAAATTAATTAAATCAAATTCGATAGATGATTTATTTGATATAGTACCAGATAAATTTAGACTTGATTACGAGAATTTTGATGTACCTGATAGTTATTCGGAGCAAGAAGTATTTAGATATTTAGATAGTGTTGGTAAATTGAATTATTCTTCCAATAATAAGACTTTTATTGGAGGAGGTGCATATGATCATTATGTTCCTAAAATTGTTGATTTTTTAGCAAGTAGATCAGAATTTTATACAGCCTACACTCCATATCAGCCTGAAGTAAGTCAAGGGACTCTTCAGTATCTTTATGAGTTTCAGAGTATGATATGTGATTTATCAGGTATGGATATTTCTAATGCATCATTGTATGATGGTGCCTCAGCAGTTGCTGAAGCATGTAGTATGTCAATTGCAGTGAATTCTAAAAGAAAAATTCTTGTTTCTTCAAATCTAAACCCCAGTTATTTATCCGTATTAGAAAGTTACTTTTCATTCAATAATGTAGATATAAAGTTAATTAAGTCAGATAATGGTTTAACAAGCTTGGATGATTTAAGAGATAATATTGATGATGATACATCTTGCATTGTTATTCAATCCCCTAATTATAATGGATTGTTGGAGGATTGGTCTGAATTTACAAAACTTAAAGAAAAATATAGTAAGTTATTAGTTATAGCTGTTTCTGATCCCCAATCTTTATCATTATTAAATTCTCCAGGAGATTTGGACTGTGATGTTTACGTTGGGGAAGGCCAAAGTCTAGGTAATTATTTATCATTTGGTGGTCCATATATTGGTCTTTTTGCTGCTAAACAAAAATATGCCAGAAAAATGCCCGGAAGAATTATTGGTAGAACTGAAGATATTGATGGTAAAGAAGGTTTTGTAATGACCCTCCAGACGAGGGAGCAGCATATCAGAAGAGATAGAGCAACTTCAAATATCTGTACAAACCAGGGTCTTATTGCATTAAGATGTACAATATATATGGCATTAATGGGCAAAGAAGGTTTACCAAATATTGCTGAAATATGCCTCCAGAACTCGCAATATGCCGCAAATGAGATTAATAAATTATCAAACTTTAATTTAATGTACGATAATAGTAATTTTTTGAAAGAGTTTGTTGTTAAAACTAAATTTTCTGTAAAAAAATTAGTTGAATTTGCTGCTAAGAATGGTTTTAATATATCACCTCTTAAAAATGATAGTACAGATAGTCTATTATTATTAGCTTTTACTGAAAAATATAAAAAAAGTGATATAGATGATTTTGTTTCTTTTCTAAAAGATTACAACGTCTAGCTAAAATATGTCCATATTAAATTTTTTAAATGAAGTTAAAGAAAAGAATGGTTTTTTACTTCTTGCACTTATAGATCCTGATAAAAAAAATGACTCAAGGTTGAAAGATATTCTTCACAGAATAAATTCCAGTAATTTTAATGCCATCTTAGTAGGTGGAAGCTATATTGAAGATGACTTATTCGAAAAAAGAATAAAGTATATTAAATCAAATACTGAATTGCCTTTGATTTCATTTCCTGGATCATCTAATCAGATTTCACATCAGATAAATTCAATGCTTTATTTAAATCTAATTAGTGGAAGGAATCCTAAATATCTAATAGATGAACAGGTAAAAGGTGCAAAAAAAATAAAAAAACTAAATATCGATACGATTCCAACTGCTTATATACTACTCGATGGTGGCTCTAGTACTTCTGTTTCAAATATTTCAAATACAAATCCTCTAAATATGAATGATAAAGAGAATGTATTATCTCATGCTTTAGCAGGTCAATTTATGGGAAATAAATTGATATATTTCGATTGTGGTAGCGGCTCTAAGTATTCCATTAAATCTGAATTATTGAGTTATATTTCAAAAGAAGTTAAAATACCAATTATTGCTGGTGGTGGAGTAAAGTCATATAATGAAGCGATTGAATTATCTCGTAGCGGAGCTTCATGTGTGGTTATTGGGAATTCGCTAGAATCAGGTGAGTATAATTTCTAGTTTGTTTCATATATTTAAAAAAACAGATAATTAAATTGGTTAAATTCTACCATTCTTCTTTTTATTTTGTTATTAAAAAATAGCTAATTTATCGTATACTACTTGAGTATATTTTAACTATAATATAACACTAAAAATAAATAATGTCTTTTATTGTTATAAGTGACAATTTTTATTGATACTTAATGTATTTATTTAAAGTAAATATTTAATTTTTAATGGATTACAATTTTAAAAAAATAGAAAAAAAATGGCAAGACTTTTGGAGTTCTTGCGCTGATTTAGATACAAAATTTAAAGATACAGACAATAAAAAATATTGTTTAACCATGTTTAGTTATCCATCAGGAGATAAACTGCATATTGGTCACTGGTATAATTATGGCCCAGCTGATACATTTGCTAGATTTCTTAAATTGAAAGGATACAATGTTTTTCAGCCTCAAGGCTTTGATGCATTTGGATTACCTGCTGAAAATTATGCTATAAAGCATGGAGTACATCCTTACAAGAGCACTCATCAAAATATTAATACAATGAAATCACAGCTAAATGCGATAGGTGCGCTTTATGATTGGAGTAAAGAAGTAATCACTTGCGATAAAGATTATTACAGATGGACCCAGTGGCTTTTTTTGCAATTATATAAAAATAATTTAGCATACAGGAAAGAGGCAATGGTTAATTGGGACCCAGTTGATCAAACTGTACTTGCAAATGAGCAAGTTCTTTCAGATGGAACTTCTGAAAGATCTGGTGCAGTCGTCATACAGAAACCACTTATTCAATGGTTCTTTAAGATTACTGATTATGCAGATGAATTACTTAATTTTGATAATTTAGATTGGCCAAAAAAAACTGTTTCAATGCAAAAAAATTGGATTGGAAAAAGTACAGGTGCCAAAGTTTCTTTTAAGATAGTAGATAATGATTCAGAAATCCAGGTATTTACTACTAGACCCGATACATTATTTGGAGTTACATACCTTGTTGTTGCACCTGAACACCCACTAATCGAAAAGTTGAAATTAGATTCAAATTTAGATATAAAGTCTTATTGTGAATCCTCATTAAAAAAGAGTGAATTACAGAGGCTAGATTTAGATAAAACTAAAACGGGTGTGTTTTCAGGAATGTATGCCATTAACCCTTTAAATAATGTTAAGATTCCAATATGGATTGCTGACTATGTTATGGTAGGGTATGGTACAGGTGCAATAATGGCAGTACCTGGTCATGACCAGAGAGATTTTGAATTTGCTAAGGAATTTTCACTTAATATAGTCAAGGTTGTTGATGATGGAAATGGTGTAAGTATAGATAAGGAAGCTTTTACAGAAAGTGGAACATGTATCAATTCTGGCTTTATAAATGGTCTCAAGACAAAAGATGCAATAAAAAGAATGATACAGTATTTACAGAATGAAAAAATTGGGGAAAAATCAGTTACCTATAGACTAAAGGATTGGCTGATTTCAAGGCAACGTTATTGGGGAACTCCCATACCAATAGTTTATGATCCTGAAGGTAATCCTCATGCTGTTCCTGATGAACACCTGCCTTGGTCTTTGCCTGAAGATGTTGAATATAAGCCTAAAGGAACATCTCCTTTGGGTTCATCCAAAGAATTAATAAATAGAACTGAGAAAATTTTTGGTAAAGGTTGGAAACCTGAAATAGATACAATGGATACTTTTGTATGTTCTTCATGGTATTACCTAAGATATCCGGATGCAAATAATAATACCTCGCCATTTTCTAAAAAATCAATGTCTTGGCTTCCTGTTGATCATTATATTGGTGGAGCTGAACATGCAACAATGCATCTTCTTTATGCAAGATTTATAACAAAAGCATTAAGAGATCTCAAACACATAAATTTTAATGAACCTTTCAATCATTTATATCACCAAGGTACAATCACAAAAGATGGATCAAAAATGTCTAAATCTAAAGGTAATACTGTTTCTCCTGATATTTTTGTCGAAAAATATGGTTCTGATACTTTTAGATGTTATTTAATGTTTATGGGACCATACGATGAGGGAGGTGATTGGAATGATAAGGGTATCAAAGGTATAAATAAATTTTTGGGTCGTTCGTTTAGGCTTGCTAGTGTAGATACTAAGTATAATGAAAGTAATGAAGATCTCTTTACAATTCACTCTACTATAAAGTCTGTTACAGAAAGTTTAGAAAAATTAAAGTTTAATACTGCACTTAGTCGTTTAATGGAATTTGTTAATTATTTTTATTCAAGAGGTTTAAATGAAAATACGAAATCCATTTATATTAGACTTTTATCTCCTTTTGCACCTCACTTAGCTGAAGAGCTTTGGTCTGAAAATAATAAAGTAAGTATTTTTTGTTCTTCCTGGCCTATATATAATCAAGAATTTTTAGAGAAAGATAATATTAAGCTAGCTATTCAAGTAAATGGTAAATTAAGAGCAACAATCGAAGTGAGTAAAGCTATTGATAAAGAAGAACTATTAAGTAATTGTAAAAATCACCCAAATGTAAATAAATTCTTATCTGACAGAGAAATAATCAAAGAAATCTATGTTCCAGGTAAGATTGTTAATTTTGTAATAAAATAAGGAAAAATAATGAAAAATAATCCATTTTTTGAAGAATTTAATCAACCGTTTGATACAATTCCATTTAAGGAATTTAAAACTGAACACTTTCTTCCTGCTATCCATGAAGCTATTAAAATCAGTAATGATAAAATTAAATTAATATGTGATTCAAATAATAATCCAACTTTTGAAAATACAATTTTAGAATTAGAAACTTCGCACGAGGATTTAGAAAGAATAGTTGGTGTTTATTGGCATTTATTTGGTGCGCACAGTGAAGGAGAATTTAAAAGTCTTGCACAGGAAATAAGTCCTCTAATATCCAGTCATACTAATGATTATATGTTAAATAGTATTTTATTTAATAAAATTAATTCAGTTTATGACAATCGCTTAAATAAGGAATATGATGAACATGATTTAAAATTAATTGAAGATACATATCAGTCATTTATTAGAAATGGAGCTTCGCTGGGTGATGAGAATAAAGAAAAATTAAGTAAATTAGATCAAAAATTATCTTTACTATCACCAAAATTTTCTAATAATGTTTTAGATGCACAGAATAGTTTTGAAATGTGGATTGACAATAAAGATGATTTGGCAGGATTACCTCAAGATGCAATAGATGCTGCAGCAGAATCTGCTAAGAAAAAAAATCAATCAAATAAATGGTTATTTACT
>Ga0163109_10003640_pt1 | contig 11782 bp, 10 predicted proteins | sample CRUFie1St13metaG_FD_108704 | JGI IMG/M metagenome (GOLD analysis project Ga0163109, IMG submission 108704) | Marine microbial communities from the Costa Rica Dome - CRUD Field 142mm St13 metaG | ecosystem: Environmental > Aquatic > Marine > Oceanic > Photic zone | place: Costa Rica: the Eastern... | reverse complement strand
TTTATTTATACAAATGTTTTACAAACCATGCAAAATGTATTCAAAATCATTGATTTTGATTATAATTTGAAGCACGTTTGTAATATAAACTAAAAATTACGTAACGGAGCAAAAAGTATCAGGAAGAGATTTTCAAGTGATGCCCGGGGGCGGATTTGAACCACCGACACGAGGATTTTCAGTCCTCAGCTCTACCCCTGAGCTACAAGGAAAATCAATGACTTAGTTGCTTTCTAGTTATTTTGTCAAGCTCCTGTCACAATGGGAGTCCAAAATGGTAATTATTCCAAAAAGAAATAAAACATTTTACGGAAACATTTTGACCTGTACCTTTCCTTAAACTCTTGTACACTTAACACCTCAATGAGCTGTCGATAAAAATGGCACCAATTTTAACATAGTCGAAAACGCGCTGTTTTTAGAGAAGAAGCCGTCTACTCGACATAAAAAAGGGATTAAGGCATTGCAACTGCTAGAGGATAATCGACTTTTCCCAGTCAACTCTTATGGTCGAGGTCTGGCGCAAGAGCTTTTTGCAAGTGTACGCAATCTGCCGATCATAAGCCCGCATGGGCATACTAATCCTGCCTGGTTCGCAAAAGATGAGGCGTTCGAGAGTCCTGCAGAATTGTTTGTTACAGCAGATCATTATGTCTTCCGAATGCTTTATTCTCATGGCATAGCATTAGAAGACCTAGGTATCTCACCAATAAATGGTAGCGAAGTTGAAGTAAATCCTCGCGAAATTTGGCGACGCTTTGCTGAAAACTATCATCTTTTTCGAGGCACCCCGTCCCGTCTGTGGATCGACCATTCGCTTCAGGAAGTTTTTGGTGTTGATCAGGTTTTGACCGCCAAAACATCCGATACCATATATGATCAGATCGCAACTTGTCTTACGCTTCCAGAATATTGCCCACGTGCCCTTTTTGATCGTTTCAATATCGAGGTTTTATCCACCACTGAAGGTGCATTGGATACACTTGAGCACCATAAAGCGATATTAGCCTCTGACTGGAATGGTCGTGTAATAACCACCTATCGCCCGGACGAGGTGATAGATCCAGACTATCCTAAGTTTCTGAATAATTTGGAGAGGTTTGGAGAGATTACTGGCTGTGACGTGCTTTCATGGAAAGGTTACTTGGAAGCACACCGCATTCGACGCCAAGTATTTTGCGATCACGGAGCAACTTCAACGGACCACGGCCATCCAACTGCCAGAACTGCAAACCTTTCGGCTCTAGAGGTTGAAGCTTTGTTTGATATTGTGGTGAAAGGGAAGCATACCCCCGAGCAGGCAGAGTTTTTTCGAGCTCAGATGCTGACCGAAATGGCCAGAATGAGCCAAGATGACGGTATGGTGATGCAGATCCACCCTGGATCATTTCGAAACCACTCATCAAATGTTTTTGCCCGTTATGGACCCGACAAGGGTTTCGATATTCCATGCAGGACAGACTATGTCAACAATCTGCGCCCACTTTTAGAGGTCGCTGGCCACGACCCAAACTTCACTTTGATAATTTTTACACTCGATGAAACCGCTTATGGCAGAGAATTGGCTCCGCTAGCTGGGGTATATCCGGCCCTCAAACTTGGTCCAGCATGGTGGTTTTTTGATAGTGTATATGGGATGCAACGTTTCAGGGAGCTCACCACGGAAACTGCAGGTTTTTACAATACAGTCGGGTTCAATGACGACACTAGAGCTTTTTGCTCGGTACCTGCTCGCCATGACGTTGCGCGCAGGGTTGATTGTACCTTTCTTACTTCTTTAGTCATCTCAGGACGTTTGCGCGAGTACGAAGCCTTTGATCTGGCGCAGGATCTCACTATAAATCTAGCAAGAAAGGCTTACCGTCTATGAGTGTAGAAAACACCAACAGTTTGCGACATACCATCCTGCAACCAAAAACTGGTATAGTACATCTTGGACTTGGTGTTTTTTTCGGGCGCATGCTGCGCTTTACTTAATGGAGGCTATAGCTATCAAGGTGAGACTGGGGAGTTGATGATATGTCAGCGATCGCCGGGAAAGTAGGATAACCTAGCTCAGCAAGATTTGCTATACACAGCAGTAAAAATGTCAGAGCTTTGCTTGAATAACCAACTTTTTGACACAGCCAAAAATATGCTTGTCGTCTTCCAAGATCCTAAAGCAGTTATGAAGGCGAGAGATCACACAATGCTTCTCACTTTCGATATATTTCCCGATCTTGCTGCTTTTTCGATGGCATCAATCAAACGATGCACCTCTAAAGCGGTACGTCCAGAGACCCGTGGAGGCGTGCCCGCTTTTAATGACATAGCAAAGTCTTGAATGAGGTCACGATGCCAATCACAGGGGAAATCCATCGGGTCCTTGCCACCACCCGTCCCACTTAAATCGCCCACAGTTTCCACACGACCATCGCGCCAATGTACTGTCAACTCTCCCGCAATTAATCGCATTGAGGCACGTTCGCAATCTAATTCTAACATTTCAGCATGCCCAGGAAAACTGGCAGTTGTGGCAATAACTGCTCCTATTGCCCCATTTTCGAATCGAATGCCCGCTGTGGCAAAATTCTCGGCTTCCATCTGGTGTTGTTTAGTCCTGCCAGTCATAGCGACAACTTCATGGGCTGGCCCCGTCAGACTTAGCATCAGATCAAGAACATGGATCGCTTGTGTTATCAGAACACCGCCACCATCTTTGGCATAGGTGCCCCGTCCAGGTTGATCATAATAGGACTGCTCACGCCACCATGGAAGTGTGGCACGGACCGAGAGAACATCACCCACTTCACCGGAATGGATCTTTGTCGTCATCGCCTCGGCACCTGCTCGAAACCGATGTTGAAGAACGACACCCAAAGGAACGTTTGCGATTTCGCAGATTTCGACTAGCTCCGTTGCCCGTTTAAGATCACGCTCTACGGGCTTTTCCATTAGAATGGCTTTTCCAGACGCCGCAATCGTCCTAACAATGTTAATCCTTGCATTGGGTGGAGTGATAATAAGGGTAGCGTCAATGTCACTAGCGGCAATTTCTTCTAAGCTTTCAAACTGAGGCCAACCCCAATTGTCGCTTACCTCTTTGCGACGATCAGCGTTGCGAGCGTATACACCTGCAACTTCGATGCTATCTGCAAGCTGAAGAAGAGCAGCTAAATGTGGTTTAGAGGCCATCCCCAAGCCGATGACAGCAAATTTTAAGGGTTGTCCAGCCATCAAGGCCTCCATGAATAAATCGACACTATTATGTAAAATTAGTCCAGTTCTGACCATAAGTCAAAAAGCATCACACTTCCATGAGCAATGAGATAACGCCTGCAAATAGAGACTGACTTTTCTTTATTAAGCACAGCATTGGTATTCCCTTGCTCAGCCAATTTACTGCGTTCATACATCATTCATAATCATAACCAGCATGGGAATTTGACTTATTAACAAAATTATGAGAACGGTCTAATAAGAAATATTTTATTAGACTGATGACCATAGGAGCGAACAATGAAGATCCTTTATGATCCTGATCCGCGAACCACGGAAGATATCTTCAGTAGTACTGACCGAGAACGCTTTTTCTCTGAAAACGAAGTAGCAGTTTATGATGGCGGAAACCGGGAATCTTTTTATGCAGCGCACCTGCCGCTGGCCGAGGTGCTCGTTAGCCAACAACCTATGGATCGAGCCCTTCTTGATAGCGCTCCGCACCTGCGAGCGATCTTCAATGTTGAGACGAATTTTCTTCCAAACATCGATTACCCAGTTTGTTTATCGCGTGGCATTCATGTGCTGGCACCTAGTTCTGTCTTTGCAGAACCGGTGGCAGAAATTGGTCTTGGCCTAGCACTTTCATTGGCCCGAGATATCCATTCAGCACATAACGCATTCCTCAATGGTCATGAGAAATATGGGCTTGAAAGTAATTCAGGCTCGGAACTCTTATCGCGTAGTGATATTGGTTTTATCGGGTTTGGCGATCTTGGCCGTGCGCTTATGCGGCTCTTAGCTGGATTTAGGCCGAGCGTTAAAGTCTATGACCCCTGGCTTCCAGACGGGTATCTTAGGCGTGCTGGCGTGATCCCTGCATCACTAGAGGAGGTTTTGTCAGGTAGCCGTTTAGTCTTTGTGGTGGCCGGAATTACCACTGAGAACCGGTACCTCATAGATGGCTCTAAGCTGAATCTGATGCAGTCTGGTGCAATGCTGGTCCTGCTAAGTCGCGCCGCCATCGTAGATTTCAAAGCGCTTCGTGAATTTGCTTCGCTTGGGAAAATTCGAGTGGCGACTGACGTTTTCCCCGAAGAACCAGTAGCGGCAGATGATCTACTCCGCAAAACACCAAACATCCTATTTTCTACACACCGCGCCGGGGCCCTGCCACAAACGCGACGTCAAATTGGAGCTCTAGTTCTGGAAGATTTGGATCAACTATCAAGGGGTTTGGCGCCAGTATCATGTAAGCGTGCCCAGTTGGAAACGGTATCACGCATGCGAAGCAAACCAATTGAAAAAACCTAAAATTTCGGCTCGGGCGACTAAACCACTTTTGCCCCAAATAAACAAAACTCCAACAGGAGTGTATTTTGCTGTAACGAGCAAGCAAACACGAACAGCGTTGCTTTAATATCAGTTCATTGAACAACTAATTTGCCCCCTCTTCCATGATCTTTACTTTAAATTTCATAAGAACTTGACATGCTTAGAAAACAATGAGAACGTTCTCATAGGGAGTTAGTTAAGAATCATGGGAAGTCGCCCAACTATTGTTCATGTGGCAAAAGAAGCAGGTTTATCAAAAGCAACAGTTGCTCGAGTATTGAACCAGCAAACAGACATTTCGGTTAGGAAGGAAACGAGACTGCGTGTGCAATCTGCAGCAGAATCACTTGGATACGTTCCAAACAAACTTGCTGCCAGTCTCCGATCGAGCCGCTCCAACAACATCGCGATATCAATTTCTGATATTAGTAATCCATTCTTTCCAGAATTGGTCCGTGGCGCTCAGGATACCTTGAGTAAGCGAGGCTACAATATGATAATCTTCAATAACGACTGGGATAAGGAAACCGAGCGGGAGCAATTCAACGTTATAAAGAGAACACTCGTGGACGGCGTGATCTTGTCACCATCCCGTTTAGATCTTGACCTGAGCTGCCTAGGAACTATCCCTGTGATAATTCTTGGAAATAGTGATGCATATCCGAGTTATGACTCGATTGGAAATAATAGCCGCGCAGGCGTGGAGTTGGCCTTTGAACGGTTGCATTCCCTAAAACACCGGCGTATTGGACTAGTTCTTGGGGGCTCCTCCAAGCTAGAAACATCCGCATGGCGTATAAAAATCTATCGAGACTTCCATCAGAAACACGGGCTTATGCTGGATGAGAATTTGATCACACGGTGCAATTTCACCGTTCGCGCGTCCGATTCATTTATAATGGCAAGAGATCCCATCGAGCGACTATTGAAACTTGAAAGACGACCGACTGCCATATTTGCTTCTAACGACATACTTGCACTATCGGTCTTACAAGTCGCAAACGAATTGGGAATTACGGTACCCAATGAGTTGTCGGTTATAGGAATGGATGACGTTTTTGCAGCCTCTACCTCGTCCCCGCCGCTGACAACAATATGTAAGCAACGATACAAGCTAGGTAAACTAGCCGCAGAAAGATTACTAGATCTTCTATCTTGCCCTGAAATAGTTGCACAAAAGGTGCCCCTAAAAATTAGGCTTGCATGTAAATTAATCGAAAGGGGAACTACATCTATCTTGTAAAAATTTATAGTCATTTACCCCAACTTCATATGTCACTTTACGTTGAAAGGAGGATTAGCTTGATTACTAATTATTCAGATTAACCATTAGAAAAATGAAAGGATCTAAAAATGTTTAAAAAGACAACTAAAGCAATCTTTAGCGCAATTTTAGCAACACCGATAGCGCTAATGGCATTGGCCGACGATAAAGTTACGATCACCGTCTGGTCGATGGACGGACATGACCTGGGAAATGAAGATACACATCGCCAAGTCATTGCTGCATTTGAGGCAGAACACCCAAATATCAAGATCGATTTGACGCTGCTGCCGGAAAGCGGTTTGGAGGATCGGATGAACACTGCCATCGGGGCTGGGGGTAAGCTGCCGGATGTGTTTCCTTTACTCTCAGGCGAGTGGGCACCAATAGCGTTGGATCTGTCGCCCTATATCGAAGCAGACCCTGAACTTAGCCAAGATATGTATGCTGAACCATTTTGGCGGACACGTGCGACTTTCGGTGACTCAGTAGTTGCCTTGCCTACAGGCATCGGTGCCAATGTAGTTTTGTACAATAAGGACGTCTTCGACAAAGCTGGTGTAGAATATCCTACTGCTGATTGGACAACAGAAGACTTCATCAAGAAGGCCGTGGCTGTAACAGATAAAGCAAACGGTGTCTGGGGCGGTGACCGTCCACGTGACGCTTATAGAGCTATCTGGCACAATTATGACGCCCAAGTATACAGCGACGATAGCACAACCGTTGAAGGCTATCACAATTCTCCGCAGTCTTTGGCCGCCTACCAATGGTATTGGGATCTCGTCCATAGCGACGCAACACCGACCAAAGCCGAAATTGACGTTCTTGGCACTGAAGGAACTGGCCCAGTTGACCTGTTCATCGCAGGACGCCTTGGAATGGCGACTCTTAATCAGTCGCATATGCTGAGAGCTTTGAAAGAAGGTGTCAACTTCGGAATGGTTCCAGAGCCAGCTGGCCCAAGCAAGGATCGTCATGCTAACGCTTGGTCGGCAACTCCAGCAATCGCAGGCAACAGTGAGCACCCACAAGAGGCCTATGAATTCCTGAGTTTCTGGGCTGGTATGGAAGGGCAGTATATATCGATGACCACTGGCTTGAACATGTTTCCAAGCATCCCGGCCCTTTGGAAAGATCACCCCTACATAGACCATCCGGCTATACAGACGTTTAGGACTACGCTGGATTGGCCGCTTGTGCGTGACTTTGATGGCACACATCTGTGCTGGCGCGCAGCTCTAAGACGGGTTGACGAAGTTTACGAACTAATTGGATTGAAGGCCATCGAGCGCAACGAAATCAAAAAAGCGTTGGACAAGGAAGTAGTCGTCCTGCAGACCGCACTGGATGACTGCGTATCACGCTTGGGCAGCTAAATAGCCAACGTATAAAAACAAAACCTGCGTAGCCGTATCAAGCGGCTGCGCCCCCTAATTAGGATAATAGTTTTAGATGAAGTTCATGGGTAAAAAATCAAAGCGCGAGCGGACTCAGGCAATCGAGGGTTATGTTGCTCTATCGCCCTGGATGTTTGGCTTTTTGTTTTTCTATGCCATCCCAATCCTCGCGTCGCTTTATTTAAGCTTTACACAATGGACACTTGTAGGATCGGTCAAGTGGATCGGATTTGAAAACTACATCCGGATGTTCACCCGTGACCCGGTTTTCATAGATGCCGCCACCGCGACCGGTTTTTTTGTTCTCTACTCATTACCTTTCAAACTAGTTCTCGGTTTAATGCTGGCACTTTTGTTGAATATGAAGCTGCCAGGAATGAACTATTTTCGAACCATCTTCTTCCTTCCTGCTGTCATATCAGGGGTAGCAGTATCGCTCATGTGGATATGGTTCCTGCAACCTGATACAGGGGTTGTTAACACCCTGCTACGCTATGTTGGCATCAGTGGCCCAGGTTGGTTCTGGGATATCAACTGGGCCTTACCGTCTGTTGCAATGATGAGTATTTGGAAAGTTGGCGGCGCTGCGATCATCTATTTGGCAGGTCTGCAAAACATTCCAGCGCATCTCTACGAGGCCGCAGCTATCGACGGCGCCTCGAAGTGGCAGCAATTCTGGCGGATCACGCTACCACTGCTGACACCAGTGCTTCTGTTTCAGTTAATTATTGAAATGATCGATGCCTTCAAAATATTTACTGAGGCCTTCGTCATTACCCAAGGAGGGCCATTGAACCGTACGTACTTTTTTCTATATTATTTCTACGAGGAAGCCTTCCGAAATTTCAATATGGGCTACGCCTCGGCCTTAGCAATATTCTTGCTAATAGTGATCATGTCAGCCACTGCACTTGTAAAGTGGTGGTCAAATCGGTGGGTATACTATGAAAACTGAGACTTTGGCCTCGTCTAGAACTCAAGAAATTATGGACCTTCACAAGGCCCGCGTTGGGCAAAGAAACCGCCGCGCGCTACCTAAGAATATACTGATCTACGCCTTCATGACAGGACTGGCGTTTCTGTTTATGCTTCCAATTTTCTGGATGGCATCGACTTCACTAAAACTACCAAGAGAGGTCTTTGCATTTCCGATGGAGTGGCTGCCAAGCAATCCGCAATGGGGAAATTACGAGGAAGCTTTCAGCAAATTCCCCCTGTGGCGGTTCATGTGGAACAGCACCTACATGGTTGTGCTCAGTACGATCGGCCAGCTTATATCGGTGCCACTTATCGCCTATGGCTTCGCGCGCTTCGAGTTTCCTGGAAAAAACATCCTCTTCATGCTGATGCTGGCAACCTTGATGGTGCCAACACACATAAAGTTTATTCCACTTTACTGGATGTTCCAGCAGCTTGGCCTGATTGGCACCTACTGGCCTATCATCTTACCAGAATTCTTCGGCCACCCGTTCTTCATCTTTCTCATGACGCAATACATGCGGAGTATTCCGAAAGAGTTAGACGAGGCCGCTCGCCTTGATGGTGCCGGTAGTTTCACCATTCTGTACTTGGTCATTCTTCCTCTATGCAAACCGGTACTTGCAGTGATAGTAGTTTTCTCTTTTTTGTGGAATTGGAACGAGTTTATGGCACCATTGATTTTTCTGGACGATTTTGAGGAATATCCAATCTCGGTTGGTCTGGCATTCTTCCAAGGCCGTTATAGTGTCGAATGGCACCTTTTTATGGCGGCTACCCTAGTCTCGATCCTTCCTGTTCTCGTCCTTTATTTCTTTGCCCAAAGACATCTGATTGGAGGATTGTCGGCGATAGGTTTAAAGGGATGACCAATATGTAAAACTAGTGAAATGGCCGCATAGCCAAACCTATAAATTAATGGAGACGAAATGCATTTAATACCAAAAACCATGGCAGAGATCTTTCCGCGTGCAGAGATTGAACCGAAACCACGTAAACTTCGACAAACCTGGCTAAAAGATGTTGGGTACGACGAGGCGCCATGGTATCATGAGCGTATGGGGCTATTAGAGCTCACGGATTTCCTTGAAGTTGCTGGGCCGCATCTCGACTATGTGAAGATCTGTACACCGCAGGTTCTCTATCATCCCAGTGAATGGGTCACACGCAAGATCGAACTTTATCAAAGCCACGGGATCGAGCCTTACCTTGATCACGGCTACTTCAAAAAAGCTTGGCGTAGCGGAGTAGTCGAAGATGCAATTGTCGCGGGAGCAACACTAGGATTCCGTGTGATCGAATTCATGAATACCTTCGGCGATGTTACGGAAACCCAGTGGAAAGCTTGGCGGCAACTGGCGCTCGATCACGGAATGAAAATTATCTATGAACATCACCCTGAAAGTGGCTGGCACGATGATGCCACTAAAGTTCCATCCCTGGCTGAAAACATCATCAGCGGCGCTGTGCCATTTCTAGAGCATGGGGCATTCACGCTTATGATAGATCACGAAGAGATAGAGATTCAGGGTGAAAGCGCTAAAGTCGAACTTGGGAAAGTAATCGAAGCGCTCGGTGCAGAGAATATCATTTTCGAGATTACCTCACCGAAGGAGGCACCAATGCTTTGGTTGGATAACTTAACCGCCTATTTCGAAATGCTGGGGCCAGATATCAACGTCAGCAACGTGATGCCCAGCCAGGCTATGTATGTGGAGCCGCTTCGCGCAGGTGATCGCCCCGGCCCACTGATTACCAACCGATACTGATAGATTGGAGATATAGATGGCCGAAGTAGTCCTAGAAGCAATCAACAAGATCTATTCGAATGGGTTTCATGCAATTAAGGACCTTTCACTGACCGTTGCGGACGGAGAGTTCCTGATTCTCGTAGGACCCTCTGGATGTGGCAAGTCAACAGCAATGCGCATGATCGCAGGGTTAGAAGATGTCTCAGCAGGTGATCTTCTGATTGGTGGGCGTAGCGTAGTAGATGTGGCACCCAAGGACCGTGACATTGCAATGGTGTTCCAGAATTACGCACTTTACCCTCATATGAACGTTTACGATAACATTGCCTTTTCGATGAAGCTTTCAAGGGTCAATAGAACCGAAATCCGGGAACGCGTATACAGAGTCGCCAAAATATTGGAATTGGATAAACTCCTTAAGAGCCGTCCCGCACAGCTTTCAGGCGGTCAGCGTCAACGTGTGGCAATGGGGCGCGCAATGGTTCGTGACCCTGCGGTCTTTCTTATGGACGAACCTTTGTCCAATCTGGATGCAAAACTGCGCGTTCAAATGCGAGGCGAGATTGCACGCATCCAGAAAGAGCTCGGCGCCACAACGATATACGTAACACATGATCAAATTGAAGCTATGACTATGGGCGATAGGGTTGCGGTTCTGAAGGATGGTATCCTGCAACAAGTCGGCAGCCCCAAAGACCTTTATGATAAACCAACGAATGTCTTTGTGGCCGGTTTTATTGGCTCACCATCGATGAATTTGTTTTCGGGTCAGTTATCTGATGGAGTTTTGTATTTTGGTCAGAATTCCATTACACTACCAAAGTCCCAGATGGAGCGTCGAAAAGGATTGGCCGATTTTGACAAAATGAGTTTAATATTTGGCGTTCGTCCTGAAGATATTTCTGACAGCACTCTCGATCATAACGCCTCTTGGCCCTGCATTCCTGCCACGGTTTCAATTATTGAGGAACTTGGGGCAGAGCACATCGTATATTTAAACATTGATGCTCATCCTGTTGATAGTGGTGACCCAGACATCATTGAGGAAATTGGAAATGCGGCTAACACTGTGGCTAGATTTGACCCTCGCAGCAAAGTCAGGATAGACGATCGCATTGATGTAACGATTAATCCAGAAAAAATTCACTTCTTCGATCCTACCACTTACCTGGCGATCTGAGAAACATTTTACTTCGCTAAGCACTCTGAAATGCTTATATTTGCCAACTCTGCCGTAATCCAAACAATTTTGACATAATGAGCGATAACCTATCACTAACATAGTTGGAGACAGAAAATATTTACCGTAATTTGGTCGTACCAATCGGAAACTTTTTTTGATTTTTTTTTGTCAAAATTGTGTCACAAGGAATTGTCAAAAATTGAGGAAATAACACATATAGGGAAATCTTAAATAAGTGTAGCAGGAATAGCTAGGTTTTCATTTTCAAGTGGTGCCCGAGGGCGGATTTGAACCACTGACACTAGGATTTTCAGTCCTCTGCTCTACCCCTGAGATGCAAGGATAATCCTTTTTTGGATATGTTTTTATGATATATAATGCTGACAATAAACCACTATTACCTAGGATGCACAGTTTTTATTTATTAGAAATAAATAAATGGCTTTATCTATCAAAAACAAGGGCAGGTAAACTCAAAGATAGACTGGGAAAATAAGTTACTATAATTAAAAAAATTATGAGTGGTAGATAAAATGGTGCTATTTGATGTAAAAGTGGTCTATACTTGACTTTTGCAACTTCAGTCATAACAAAAATTAATACTCCAAATGGTGGAGTTAGCGTTCCAATCAGTAAGTTAATAACCATTACTATTCCAAAATGAACGGGATCT
>Ga0163109_10003638_pt1 | contig 11783 bp, 8 predicted proteins | sample CRUFie1St13metaG_FD_108704 | JGI IMG/M metagenome (GOLD analysis project Ga0163109, IMG submission 108704) | Marine microbial communities from the Costa Rica Dome - CRUD Field 142mm St13 metaG | ecosystem: Environmental > Aquatic > Marine > Oceanic > Photic zone | place: Costa Rica: the Eastern... | reverse complement strand
TGCGCTTAATGAAGCTTGGTTCGGACTTAAACTTGATCTTCGTATTACTGAAATCAACTTTCATCCTGCAGAGAGTCCAGACCATGAGTTCATCGAGATCACTAACGCCGGAAACGAGGCAGCAGATTTGACTGGAGTGGCTTTGACTGATGGCATCCAGTATACTTTCTCTGACGGGACTGTTCTCGACGCGGGTAAGTCTTTAGTCCTTGTCGTTGATGAGACTTCATTTAATGCCAAGTACCCTAACATATCAGTTGATGGAATATATAGTGGGCGTCTTCGCAATGAAGGAGAGCGGATTGCTCTAAGCTCACCTCTGAAAGAACTTTTTACAGTTACTTACAATAACAAGAAACCGTGGCCTGCTGCTACAGAAGGGAAAGGATTTACTCTTGTTCTTAAGGATACAGGCAAAAACAGTGATCCCGATGACCCTTTAAATTGGAGAGTCAGTACAAAGCCAGGCGGCTCTCCTGGACAGAGTGACCCTGACCCGATGCAAGACACTGATGCCGACACTTTACCTGATTCTTGGGAATTCCTTCACTTTTATAACCTAGAACACACTGCTGATTCAGATCCGGATCACGACGGCTATGTTAATTTGATCGAATTCGCTCTTGGTTCGAACCCGGGAAAAGCAACATCTATTAACCATCCTGCAGTTGGTCTCCATGAAGGTACACATCTGTCACTGACCTACCGTCGCCCTATCAATCTGAAGGATTGGGACTATCGCGTTGAAGTTTCATCTGACTTGAATAGCTGGAACGCTGGTCCAGATCACATCCAACTCATTTCCACAACGGAGAATGATGATGAGGAAATTATTGTCTGCCGTGATTCAGTTCCTATTTCAGCCTCTTCTGGAAAGCGATTTATCCGGCTTGTTATTGAGTCTCCTTAGTGAGGCGAATTCTTTGGGTTTCCTACTGTTTGGTGATCCCTTATGAATTTAAATCGTACCCTTTTGATTATTAGTCGAGTAGGATGATGGATAGGGATTTGCTGATTAATTACACTGCACCGATGTCGCTTGACGGCAGGGATTAGTAGCGTCAGCTTGTCTCTCCTAATTATTAACCCCCTAGATGCCTCAAGGTTTCTGGGAATTCTCAACCTCAAATAAGAATATATTTCATGAGTTATGTCCCCATGATCAGTTCCGGCACCAAGGGTCCCCTTGGCGTTCTACATCTTCCTCGCCTTTGGCTTAAGGTATCCTTAGAATCCCAAGGGAAAATTGCCGATGGCTATCCTGGTATTGGCGCTGGTTATGACTCCATGGTGATCGATGCCCTTGGTCTAAGTGCTGATGCCGTGAAGTCCTATATTTCATCGGAAAAGCCCTCATACACCCAGTTTGAGTCTTGGGTGCAGTCCCAGCCAGGTGTCAAACTTGACGCCGAGACCATTTCCACTCTCAACAGTGCGATCGAGGGCTATATCCATGACGACGCTACTCGTCAGGGTATTCTAAGTTCCTGTGGACTTCCTGATGGTGACCCAAAGGATGCCGTCAATTTAAACAATCTTGATGATTGGTACGAGTTTCATCAGGCGGTTTTGGCCTAATACACTCTCACCAATAAGAATTTAAAAGGTCGCTTCTGGCAAGAAGCGGCCTTTTTTGGAAACTTTTACAGCACTGATTTGGTAAGCTGCTGCATAAGCTATATACAGGCTTTCGTATTTGAATTTGAGGAGAGGCCGAACAATTGAGCTGTTTTATGGTGTTTGTGTTAGCTGTTGTTGGGATTTTTTTGCGAAGTATGTCCAGAAGAGGTTCCGTGCAATCGGTGCTGCGGTTGTGCCTCCTTGGTAGTTATCGTTGGGGTCGGTGCCTTCGACGCAGATTGCAATGGCAATCGAGGGCTTTTCAACGGGTGCAAAGCCGATGAACCATGCTAGAGTAAGTTTCTGTCCAAAGGTAGGGCTGTTTCGGTCGCTATCCTTCACTTGGGCTGTACCAGTTTTGGCTGCTATGCGGATCCCAGGAATTTTGCAGAGTTGAGCAGTGCCAAACTGGACGGCTTTCTCCATGCCTTGGAAAATTTGCTGTGTTTGTTCCTTGGATAGACCTATGGGTTCGCCTCCATGGTTTATATTAGACCGCTGCGCGTCAGGCACGCGGAGGATAGTGGGTTTAGTTAGAGTTTCACCTCTGGCGACCGAGGCAGTGAAGCATGCCATCTGAAGAGGTGTTACCAGTATATAGCCTTGGCCAATGGCAGAGTTGGCAGTATCACCAGGGCGCCAAGGTTCGCCAATCCGAACTTTTTTCCACTCTTTGTCTGGGATTAGCATACGGCGGGTTTCATGGGGCAGTTCAATCCCGGTTGAGGTGTGCAGACCGAAGCGCCGGGCTTCTGTTGAGATGTGGTCAATGCCGGTGCGGACTCCGTAGTGGTAGAAGTAGGTGTTGCAGCTCAGGGCTAACGCTCGTTGGATTTTGATGGCAAGGTGACCGCGGGGGTTGTGGCAGCGAAATTCCTCGCGGTTGATGCCGATGAGCTCGACTCCTTTACACTCAAAATCTGTTTCATTGTGTACTTGTCCTTGTCGCATCGCTGCGATTGTGGTGAGTATTTTGAAGGTAGAACCAGGGGGGTAAAGACCCTGAGTTGCCCGGGGCAGCCAACCGCCTTCGGATTCAATGCGGCGATAGACTTTGGTGGAGATGTAAGGGGTTAGGTCGTTCAGGTTGTAGTCTGGTTTGCTGGCCAGGGCTAGGACTTCGCCAGTTTGTACATCGAGGGCTACGACAGCGGCTTTCTTATGTGTGATTTGTTCTTCTGCAAGCATCTGGAGGTCAATGTCGAGGCTGGTCTGCATGGATTGGCCAAAGGTGGGGAGCTGCTTTTTCTCGAGTTCGAATTGAAAACCCATTGGATCTACGCGCCAGATCTCTCCCCCAGGTGTGCCATCAAGCTGATCATTGAAAGAGAGTTCTAGTCCTGTCTTGCCCTGTTTCCCCTTTAAACGAAATGTTTTGAGATTGTGGCCTTCTATTTCCTCAGCTTCGTCATCAACTTCAGAAAAGACAACATAACCGAGGGTGTGGGATGCCGCTGAGTGATATGGATAGAAACGGGTGCTGTCGGTGAAAATTTGTACAGGGGAATCTAGTGGAAGCTGGTCAAGTAGACGGGCGTATTCCTCAGCAGTAAGCTTGGGCACTAGAGTGAAAGGCAATAGAAGCTTTCTATTAAAATGTCGTTCGAATTTTTTACGACTGATTGTTTCCGAGCGCCCAATTATTTTGTTCACCTGTTCAAGGTAGCGGCGGACTACTTTGAGTCTTGCCTCCCATTGAAGATCGCTACTATTTACAGAGGTACGAGCAACTAAACTGTCCTCAAAAACGACTTTGAGATACTTGCTGTATGTGAGCGTTACACTGGATTCGTCCTCGTAATGTCTATTGAATAAGCCCAAGTGTTCCTTCACTTGGGCATGAGTCATACCTTTACGTATAGGTTCTCGAAGGGCGCGAATATCTCGAACGTCCTCGAGGTATTGTGAGCGAAATTCTTTTCGGATTTGCTCAAGATAAATAACCGCGGAGTGGCGAGATTGGTTGCCTACAAGAAGACGACCATCTCGGTCGTAAATTTCACCGCGGGGCGCGGGTTGTAGTATCCTGCGTTTGGTTTGCCTTTCTTCTTTCTCACGGTATTCTTTTCTTTCGACAAATTGCCTAAGTCCCAAACAGGCAAAAAGTATAGTGAAAAAGACTCCACATATTCCTGTGAGTGTCGCGATTCGCCATATGAAAGATGGGTCTTTCTTCACGGCACTCATGTTGCTGGAACCTCCTCGTCACGGACTTCTTTAAAAAATACTTTTCCTAGCCTGCGCTGGAGCCCTAGAAAGTAGTTTCCCGCAACTAGTATGATTAGTTGGGACAATAAAATTTGGAGGAGAAGGGCTAGAAGGTGTGCACTGAGTCCTCCGAGTTGTGAAGGACTTAGCAGCGTAGTTAGCACCAGCAGTGTGATTAGATTTGTAACTTGAAGTAGAAGCACTGTGTCGAGTCCACCTTCACGGTGAAGTTTGTCACGCAGTCGAAAGGTGATTAGATGAAGGGTCGGTAGCGCTAAAGTGAAAAATCCATTTGAGGAAAGGGGTAATGCGGAGTCCTGGAGTAGCCCTGTTAAAAAGCTTACCAGAAGACCTTTGCGGTAACTTAGATTCAAGGCTGGGTAGAGTACAAATAGAGTTGGAGTCAAAATATATAGAGACCATAACGAAAGGTAGTGGTTTAATTCAGTCAGAAACAGCCATAAAACTTTGTTTGCAATTAGTGCAACTAGAAGAGGAATATGGCGGCGTAGGTGCATCTAATTCCTTTTCGGTGCTGTATTTGTGGTACTTGCAAGGGGTACTAGAATAGCAACTTCGTTAAGGTTGTATAGTTCTGAGGGGAATTGTACTTTTCCTTCCCTAAAAAGACCATTAGATGATTGTTCCAAGTGTTCAACTTTTCCAATGTGCAACCCATTTGGGAAAACCTGTCCGAGGCTAGTACTCACAAGATATCCTGGATTTTCTGGAGTCACATTTGAACTAATGGGTACATTTCGTACTCGTCCAGTTGGCTTACCAATGCTCCCGTGCTGCATACCTTGAATGAATAGTGGTTGGGTTTGGCCATGAAGCGTGGCTGGCATTCGAAATCCAGGGCTGGTGACGAGTCGGACTATAGAGGTGCCTTCGTAAACCTTCTGTACCTTACCCACGACTCCTCCTGCGTATACGACACCATTGCCTTCTGTTATTCCGTCGTCGCGTCCTTTACGAACGACCATCTCATGCCACCATGTACCTATCTGGCGATGAGTGACTCGAGCGACCTCATAGCGGTACCGTGGACGAGGAGGTAGATCGAGCAGCGCTTCCATTCGCTGTAGTTCCTGCCGCAGAGAATCATTCTCCATGACTTGAAGACGGAAGGCTCCGTTTAGTCGAGCAAGATCACGACCTTGTGAGATGAGTTCAGAATGTCTATTTGTACGCCCAGCCCAAAAGTTTTGTAGGTCACGTCCCCAAGAGAGTGCCTCCCAAGAAGGTGCCTGAAATTCGTGAAAACCATTTCGGACTGCTTTCTTTACAGGAATCGGCAATAGGGCCCACGCAAGAAATAGCACCGCAAGTGGAAAATACGGTCGTATGTTATCGACGGGTTTCCTTGCCAAGGTGTGCCCTCCGTTTCAGCGGGTGTCTCTGATTAGGCAGAGATGTCCTTGATGAGCCATTGGAGGTCTTGAAGAACTTTTCCTGTACCTCTTGCAACGGCAGTCAGAGGATCATCGGCCACAAGGACGGGAAGACCGGTTTGCTCGCTGATAAATTTATCAAGCCCTCTGATGAGTGCTCCTCCACCAGCTAGGATCATGCCGCGGTCCACGAGATCTGCAGAAAGTTCGGGCGGACAACGTTCGAGTGCTTCGCGGACTGTCTCAACAATTGCTTGAAGAGTTTCAAGAAGTGCCTCTCGAATTTCTTGAGAGCTGATATGGATAGTCTTGGGTAGTCCAGCTACTGAATCTCGCCCCTTAACATCCATGGTTTTTTCTTCCGCCATAGGGTGGGCTGAACCTACGGTTACTTTGATTTCCTCAGCCATGCGTTCCCCAATCATGAGATTGTACGCTTTTTTCATGTAGTTGACGATTGCAGCATCCAGCTCGTCTCCGCCTACGCGTATACTTTTAGTAAAGACCATACCTGCAAGAGATATTATGGCCACCTCTGTTGTCCCTCCACCTATATCGATAATCATGCTTGCTACAGCATCATCGATAGGAAGACCCACGCCAATGGCTGCCGCCATGGGTTCTTCAATTAGAACAACATCTCGAGCTCCCGCATTGATTGCAGATTCCTTTACAGCGCGTCGCTCAACTTCAGTTATACCCGATGGTACAGCAATCACGACGCGTGGAGGTACAATCTTCCGGTTTTTCTGCACCTTGCCCATGAAATGGCGCAGCATAGCCTCAGTAGTTTCAAAGTCCGCAATGACTCCGTCCTTCATTGGGCGAATGGCCTCGATGTTACCTGGGGTTCTACCAAGCATTAACTTCGCGTCGTCTCCGACAGCGCAGACTTTTCGAGAGCTTTTTTGGACTGCAACTACACTAGGTTCGCGCAGGACTATCCCCTTGTCTTTTGCAAAGACCAGGGTGTTGGCTGTTCCTAGGTCGATGCCGATGTCGTTAGATAGTAGGTTTAGCACGTCTTGTTTACCCTATGTTCTCTCAATCAATTGCCTTAAATACAAATTCAGGACCTGTTTTATTTTTTTAAATCCGCCTATTGTCAAAATTATTTAATCTTGAAGTAGCTAGCGTAGGTTAAGTGACGAGAGGACATAGGAATCGTTCATTATTGATGTTCTTCTCTTTTTTTCTTTTCAAGCAAGGCGTTGTTGATGAATCCTGTGTCCTGAGAGATTGATGCATCAAGGTGAGATAATATCAGATTTAGGAATCCTTGCTGTTGCAGGTGTTTTATCCGCAGCTTTTTGTCGTTTTCTTCGTATTCCTGGAATGATTGGCTACTTGGTAGCTGGGGTAGTGGTAGGTCCATACTTTCTCAGTTGGGTGCATGCGAAGGAGGTCATGACCCTTGGTGAACTGGGTGTGGTCTTTCTAATGTTTCATCTTGGCATGGAGTTTGACCTTTCGCGACTTCGTAAGCTACTGGTCCCCTCGTTACTGGCGGTGTTATTACAGTCGGCTGGAATGTTATTCTTAGGTTTTCAGGTAGCGCCACTAATCGGACTGAATGGCCTACATGGTTTTTTTCTTGGGTCCTTGCTTGCTATCAGTTCATCCATGGTAACAGTCCGCGTACTTGAAAAGGGCAATGAATTAAAGCTCGCTGGTGGTCAGCTTGTTGTGGGGATCCTTATTGTGGAGGACATCCTAGCTGTGCTGCTTTTGGTGGTTTTATCAGGGATAGGTTTGAGCGGAGTGCTATCCTGGGGTGGCTTGTTTCATGCAGTGTTCCTTGTGGCGGTATTTGTAGCTGTATTCTACACTGTTGGCCGATTCTTGATTCCCCGACTGGGTATTTGGGTCTCAAAGGTGGGGGAGGCAGAGTTATTGACATTGTTTGCTGCTGCGCTCGCAATGGGACTTGGGTTGCTTGCATCGAGATTCGATCTCTCGCTTGCGCTAGGCGCCTTTGTAGCCGGCGCTACTATTTCGCAGACTCAATTGGTTCAAGATATTGAGAAGCGAATGACTCCAGTTCGACAGCTCTCTGGCGCTGTGTTTTTTATGTCCGTAGGGATGTGGGTCGACCCCTTGGCGTTGATAGCTGAGTGGAAACCCATTCTCGGACTTTCGATAGGGGTAGTACTCGTAAAAATAACTACCGTTTGGTTGGGGCTTTTCCTTTCAGGTGAAAAGCCCAAAACAAGTTTTCGAGCTGCATCTGCAAAGCCTCAGATTGGAGAATTTAGCTTTGTCATTGCGGGTCTCGGAATTTCTCTCGGAGTCACGGAGGAGCGTTTAAGAATATTGGCGGTGGGTATTGCGTTTGTGACGATTCTTGCGACACCCTTATTGTATGGGAATGCAAATCTTTTCTGTAATTGGGCTAAAGATATTCTCCCTGAGGGTATTTCTGCTTTTGTTCGGGTTTACCATGATTTTATCGAGGCTACACGCAGCCGTCTCCGTCGGGCATCCTTGCTGGCAGCGGCAAGACCCTTGCTTTTTCGTTCAATACTATACTTTTTCCTGCTTAATGGTGTTTATGTTATTGGCTATGTTCTCGTAGAAATACTCTACGGAGAATCCATGCTGAAGGGTAGTTGGCAGGTGCTTTTGGTTTGGGCATTAGCCGGTGTGCTTTCTCTGCCCATACTCATAGCAGTTATATTTAACGTGAACCAACTTATGGCCTTGTTAGCGGAGCGTGTTCTGGGTTCCAAAGCAAAGCGCTCCTTTGGTCAGGGACATCTGGCAGTTTTGTTTGAAGCGCTATCAACATGCTTGTTTGTTTCTTTGGCAGGTGGATTATTTTTTTCGTTTGCCTCACCGTATCTACCAGAAGGTGCTGCTTTGGGTGGATATTGCGCTGTACTTGTTCTTGCTGGAGTCTTGCTTTGGAACCGATTGCTTCGCGTCAATTTACAGATTGAACACCTTTTTCTAAAAGAACTCGATGAACAACTACATGAGGAGGACCAGGTTCATCGTCAGGAGGCGTTTCGACAGATCCAGCAACTGTACCCCTGGCCTGTGCAGGTTGAGCATGTAGATCTTGTCGGCGAGAGCGAGGTAGTCGGCAAGCGAATCCGTGATCTTAATTTACGGCGTCTCACCGGAGTGTCGATCTTAGGTCTTGGTAGGGGAGGTGAGATTTCTTACGAACCTTCACCCGACATCACCATGTTTCCGGGTGATAGAGTCTACCTCTTTGGAACGACTTCTCAGATCAACAACGCGAGACAAATTCTCGAAAACTCTGAGCAGCGAAAATCGAAATCACTACGGAAGCAAGCTGACTTTCGAATGGAGACCTTGTTTTTGACGCATGATTCTCCATTGGTGGACGCTACATTAGCTGGTTCAAACTTACGCCAAAAATATGGAATTAATGTGTTGGCACTTCAACGTGGAGAGACACGCATTTCTCCTCCTGATGGCGAAGAAATGCTTCGTGAAGGGGATGTCCTTTATGTTTTCGGCAGGTCACAGATCATCCAAAGCTTGAACAATTCCTAATACCAATCCCTTTGATGTTCTCGATAAATTCTCGAGCAGGATCGTCTTTTGTGCATAGTTTAAACGACTCAGTATAACCATAAATCTACTAATCAATATTTTGTTTCCAAAGATCGATCGAGCAACAGTACACCTCCGATTTATTTCTTAAATGTAAGTCGGGTTCAATTCATCGAAGAACCCTCAACCTTAAGAGAAACTAGCTCGAAGGGCTAACAGGGGGTAGCGGATTGTTTATCAGAAAAACATTTTTTGTTTTGCTGATGACTTCTGTGCCGTCTAGCCGCTTGGCTATAAATTTGTATTCTCCAATTTCCTCTTCAGTGATCACTTCTCCTAAATCCCATGTGGGCTCTTTCAGATCCTCGCCTAAAAGTTTTTCCTCAAGAAAAACCTCCCATGTTACCTCTCCAGTAATGGGATTATCGGGGATTAGCACAAGTTGAGTAACTTCCACTTCTTTCCCATTTATAATTTCAGTTCTCTTCATCTGTAAGATTTTACTTCCAAATTCGATCGTTGCACCGAGAAGATCGTTGTTGATCTCCTCCTCCTTTCCAAAATCCACTTTAATCCCTTCGCGTAGTTGAGCAGCAGTTAGCGCTTGGTTGAAGCCTGCTTGAGCAGCCTTGATCATAAGCGTTGGGTTGATGCTTAACTGATCGGCTTTTGCGTAGATACTGTCTGTTGCTCCATGCAGGACAGCCTTTACGCTTTTGTCAGGATCAGCTTCAATGCGGTTGGCTCCTCTGATCGCGCCGGAGGTTAACCCTGTGGTTACATCCCGTGCGGTGGATGACGTGTTTTGGCCGTAGTCGATGGAAGCAGATAAGGAGGCATTCATAGCGCCGAATGCAGCAGCGTTGGCTGCCGCTTGCACGGAGATGCCTAGCCTCCCTGAGGTTTCAACTACACTTTGCATTGTTGATTCTGAAACTGCTTTAGCTGTTCCAATACTATTCCCTCCTTTTCTTGCGATTACTTCCGTTGCAGTACTGACCAAGCCTTCGCTAACCAACGCTGTGGCATGTAGAGGGTTTACCCCAGTGTTCAACGCTTGGCCGAGTGCTGCATTAACTGTAGCTTGACTGACGGAGGCTGTTAGGTCTCGTTGATTGTAACCCGCCACCTTTCGCATGGCTACGGATGCTATCTGTTGCATGCCTGCTGCTGTCGGTCCTACGTCGTTCATAACTGTGCGGATCGCAGCCTCTATTGAAACGGGGTCGCTTCCTGCAGAGTCAATAGCGGCACTTACTGCTTGGCTTATATCTGGTGCCTGCTTTTGTCCGAAAGTTTGAGCTCCCGTCAGAAGCAACCATCCTGCTAGCAAGTGAATCACCGGGACCTTGTTCCTAAAATTATTAATCATTTTGACGATAAACCCTACACCATCAAACGACTCGCCGCAATTGAAATCTTCTAATTAAATGGCTGCCCGGGCTGGATTCGAACCAGCGGCCAAGTGATTAACAGTCACCTGCTCTACCACTGAGCTACCGGGCAACTCATAATAGGTCATTCATCAAAGTGTTGTTTAACGAAATGTCAATCTCCTCCACATCCTTAAACCAAAAAAGTTCCAGAGGCGCTCCGAAAAAATTCCTTTTTGCTTGGCTCAATGTTATTTTTATCCAAACTTTCTCCTCCTCAAAATTTTAATAGGTGGGTTTCCACTTAGTTTTTTCCTCATTCCAAAACTTCGTTACCAAGATGAAAAATCTACAGCTAAACGTGTCTGCTCGGGAATCTACCGGGCGCTCTGCATCTCGAAAAGTCCGTGGTGAAGATCAAATACCTGCCGTAATCTATGGTCAAGGTGAGTCTCGCCTTTGCTCTGTCGGGCGGAAGGATTTTGAAGAACTTCGTAAGGGTGCTGTAGGTAGTGCCTCTCTTGTTGAATTAAGCGACGAGGGCGGATCCAGCATTCTTACGCTTATAAAGGATGTCCAGCGGCATGCTATTAGTCGCCAGTTCCTTCATATTGATTTTCTCGAGGTTGCTCAGGATCGAGATTTTACTACAACAGTTCCGATTACTCTTACTGGGGAAAGTATCGGCGTTAAGCAGAACGATGGTATCCTTCAGCAACAAACCACCGAGGTTTCCGTTCGCTGTAAGCCTGCTGATTTACCAAGCCAATACGAACTCGACGTCTCCAACCTTGATTTAGGGGACTCTCTTTCGATTAAAGATCTTTCTGAATTCAGTGGCGTGACTATCCTAAACGAACCTGAACAAGCAATCGTCATTGTCAGCGGATCCGCCAGCGGACGTGCACAGGCTGAATTAGATGATTCTGAAGATGGTGAAGAAGGTGGAGAAGAAGGTGATGCTAAAACAGGTGATCAAAAAGATTCCGGTGATTCTTCAGATTAGCTCTGACTGGATTCTAGACCACATCACCAAATCTTAAGCCCATTTCTAATTTTAACAAAGGCAACTCTACAACGAAAAGACTGGTCAATTCTGTGACTCCTTGGATTAAATCCATTATCGGCCTTGGTAATCCTGGAGTCTCTTACGAAGACACTCGTCACAACATTGGCTTCAAGTTTGTAGATCATCTAGCATCGAGTTCTGTCTCTACTTGGAAAAACGAAAAGCGTTTCAATGCCGAAATATCAAACTGCGTGGTCTCGGGCCACAGAATAACGCTTGTAAAGCCTCTCACATTTATGAATGACAGTGGCCAAAGTTTCGCCAAAATCCTGCGATATTACCGTTGGGAACCGCAATCTGTACTCGTTGCTTTTGACGAAATTAACCTCCCTCTCGGAGAAAAAAAACTATCTGATCGCGGAGGAGCTGGCGGACATAATGGTATAGCCAGCATTATTAAAAATGGCGGCAGTAATGTTTTGCGACTTCGCTTAGGTGTCGGGCAGAAGAATAATCCGAATATAAGTCTGTCAGACCATGTTCTTGGAGCTTTCTCTGCTGAAGACCTCCAAGTATTGCAGGATAATACAATGCAATGGAGTCATGCTGTTGAGCTGGTCGTTGACAAAGGGCCTACTCAGGCCATGAATTTTA
>Ga0163109_10003637_pt1 | contig 11785 bp, 9 predicted proteins | sample CRUFie1St13metaG_FD_108704 | JGI IMG/M metagenome (GOLD analysis project Ga0163109, IMG submission 108704) | Marine microbial communities from the Costa Rica Dome - CRUD Field 142mm St13 metaG | ecosystem: Environmental > Aquatic > Marine > Oceanic > Photic zone | place: Costa Rica: the Eastern... | reverse complement strand
GTATTGGCGGTTCAAGGGTTTCAGGTTTTCATCCAATTCATAAACCAAAGGCATACCCGTGGGTACGTTCATGCCAATGATCTCCTCTTCGGAAACGCCATCGAGGTATTTGATCAAAGCCCGCAGAGAATTGCCATGAGCTGCTATGAGGACATTCTTGCCCGCTTGGATTTGAGGTGCGATGGTTTCCTCCCAGAGGGGCAAAAAACGGGCTACGGTGTCCTTCAGGCACTCGGTCAAAGGAAGGTCGGATTCATTCAGGCTGGCGTATCGTCTGTCTTTTCCGGCATATCCTTCATCCTCCTTACTCATTGCGGGTGGAGGGATATCGTAACTCCGTCGCCAGACCAGAACCTGTTCATCTCCGTGCTTTTCAGCAGTTTCCGCTTTGTTGAGCCCTTGCAGGGAACCATAGTGCCGTTCATTGAGCCGCCATTCACGATGGACCGGGATCCAGACCTGTTCCATTTCGGTGAGGGCCAACCACAGAGTCCGAATGGCGCGGGTGAGTACCGAGGTGTAGGCAACGTCAAAGGCGAAGCCCTGCTCCTTGAGCAAACGTCCGGCTTCCTTGCCTTCGCGTTCTCCCTGCTCGGTCAGGTTGACGTCGTGCCAACCGGTGAAGCGATTTTCCTGATTCCATTGGCTTTCGCCATGACGAAGTAATACGAGTTTATGCATGTTTTGAAATTTGGAACTAACAACATAAGAGAAGTAACGCAGGTCGTCACTCTTTTTCCGCCTCTCCAAAACCTCTCGAAACCAAGCTTCCTTCCTTGTGTCCGGCAGTGTCCTGCGCCATAGTACTTGAAATATGTTTGGCCGTCTTCTCTTGCTGTTCGTCCTGATCCCAATCATCGAGCTCTATTTGTTGCTACAGTTGGGTGCCCGCATAGGGTTTATGCCCACTCTTGGTTTGATTGTCCTCACCGGGGCGCTCGGAGCCATCTTGGCGCGGCAGCAAGGCCTTTCCGCTTTGGCAAAAATCCAAAATGAATTGAAATCCGGACGTCCTCCGGCCATGGAAATGGTGGAAGGAGCGCTTATCGTGGTAGGAGGAATCGTTTTGCTGACTCCGGGGATTCTGACCGACTTTTTCGGCTTTGCCCTGATGATTCCTAAATTTCGCAAGTCCTTCGCCGAAAGATTAAAACGTGGTTTTGGCTCTTCCTTCGTCCGAACCTCGACTTCAGGCTTTCAGGCGCATGGCTCGAACTTCAAGAAAAAGGATGATGACGTCATCGACGTTTAGGGGAATTGTCACTCTTTTTCTTGTCCTCGCCACACTGGGTTGCGGCGGAAGCGGGCTTGATGGCGAATACGCCGGAAGAATCGGCGACAAGATGGAGGTTTCCCTGGTCTTTTCGGATGATGGTCAGGTCGAACTCCGTGGGTACTGGCCGGAACCCCTAAACGGCTCTTACGAAAAGGCTTCTCTGCGCGGAGAAGCGGTCGATGCTTTGGTTTTCTGGGGACCGAAGGAAAAGAAGTTCAAGCTCCGGGTCATGTACGCAAAAGATGATGACAAGCTCGAAATTCTCGGGATTCATTCGCGTACCATCGGCCCGGGGGCAAGGTACGTTTCCACCGAATCCGAATCCAGTTTTTCCCCGAACAACCCGGTCCTGTACAAGGTGCAGGCCTTGGATGACTAAAAGTCCCCCTTCGACCGCTTAGTTTTCCTCCAAGTCCTCGATCATCCGAAACAAGGCGTCCCTGAATTCGGGACCCAAGCCCTCGCGTTTTGCAATTTCGACGTAAAATGGCAGATAATCGTCCTGATCAAGGGATTTGCAGGCAATGTTGTGAAATGGGTCGCTTGCATCGACGTAATAAGTCTTATCCCCAAAAGACAGGGTAATCCCCGAATCGCTTCGGAAAACAGCAAGCCGTTGATGAAAGTCGGGCATCCTTTCACTTGGTTTTCGTATTTTTGGACCTCGGACACAAGATTCTTCATCCTCAGTTGCCCAACTTCAGGAAAGAACTTATCCTAAAATCGATGTTTCTTTTGCTTCCTTACCGCGACGACAACCCGACGAGGAAATTCGCCCTGATCAATTGGTGCCTGATCGCCGCCAACCTGTGGGTCTTTTTTGCCTATCAATTTCCGCTTACTGAAAAACAACAACTAGCCTATTACTCGGCATTCGGATTCATTCCGGCAAGTTTCTTTGCCCAATTCTCCCCTTTTGAACCAACTTTTGCGGCGTGGGAATGGGCCACCGCTCTGACCTCGATGTTCAGTCACGGAGGAATTCTGCATCTCTTCGGGAATTTGCTTTTCCTTTATCTTTATGGAGACAATGTCGAGGATGCCCTTGGCAAAGTCAGGTATCTGCTCTTTTATCTCCTATGCGGACTGGGCGGCGCAATCACACAAGCCCTGACCAACCCCGACTCCCAAGTCCCGATGGTCGGCGCGTCAGGCGCCATCTCCGGAGTCATAGCCGGATATCTTCTGCTCTATCCGAGAGCCAACGTTCGGGTCTTCTACTGGCTTTTCCTATTCATCGGAACCATTTACCTGCCCGCCTACTTGGTTTTGGGGTTTTGGGTTTTCGAGCAAATCATCGCCCTCCCCGAATCCATGAGAGCCGCGGGTGGCGTGGCCATTGCCGCGCATTTGGGCGGATTCGTCAGCGGCATCCTCCTCGTTCCCTTACTTAAGAGGAAAGAGGTTCGTTTTTTCCAAAAAGGACATTCTCGCGCTTTTGCTCGCAATACCAGAAGGATTCGTTGATAATAAGCGGACTTGTCACTTACACCATGGAAAAAGTTTATTCACCCAAAGAAGTCGAGGACCACCTTTATGAAAAGTGGTTGAAGAGCGATTGCTTCAAAGGTAAGCCGGATTCCGAAAAAACCTCCTATTCGATTGTAATTCCACCTCCCAACGTGACCGGAGTATTGACCATAGGACACGTTCTCAACAACACCATCCAGGACATTTTGGTTCGTCGGGCGAGACAAAACGGACACTCGGTTCTTTGGTTACCCGGCACCGATCATGCGGGCATTGCCACACAAACCAAAGTGGAGCAGGCTCTCAGGGAAGAGGGTCGAACCCGGGAGGAACTCGGTCGCGAAAACTTCTTGCATCATGCGGCTCTTTGGAGGGACAAGCATGGGGGAATCATCCTCAACCAACTTAAGAAACTCGGTTGCTCCTGCGATTGGGATCGTACGGTTCACACACTGGACGCGGACTACTCGAGCGCCGTGATTGAGGCATTCGTCAAGCTTTTCAAGAAAGGCTACGTATACCGCGGACAAAGAATGGTCAATTGGTGTCCCTCCAGCAAAACCGCCTTGTCGGACGAAGAGGTGATCATGAAACCTCAAAAAAGCGTGCTTTATAAAATCAGGTACAACGTCGTTGAGTCCCCGGGAACCTATGTGGAAGTCTCAACAACCCGCCCCGAAACCATCGTGGGAGACGTTGCCCTGGCCATCCACCCCGAGGACCCGCGATGGAAAAACCTCCAGGGTCTTCACGTCATGAGACCGATTAACCCGATGGCTCTTCCCATCGTTGCGGACGAGGCGGTGCAAAGGGATTTCGGTACGGGCATACTTAAGATCACTCCCGCCCACGATAAACTGGACTTTGAAATTGCCCAAAGACACAATTTGCCGATGTTGGAAATTTTGGGTCCGGATGGAAGCCTCAACAGCCAAGCGGGAGCGGACTATCAGGGAATGGAAAGATTTTCGGCTCGTAAAATCATCGCCAAGAAGCTCGAAGACGAGGGGTTGTTGGTCGAACGGAAGGAATACGAAAACAACGTCGGTTTTTCCGAACGGGCGGACGTTCCGATCGAACCCAGGTTGTCGGAGCAATGGTTTCTCAAATACCCAAGAGTCGAGGAAGCCAAACAAGTCGTGAAGGACGGGATGATCGAATTCTTTCCCAAACGATGGGCAAAGACCTATCTCCATTGGTTGGACAACATCCAGGATTGGTGCATCAGCCGGCAACTCTGGTGGGGGCATCGCATTCCGGTCTGGTACCGCAAGGGTAAAATCAAATCCGATCCATCCAATTGGCACGTATCCGCAAAAGGCCCTTCCGACCCTGAAAACTGGGAACAGGATGAGGATGTGCTCGATACCTGGGCTTCCTCCTGGCTTTGGCCACTAGCCACCCTCGGTTGGCCGGACGAAGAGGCCATGGAAGAGAAAGGGTTCGATCACTTCTACCCCACCTCGGCATTGGTTACGGGCCCGGACATCATTTTCTTTTGGGTCGCGCGGATGATCATGGCCGGCTTGGAATTCAAGGGTCGAAATTACAAACCCGAACAAAGGATTCATGCCTCCGAATTACCGGAACGGATTCCTTTCAAGCACGTTTACTTCACGGGAATCATTCGCGATGCGGAAGGCCGAAAAATGTCCAAATCCTTGGGGAATTCTCCGGACCCCTTGGATTTGATCGAGAAGTACGGAGCGGATGGTTTGCGCCATGGAATCATGAGCATTGCTCCCAAAGGTCAGGACATTCGTTTTTCCGAAGAAAGGATCGAACAGGGAAGAAATTTTTGCAACAAGCTTTGGAACGTCTGTAGGTTTCGTCAAAGCGCAAGTCCCATGGAAGACAATTCGATGATTGAGCTCATTTGCCTGAGAATTGAATCGGAACAGGTCAACAAGGACGATCAGGCTATGCTTCTGAGGTTGGCGGAAACCTTGGACCAAGTGGAAAAGTTTTACCAAGAGTATGAATTCAATTCCGTTCTTCAGGCAATTTATCGTTTGTTCTGGACGGATTTTTGCGATTGGTACGTTGAAGTTTCCAAAAATAGAATCAAAGAAGAAGCCCAAAAGGGTACCTGCCTTGCGGTTCAGGACATTTGCCTTCGCCAGATTCTTCTTATGCTCCACCCCTTTATCCCCTTCATTACCGAAGAGCTTTGGAGAACCTTACGCTTTTCCTCCGGAGAATCCATAGAAGGTGAAAAACCAGGGGATGGAAACGAGTTGATCGAAGCCTTGCAAACCGGTGGCGTCACTCTTGATCCGTCGGCTTTGAAGGAAATGCAGGAGGTGAGAGAATTAGTCACTCAACTGCGAGCGCTTAAGGCGGAGAGAAACCTTTCCAACAATCGAAACATCGCTTTTTCCTTCGTCGCCAATAATGAGAAGGCCGAAGCGGTAAGCAGAAACCTGACCTCCATTCTTTCCACTGCGGGCGCTTCCGCCGTGAACCGCGTTGAGGAAGCACCGCAAGGGATCCCCGCCCTGGTGACTCCTCTGGGCTCCTTTTTTCTCGATTTGACGGTGGGGGTTGATCTCTCTGCGGAAAAGGAAAGGTTATCCAAGGAAATCGAAAACTTGGAGAAAATCATTCGGTCCATCGAAATCAAGTTATCGAACCAAGCTTTCGTTTCCCAAGCCCCGCCTCAAGTGGTCGAAGGAGCCAGAAACCAACTGATTGAAAACCAATCCAAACTCCAAGAGAACCAAGAGGCCCTCAACGCCATCTCGGAATCCTAGGCCTTTGGGAAATAACCGATACGGTGGCTTTCGAATCGTCCCCTTTGACGGCCAGGCATAGCGGGCAAAATCGGTAATTCCCGATTAACTTCGTTAGGACCAATGACCCTATGGGCCTCCTTTTGCAAGGCCATCCAACGATCATTCTTCAACTTGGGTCCATAAGCGATGAGGGCCAAAAGACTTTTCCATTCCACACTCAGGCGCTCGAGGTCACCCGAACTGAAGTCTCTTTCGGAATCCTCACTGGCAAGCAAGTCCTTGCGGTTGCGCAGAACCTCCACCGCTCCTTCCCCATACTCGACGGGCAGTCCCCCCTTCAGGTAACCCTCGCAATCCTGAAAGCCAAATGCCTCCCTGCAGACCGCGGCCAATCGGGCTTCGGAAACGGAGACGGACTTAAAGCGGTGACCGCTTCTCAAATTGGCAAGGTCATAAACCAACTCATCCAAGGGATATGCCTCATCCTCCAAGGCAACCGCGACCGCGAGACCTTCGCCTCCGGAAAAGAGTGAAAAAACTTCTCCCCTTGCCGTAGGGACCCCTTCCTCGTCAATAAGCTTAAGCGCAACCCAGACTTCAGCCGGAGTCAGATCGTTCAGATTCCGCCTCCCTCCTTTCCCCTGATCACGGAATGGAGATTCGTACAAGCGAGTCACTTTTCGCATGGGAGGGTTAAGCAAAATTCGGCCCCTGGAATCGCGCCACCCCAGAACCCGCGCCCCCTCATACCTCAAACGGGCCCGAAGAACTTTTCCCCGATCCACGAACTCAAAGAATTCTCCGCCCTGGGAGAGATAGGGAAAGAAATCTCGCAAGACCTTTTCCAAGCCCCCACGCCTCCAAACCTTCCGGGAAAAGGACTTTCGGATTTTGGCGGGTTTTTCCTTCACTGCCTCCCTGAGCTTTTTTCTAAAGGACTTGATCAAAATCACCTTCTCCTTTTCGTCCTCCGAATCATACACGCCCACGGGAATTTCCCGACCGTAAATCGGGTTCTTGCGCTTGCCGAACCTGCAAGGGTTTCCAACCTTCACCTTACTGAGGGTTTCAGGCAAAGTCAGAGCCCGAACCCATTCCCCTTTCTCCAAGATCCAAGCCTCTCCCAAACTCGCCTGTGATTGGCCTCCCCTTCTTTCCCACAAGCCTACCGAATTGCGCATCTCAATGACTTGATCCCTTTCGCCAAGAGATTCGCTCAAGGCATCCTCGCGTTCCTTCTCCCCTTTCCAATAGGCGGAAAAACCCTCCAGGGAATCCCGGAACCCCAACTTCACCCGATCTTCTGAAAATAATCTTTCCGCCAGCCATCGTCCGGCTTTCAGATGATCCTCCCCCCGTGAACGAGCATCGGACATGACCCTCAGAACGGTTGGCCAGTCGATAGTCTCGGAGCGCTTTAACTTCAAAGGCCGAGCATCGGACATACGGGCTTGCTTGGGTGCAACGATGACGTACCCACGGTCATCAAAGCCACGTCGACCAGCGCGGCCAAACATTTGCAAAAGTTCGTCGTGTCGGAGAACGAACAAATTCTCCTCTACCCGGTATTCCCGATCCGTCACCAAAACGGAACGCATCGAGAAATTGACTCCCGCTCCCAAGCCGGTCGTAGCAACCACCACCTGCAACTGTCCGTTTTTCGCAAGCGGTTCGATGACACCCGCTCTCTGCATGTAATCCAACCCGCTATGGTGATAGGAGACACGTCTCCTGAGCAAGCTCGCCAATTCCTTTCCGGCAATCTTTTTCTGTTCTGAAGTGAGTTCCAAGGCCTCGACTTCGGGAAGTTCCTGGCCAAGTTCGTAAGCGAGCTCCTCCGCGGCTTTTCGACGGGGGGCAAAGACCAGAATCGGCCCCAAACCGGAACGTAAGGCGGCGGCGACCAACCTGGGCCAATGACCTCTTATTTTGCGACCGTGGAAGGGACTTTTCAGCAAAGTCTCCGCAAACACCTCATCCAACGGAACCGGCCTCCTTTTTTCGGAAACCAAGGCAACCCCGCGTCCTTGGCTTCTCAACCATCCGGCCACCTCTTCAGGGTTCGCCACGCTTCCACTCATAAGAAGGAGCCGAACCGAGTTTGGAGCCATGGCCAAAGTCACCTCGTAAGCCGGACCGCGCTTCGAATCTCCCAGGAGTTGGTATTCGTCCACCACCAGCAAATCAGGCAAGGTTCCCTTGACCGCGTTCCCCCTTTGGGTTTCCAAAGTAGCCACAACGACCCGGGCCTCGGGGTTGTGGCGCAGATCCCCGGTGACCAATCCGACGTCCCATCCACGATCCCGCCAATCCCGAAATTTGTCATTGGCCAACGCCCGAGTTGGAACCGTATAAACGGCCTTACCCTTCCATCCCGACTCAATCAGTTTTTCGAACACAAACGTTTTGCCAGCTCCCGTAGGAGCGTGCAAGACAACGTCCTGTCCTTCTCGCAAAAAGTTCAGAGCCTGCCTTTGCCAAAGGTCCGGCAAAGACAAGACTTCTCCAAATTGATTGACGTTGGTTTGCATTTGTCCCGCATATCCATTCCATAACGATGTATGAGAATAAATCGATGAAAAGGTACGAATCGAGTAATTTTTTCCCGCTCTTGCGATGAGCGAAATCAATATTATCGTTGCCTGCGGTACGAACCGAGTGATCGGTCGGGAAGGCCGACTGCCCTGGAAAATCCAAGCGGACTGGGACTATTTTCTCGATACGACCCAAAACGGTATTTTGATTATGGGAAGAAAATGCTTCGAGGATTTTCTGCCCTACGCCAAGTCGCGCGAAGTCATTGCCCTGTCCAGAGATCCGACCGTCGATTTTCCTCACGCAAAGAAGGCGAGCAGCTTGAAGCAGGCCCTGGAAATCACCAGAAATTCAGGCAAGACGACTTGGATCTGCGGAGGCGAAAAGATTTATCAGGAAGCCATGCCCTTGGCGGATCATCTTTATTTGACCGCCATCGATGCGGCTTTCGATGGGGACGTTCACTTTCCTCCCTGGGAAAAATTCTTCACCCGCGAGCTCTCAAGGAAATCAGTGATCTGCGGTTCCCATAAGCTCGAGTTCCTGATTCTTGGAAAATAAACTTTTTCGGCGGATTTGGGATTCCCAAAGCTTGCCTCTTTTCATCAACCTCTTATTCTCACGATACTTTTCTCATGGACTCCCTTCGATTCTTAACCACGGAAGACCTGGACCAAATTCGCATGGATTTTGGCACTCCATCCTTTGTCTATGACGAAGCCACGCTACGAGCCAATGCTCAGGCTGTTAAGGAATTTCCAAACGCGTTCGGTCTATCTGCTCGCTATGCAATGAAGGCGGCCCCGACCGCGGCAATTCTACGAATTTTCAATAGTGAAGGACTTGGGATCGATGCCAGTTCCGTACATGAGGTCGAGCGGGCCGTACGGTCCGGATTCGGAACCGAATCAATCTCTTTGAGTTCACAGGAACTCTCCGATGATTTCCGTTATTGGTTACAGGACGGAGTGAAGGTAAATCTATGTTCCCTTCATCAAATTCATAAATTCGCGAAGTGGGGCAAAAGGGAACCCGTGGGATTACGCTTTAACCCCGGAATGGGGTCAGGTGGGACGAACAGAACCAACGTCGGAGGTCCGGCCAGCAGTTTCGGCATTTGGAAAGGGGACTTGGAGGAAGCGAAATCCCTGTGCAAGAATTATGGCCTGGAGGTGGAAAGAATCCATACCCATATCGGTTCCGGTTCCGACCCCGAAGTTTGGAAAAAGGTTGCCAACATGAGCTTGGATCTGGTCAGAGCCTTTCCTTCGGTGAAGACCCTTAATTTGGGTGGCGGATATAAGGTCGCTCGCATGGAAAACGAAGTCGCGACCGACCTGAAGGAAATCGGGCAACCGGTGAAGGAACTCTTTCAGCAGTTTGCCGAAGAAACCGGCAGGGAATTGAAACTTGAGATCGAACCTGGAACCTTTCTCTTGGCTCATGCCTGTAGCTTAGTCACCTCGATTCAGGACATTACCTCTACCGGGCAGGAAGGCTATCGGTTTCTCAAACTTGATGGAGGCATGACGGAAATTCTCCGCCCGAGCCTTTATGGAGCGCAGCATCCGATTGTGGTTGTCCCTGAAGCCGGACAGGAACGATTTAGGGAGAAAATGGACCAAGTGGTGGTGGGACACTGCTGCGAATCAGGCGACCTGCTCACTCCATCTCCAGGAGACCCCGAAGCCTTGGCGCCGAGGAATCTTCCCCGTGGGGAAGTGGGTGATTTTTGCGTCATTGAAAGTGTGGGAGCCTATTGCTCATCGATGTCTGCCAAGAATTACAATTCCTTTCCCGAAGCCGCGGAAATTCTCAAAAAGCAGGATGGCATTATCGCCGTTATTCGCAAACGACAGACTTTCGAACAAATGGTTGAAAACGAAGTCGTGCCTTGAAGGTAACTGGTTTAAAATCATTTCCCCTTGGCCAAGCGGTGCCCAACCGAGATCATTCCGTTTGCGTAAGCTTGCCAACGGTTAAAGACCTCATCGGGTACGAGGAGAAAAAGCAGGTCACTTTATCGGCCATCAAATCCGGTTACCCCCGTTTCGTCCGGCATCACCGAATAACCGAATTGATCGATACGCTCGGAACAAAGAAGTTTCATGACGAAAGAGAAGGATTTCTTTTCAACAAGAAATCGGATTGTGACTTCGCCTTGGATCTTCTTGGTCTTCAAAACGCGAGCGCGGATGAGATCGATGAAGTCGTTCGGGTACAAATTGCCAGGGGATCGAAAGATGCCCAATCGCTCCAAGCTTTCTTCCAGCATTCGGGTTGTGGAATTTCTTCCCGTTTTGCAGAAGACATTCTTTTCAAAAAGGGATTGCTCCCACATCGGGAATCACTGAACGAAAATGATTGCGCCTATGAGGAAATCACCCAGACCATTGCCGAAGCTCACGGACCGAACGTCCGACGAGAGGACGTTCTTTTAACTTCTTCGGGAGCCAATGCATTTTACAGCCTTTTCCGCGTAGCCACTCAGCAAGCCCGGAAAGAAAAGAGATCCGTATGGATCCGCTTGGGTTGGCTCTACATCGACACCATCGAGGTGATGGAACTTTTGAAAAACAAGGATGAAACGGTCTTGACCCTTAACTGTTGGAAAGAGTTCTCCGAAGTGGAAGACATCTTCAAGGAGCATGGGACTCGCATTGCCGGTGTGATCACGGAATTTCCAACCAACCCTTTGCTTCAGTGTTGTGATTTGGAAAAGCTGAAAGCCCTGTGCAACCAGTACGGATCGCTCCTGGTAGTGGACCCGACCATGGTCTCACCTAAAAACGCCAAAGTGTCAAACCATGCGGACGTGGTGGTGAATAGTCTCACCAAATATGCGAATTGGGAAGGGGATGTTATGATGGGCAGTTTGGTTTTTCCGGAATCCAGCGAAAAAGGACGAATTCTGATGACCCGGGTTGCCCAGACACGAACACCACCCTTCAGCAGAGATCTCCTCAGGATGGCCGAACAAATCCCCTTCTATTCGAGTTTTATCGAAAAAACCAATGCCAACCTGATGCAGGTTGCCGACTTTCTCTTGGGTCATGATAAGATCAAGCGGATTCATTGGGCCTACCAACCCGCCAACGGGAACCTTTACCGATCCATCGCCGGAGAAGAAAGTCCGGGATGCGTATTGAGCTTCGAAACAACGGGGGATTTCGAAACTTTCTATAATCACCTGAGGATGCTTAAAAGTCCCAGTTTCGGAACCGAATTCACTCTTTGTTGCCCCTATGTTTTCCTTGCCCATTACCGATTGACCAAGAGCAAAGGAGGTTTGGAGACGCTCGCACGAGCGGGAATCTCTCCTCATCTTTGCAGGCTTTCGGTAGGTTTGGAAAGTCCGGAGGAAATTATCCAAACGCTCGACGAATCCCTAAAGAAAGTTTAGTTCTTCGCGTATCGGCCCCAACGCTTGAAAGCCGAATCAAAAGTACGCTTACTCGAACTCGTGAGGATCCAACACCTTGCGAATACGCCTCTTTGACAAACGGACGAAGGAAGGAACGCCATTTTCGTAGGGTACTTCCACTTCGCCTTGAATCAAAGGCTGGCAATATTTGATGAACTTCGCAGTCATACTGACTCCGTCCTCGGCAATCCAATCCTCGGGAATTTCCTTCACGCCGTTGGCGATTTCAGACAATGGGGCAAGACCGGTTTCGCAACGGTACCCCTCCTCTTCGGCTCGAACCAAAATGACCATTTTATCGGTTTCCCCTTCAATCGCGGCCTTCACTGCGGCTTGTCCGGCCAT
>Ga0163109_10003636_pt1 | contig 11788 bp, 6 predicted proteins | sample CRUFie1St13metaG_FD_108704 | JGI IMG/M metagenome (GOLD analysis project Ga0163109, IMG submission 108704) | Marine microbial communities from the Costa Rica Dome - CRUD Field 142mm St13 metaG | ecosystem: Environmental > Aquatic > Marine > Oceanic > Photic zone | place: Costa Rica: the Eastern... | reverse complement strand
TCAGCTTCGCCATTCTCTTCCAGAGTTGGGGTGCTCCCACTTGACCAAGTCTCCACAAAAAAATTCTCTGTTTTCCCCAGATTCTCAGAGGTGATGAATCCGATTGCCTCCAGGTAGCGAGGCCACACCAGAATAATTACATTCGATGCGGTAAAAAAGTAGATGGCCGTGGCCTGGAGGATGAGGATTTCATTTTCTTCCAGGCTACCAAAGTTCATGACCAAGAGGGCCAAAGCGCTGGTCACTGTGCCATTGTAAAGGACGATTGCGGATAATTTCGCCTCTGAGAACACGGATATGACCTTTTTCGTCTTCCAACACATCACCAGACCGAACAAGGTGAGCATGGCCTTGTACGAGTAGGTCACAAGGGTAGAAATCCAGCTGAAGCCTTTGCATTTGACCACATAGTAGAAACTTCTCCCTGAAGCACCATATCCACTCACAAGCAACGCGTTCGTTTCGGCTGGATTGCACGTTAACCATGAAATGATCAAAAATGAGATATCCACGGCAACAGGTAGCAGCCAGTACTTAATAAGATCCTTCCCAACGACCTTTGTTGGAACTAGGTGCTTGTTATGGTAAATATGGTAGATGCGAAATGGCTTGCATACTATTGCAGAGCATGTCATCGTCCAGCCCACACTAATGAGTGCGTGTCTGATGAAGCAATTCACATTTGGGCCATTCCAGTCCTCAAAGTTTCCTATCGAAAGTGGGATATAGCTCAAGAAAGTGATGTTCCCCAAAATCATCAGGCAGTTGAAGAGGGGCTGCCCTGCAATTACGTACAGGCTTCTCCTCTGGCTGAAGAGGCAAATGAATGACAAGAGCTGGAACAAGATAAAAAGACCAGACAGAGAACAAAGAAGCAGACCTAGGGATGAATGCTTTGGGACATGATCACAGGCCAGTTCCACTTCATAATTGTTTGTGTCATTTGAGGTGGCACAAATATGAATTTGCTGGTCGATTGGAAGATCTGGGTGACTGGCACTCTGCTTACCATTGTACAAAGTATCTCCTTGTACCTCAGAGTCCTCCAAATTCACTTCTTTCTCAAAGAAGGTCAGTGTCTGCCTGGGAGAGAAATCCAGTGTGCAGGAAGACATGGTGTAGTTTCTCGTGCATCTCGCAGCTGCGCTACAGAAGTCCCGATATGCAAATTTTTCACTTCCACACAGCACACTTTTGCCATCACAATTTACGTTTTTCAACTTCTTCATGGCCTCCATCCTAACCTCTTTACCGAATGGGATAAAGCCCAAATTGGGGTCCATGAGTCTGTCCTTCTGTTCATCTATGACGCTGGCGATGAAGTTGACAACATCTTCTGCGATGGTACACCTCTGACTACGAGTTCGTGCGTACGTATGCTTGGCATATATGTTGACTTGCATGACTGCGAGGATGTTGCAGATGCCGTATTGATAGAGAAAATCAGCATAGGGTAGCTCTGCACAAAAACCGCTCCCTGTTTTTGATGCCACGATCTTCAGCATCTCTTGCCTGGAAATATCCATTGCCTGGACAGCATCGGGAACATGGTAGGCAAACTTTCTCTCTTGACGTAGCACAGCATGCCCCCTCACGTTGTAGTCTGGCAGAGTGGTGATGGCCAAAGAGTTTTTGTTTTCCATCACATGCATACTCTCCTCCCCATGCTTGACAACATGCACTCCAGGAATCAAGCCTCTATGCGCAGCCTGCGAGTAGAGCGTTCTCTCATTCTTGTCATCAGGAGGACTCTGATCAACCAAACATTCCAGGTAGGCTTCGGAAACGAAGATGGTAATCTCGTCAGAAATACCTGCGAGTCCTGGATTGAGCTCTACAAGAGACGGATCATTCCACCGCAAGATTCGTTTCAACAAAATATTTTTCTCCAACTCTTTTGTGATCAGAAGCTCATCCTCGTAGCCCTCAATGCTGAACTCAATGCCGAGTGCTATTATCCCAAAGGGTAATGGCAGAAACTCATGAGAGGCAGCAGGGTCCAAGTCATTCCCAGTCATGATTTTGGTCATGTTATGAGTAGAACTCTTAGAAATCTCGGTCAACCCAATCAGTATATCAGACGTGGAGAAAAAGCTTCCGTCGAATTTGCAGGCTTGTTCTTTGTTCAGCTCCACAGGGTAATGAGAGTTAATGGGAAAATGCCCTTCGTACCGATCCATAAGTCTCCCTGTCCATGCACTCATTGCAGTCAGTGCAACTTTCCCTGTTTGTTGCAACTCGTAAGGCAAGGTCCCGTTACAGTAGATTCTCCCATGGAGTTGAGATACTACAAACTTCACAATGTGCTCTGGCATCACAAATGTCGTGAGGGCTGCTGCTTCATCCCTCACACAATCGGCTTGCAAAAACCAACTCCAGAACTTAATAAGTTCTCTAACATCCTCACAGGTCCTCATCTCAGGGAGATTGGCTGCTGAATAATTCCTTCTCGTGACGAGATAAGTGTACCCCGTTATGGGCCAGTAGTGCGGAGAATCAGGCACCGGGATGTACGCATTCCTCTCTCTCGTGGGCTGCCTCTCCGCGTTCACATCGGTGAATCTTTCCAACGAAGCCGGTCCCTTGTACAGCATACTGTTATGAATGACACTTGCACTTGCTACTGTAGCCTTCAGCCCTGCCTCATCCACAACCAGGGCTGCCCTTGAAACATGGAGCTTTGATGCCTCAGCTAGAGAGACATAGCCTATGGATTGGTCAGTGGAGAGCACTCCTGCCAAAACTCCATCGCTTGAGGCTCTGGCGTGCACTTCCACGCCATTCCACTTTGGTTTAGGGCTAACTCCGATCTTGCTGGCAAATTCACTGTCAAAGTGCGACAACGCTTCAGTCCAAAGTTCCGTCGTGCCCGACTCATCGATCCGGACGAAAACGTTGATCTTCTTGTCCCTAAGAGACTTCAGCTTCATCAATATGTCCTGGTTCGTCTCAAGTATGTCTGGGTCGTCCCAAGTGGTTATGTTCCCTCTGAATATCCGGGAGAGGACCTGTTTTCGCAGGCGGATCTCGGAGGGACCCACTCCCTCGATGTTGTAAATGGGAACGACCCCTACGGCGAGCAAAGGGAAAAGTTGCACGTCCGGATGCTTATCGTAATCCTCCTGCAAGAAAAGACTCTCCGAAAGACCAAATAAGTCTCCCGCACGACCTGGTGGTGGCTCTTCAAGTTGCACCTCGTTCTCCGTGCGATTCAGAAACAAGCTCTTTGCTAATCCCGAGCCATAGCTCCCGTAATACACGGCAGCAGTACTTTCTCTTTCCTGGGAGCATCGTTCTGTAGGCCCATACTGGCAGTCGAAAGTCTTCTGCTCTTTCGGTGTATACCTATGTATCGCGTACTCGAGTAGCGAATCAACTGAAGACGCGCCACAGCCTTTCACCACAAAGGTTGTCTTCCCCTTGGGGCTGTCGGCCTGAGAGACATGCAGACCGCACCCGGGGCCCAGAAGGCACAGAAAGCTCAGCACCCACAGAACCCCCACGGTGAACAGGGAAGGAGAAGTCCTGGCATCTCCTTTGCACGGCATCTTGCACGGCATCTTGCACGGCACCACTGCCGTGACAAAGTGCAAAGGCTTGGATCTTTGGGCGAGTATCTGGCTTAGGAAGTGAACCAGAAACGCGAAAAAGTCTCAACCCTCCCGTTCTCGGCCAGTCCTCCTCACGCGTGAGGAGAACCTAGGCACGTCCTCTTTTGCCGTTTCACACGTGCCGTTTCTTATTCTTATTCTTGTTCCACTTTAGGAACAGGTGCCATTTCGGGCGGGCTTGGCTTGCCATCCAAGGTCGTATCAGCACTGCGGAAAAATTCGGAAAAAATATGAAAATTTCCCAGCACTATGCGCTTCCCGCTCGCATTTGATTTCCCAGATCAGAGAGAGCGCGAAGGCCTCTGCCTCTGCTGCGGTGCAGTGTGCGGACTGTGGACTTACGGAGGTCCCATGGGCCGTGCAGGTCAGGTTCTGGCAGGACTACCCGCAAGATAAGTGGAGCCGATAATCCACGAGGCCAGGGTTGGCAAGATGAGTCAATACGATGGCAAGGACGGCGAAGACTTGGACCCAATGCTCGGTGGGAGACAGAGCTCCGTGCTCCAGACTCTCCGGGCAGCAAGGTTAGTTCGAAAGCGACACTCACAGCACCCCGCCTGGTCTTGCATGGAACGGGGGAAAAGCTTGGTCGTCCAAGGCGCTGACTTTCACTCTCGCTTGATTCTGTCGTTATTCCAACGTTAAGGGAGTCCGTGAGGGAGATATACCGTCCAGTGACTCCGATAAGTTCGCGGAGCCTGCTGACCATCGATCAATATGCGGACAGACCAAAGTCGGCTCACAACAGATCGTAAGTCGTGGCAAAGAACACCCTGGGCTGGCATCCTTCTTATTTATCCTCCGGGCTATCAAACTAACTTTGCTGGACTCTATTTCCTATTCCGGTCCAACCCGCGACCTTGAAAGCGTGTTCTCGCTCGAGGGAAGCCAGCGGCTGCCGAAGTCCAGGCCCACGAGACTTCGACCGATTCGGAGAAAGCTTAGTCCGAAGTCGACAAAATCGAAAGTGGACGCTAACGGGGAGAAGGAAGAGATACTGATTAAGCCACAGGCCACTGGAGGCGGCGCCCAGGCGTACAGCGCTCGGAAGGAAGGAAACATGGCAGCCAATCAAGGACCAAGAGCTACGTCTGGCTCTGGAGCAGCTCAAGAAGAGGGGAAGCACCCTGTTAGGCCAAGGACAGCCGGCAACAGGCCAAGAAGTGCCATGCGGCCGACCTCGACGCGTGTACGCCCTCAGAGCGCAAGAGCGTCCCAAAAACCAACCACAGAAAGGATTAACAACCGTCCTCAACTGAGCGTGACGGGGGTTTACCAGGAAATTGTACCTTCTGCTCGGAAGGAGAGCAGTAGGATCGAGGAGGATGAGAAATTAGTTGCTTGGAGGGCCAGCACCGAATCCGCTCTGATTGCTATGGCTGACCTGCGGGCGAGTCAAATAGATAATCTGCTGCACGAGTGCGACAGACTCCACTCACTCGTAGACCAAGGGATGAATCATCTTGAATGGACTCAGTGGCTAAAAGCGGAATCCACTGTGTTTTCAAATGACGAGCGGTCAAGTGTATCAATGATGGAGGCCATTTTGAGGAGCACCATGCATGTCATGAATCGGGAGACCGTGCTCGAACCGGAGATCACTTTGTTTCTGAAGACGGCATGCATCAACTTGAAGGTGTGCATGGGGAACGAAACGAGCTTTGCGTTGAAGCCATCGCTTCAGTCTTTGTTCGCATTGTCAAAGAAGCCGCAGAATGACAGTGCGTTCCGGCGGGAGAGAGTGATACCGCCTTTGCTCAACTACCTTAGGTCCATCACGATAACTGGGAATGGGGAGGAGATCAGATACCCATTGGAGCTTTTGGTGTACGTTGCGGGGATTTTGAAAAACATATGCAATGACGAGGGAAATCAGAAAGCGTTTACTCGCAGTGGTGCCATTCGAATCTTCTACGATGTGTTGGGAATAGCATCAAACGTGCCCTTGCTCAATCCCGGCATGAGTGTTGGCCTGAAAGACAACTGGGCACAACTTTGTGTGCAACTCACTTCCCTTATCAGGACTATGTTGCCTACTGGAGCGGTACTGAAGCTTTTCAGTGACGGTATGATGCATGAGTGCCTTGCAAAGGTTATGGTGCTGTACATTCACCACCACGAGCTCGTCTTCAACATTACGAGGATATTTTCCAAACTCACAGTAGATGAACCATGGTCAGAATTTGTGGGAGAGAACGAGCTGAGCACGAAAGCATTGATGGAAGTGATCAAACTTTACCAGCTGCACTATGATGTTCTAATCCGGGCACTATTTTCGTTGGGGAGCATTACAATGTTCAACCAGCAAGCTCAAGAAATTCTTTGCTCGAAGTTTGAGGCGCAGAAGATCCTGATCTCACTTGTGACAACATATTCCCGGAAACTGCAGTCAACTTCAAGTCCATCTCGAGAGAAAATGCGGTTAGTGAAGCAGTTAGGTCGTAATGAAAAAGAGGTTGAAGGAACAGAAACGATAGAGGAGACCAGCGAGCCACTGACGAAAGATATCATTGCCGATGTGCTGTCGAAGGTCCTTTGCGTTATCGCAAATCTGTCGATGATAGAAAAGAATGGCTGCCTGTTTGCTGGAAGCGAAGATTTCGCGACCAGCTTGCAGTACCTCATTTCCTGCAGCACCGTGCAAAATGATGAGGAGCTTGTTCTCAACGTGATTTCTGTCCTGGCCAATATATCTTACTATCAAATGGAGATGGGCAAGAATTACATCTTGGAGATGCGCGGAAAGGTTTTTTTGCACGTGGTGCCTTTTCTCTTCTCGGAGAACATCGAAATTGTCATCCAGGCGACGAGAATTTTCAGCAACTACTCCAGGATATCAGAGGCCCGGGAAATCATGCACAGGGAGTACATGATAGAGAAGCTTGCTTATTTGCTGAGCCATGCCCATCTCAATGTTGCTTGTGCAGCAGTTGGGCCCTTGATCAACCTTTTCTCATCTGCAACAAAGGAAACCGCCATCATTGGTCAACAGATAGAGTCGAAGATAATAGACGTTTTGGAAAGGCTTACAGCTGAAGTTAGTCATGGTGAGACCAAACGTCACATATCTCCAACTTGCAAGGCACTCTTCAATGCAAGACACGCGCAAAAAGCATGGGAGATTCCCTACTCTGAGGCAAACACGCAACGATTCATCAAGTTAAGTGAAGAGCTCGAGAACCTTCAGGACAATGGGATTGGGGACTCGTGGAGTGTGGCACAGAATTTGATGTCTAACTTCTGCACAAGGATGGTTTAGCGTTTTTCTGTTCTCAGTTGTTCCTTGCTCCTCAAGTAAAGTTCTACTTTTTCGGCGAGCACCCTAGCCTCATGACAACTCGCGGCGGGCATTACGTGTAAAGCCTCAGCAATTCTAACCACCTGGCTTAGCAGTTCGCTTCTTCTCTTGGAATCCAGTAGTCCCTGCTCCCTTTCGTACCTTGCAGCCAGATGTAAGTGCATCAAAAGTTCCTGGGTGACAGGTACAAATAGCCGCTTCGTCTTGAGGGACTCCAAACCTTGTTTTCCTCGTAGCTCGTCCCACCAGTGCTCGACTGTTCCAATGAGTTTTTCTAAATTTAGTTTCTGCACTTCCTCCAATATTTTCTTTCGCTTCTCTGAGGGCGAGTCTAGTGCAACACACAAGTAAGCATCTGCCAGCTGCCTTCGGACTGCGCACTCCAGAAGGTCCCCTTGCAATCCGCTTCCAGTTGCTCTACTCACGCTTGCAATGTTATCCACACTCCGTCTCAGGAGCTTCACAGCTTCCGCGCACCTTTGCCCGTCCTTTGAGGCCACCAGGGACTGGCAAAACAGGTTACAGAGCTGGTGGTCTTTGGCAAGGAGCTCCTCTTCGCCGAAAGAATTCCCGTCATGCTCTTGGCTCTGGAGGGTTAGCTTGATGAGCCTCCTCAACACAAATTCTGCCCCTTGAGTTCCGGCTCCGCGTTCCTGCCTAAGGAGCAGGTTTGCCAGCTGAAGCGTCCTCCTCCGAAAGAGAATCATTAAGGAGTCATTCAATATCATGCGCCCGGTCTCATCCTCGTTTCCCTGGTTCCTTAGCAGACAGTCCAAGGACTGGCCCAGCATGTCAATGGACTGCCTCTGCCTGCCCTGGAGCCGGCTCACTTGCGCAGCGCTTGCAAGGGTGTTGGCGACCTCAATGTGATCGTTGCCAAAGGCTTCTATTTTAAGCCTGAGAGCCTTCTGGTAGCAGTTTCTCGCATCATCCAGTCTCTTTGGTCGCATCTGAAGGTACAAGCCACAGAGACGATCTACTGTGGTGGCCAAGGCCTTCTGCCTCACAGGCTCGCTGATGAAGTTGTTCCCTTCAAACTGTGGGGTACAAAATTCCAGATTGGAGGACGAGAATATTGTCAGCGGCCATTAAGGTGTCCTATAGGGACTACTAAAGCAAAAGCAAAGCAAAATGCCAACCACCCGCCAGTTTACCTTTGATTCTGTTCCTGAGGATGGAGATGCACGCTTCTGGGATTTGAGTTCTAGCATTTTGATTGCCTTCAGGTACAGTTCCTCCGCTCCCCCGAACTCTCCATTGATTCTGAGCAGCTCCGCTAGATTTTGATAACTTGCAGCAAGGTGTTCGTCCTCTGGGCCAAAGCCTTTCTCCGCCTCCTTAACCGCGCTCTCAAAGAAGGCTCTGGCCTCCTCAACTCTTCCCTTTTTTGTTTTTGTTTGCATTATTTTTGGAACGAGGAACACAGGGCGAGTTGAGCATCTTGTTGGTCAGCTGTCCGTCCTCCGTCAAGATGAACTTAAACGATCACAATCGAGCACGACTCTTACTTGTTGGTGCAACTGTCTGGCACGGTCAGTATAGACTCGCCATTTTGCCGTCGAGTGCCTGTTAGACTGGGCTGCTTCCCCACTACCGCTGCTCTGCTGGGCAGACCCCGCACAATCTGTGCAATCTTCTTGGGCGTGGGCCCACTCCCCCCGCCCAAGAAGGGCTGAGACTGCTGCACCACAAACGCACGCGGCGGCGGTGGGCGACTGCCTGGCCTTACGCAACAACCTCGGCAGCATGGTGTCTTATTCCCCAGAAGAGGAGCCCTCCCCTAGGCCGTCCTCTCGCACAGGTCCTTCCTCGAGGTTGAAATGCTTCGGTAGCCCTCCTGCAGCACCTATCACAGCGTAGTGCACTAAGACTTTCCACTCCCCAGGTCCGATAACGTTGTAAAGCAAGTTTTCTCCCGGGAGTACCCAGTATCCAGTGTCGCCAAGGAGACTGCCCGTTCCCTTTGACTTGACCAGCTTGATCTGGACGTCGCTCGCGCCTTTGTCGCCTCGAACCGGTATTGTGCAGTGCAGAAGGTTCCCGCGGTGTGTAGTCCGGAGGGAGGAGTCCCAATATCGCCCGGGCAAGATAGGCTCGCCGATCTCGCGGATGAGGTCAAGGTTGGAATTCGTCGCCGTCTTGACCTTCTCGCGACAGGTGAGCCAAAGGGAGACCTCTTCCGTCGCGTCAAGCAAGAAATAGCACGTAGCGAGACCCGCTCCGACACGGAAAAACTTGTCCAAGCTCCAGAGGCTCCGCAGCATGGCGCGCCACGGCGTCAAAGTCTCTTGACAACCTCAAATCCTTCTCCCTGGAGCATCTGGCATCTGGCTGGGAAAGAGCGAGATTAAATTACATCCAAGTGTCTAGGAAACGAATAGAAGCAATCCTCGCTCGATCCGAGCACGCACTTGACCACCATGGACCTCCTCTCGCCATCGAGGTGGGGTAGAGTTTGGTTTTTGTGACGCTCGCCTGCGCTGGACAACAGACCCACTGTCCCCACGACAGGAGCTTTCAAGGCCTGATCCGGCGAGAAACCTCCTAAGGTGAAGAGGCACAGGTTGAAAAGGTAAGGGTCTGCTCCCAGAAAATCACATGCCAATAGCCTGCCGTCCTTGCCGGCAAGGAGTTGGGCTCCCATCATGTATATGTACCCCATGACGCAGTGCTCCCACATTGCCCTCGTGCACGACTGTTCTTCCCGGCTCGTGCAGAGCAGCAAGCACTCTCTCAGTCCACCCTCTATCACGGATTTGTAATTCTCATACAGAGCCTCCTCTCGCAACCTGTGGTCCCCCTCCTTCTCTTTGTCAAAAAGGAAAAGGTGTGGGCTGCCTTGCATCATCCTTTCCGAAGTTACGTTCAGGCAGTCCTTCGCGAGGATACCTAGATTACTGCCGATGCCATGCCAACACAGGGGTTGGACATGTTCGACAGCCAAGCGTTTGCAAGCCTTCACGCAGGCGTCCCGGGCAAAGGGGTAGTTGTGGCCCTTCATTTTTTTAATCGCGTTTCTTCCCAGGTCCTCTTTATCGCAAATATCATTGCACTTCTCAAATCCCAGCTTCCAGCACCTCCTCACAGAGTCGCTCACAAAGGTATAAGCCTCAAGTATGTGATTTTCGTAGCTGATCTGAAAATAACCTCTGTTGTAGTAGCAGGACTGGGCAGACCTTCTTAGAGCGTGTTGCAGGGTGACCGGATTTCTTCTTCTGAAAGCCTCCCACAGAGCTTCGAGGTAGGTGTGGGCGATCGAGTCACATTTGTTCAAAAGGTTTTCATTCCAGTATGCATTCACATGAAACTCAAACGTTTTGTCAGCGTGCTCGATTTCAACATTGGAGGAGTTCGCCAAGCCTATGTTCTTAGCGACGGCTTGTACGACTGTTCCATGCATTTCGTGGTAGAAGCCGGTTTGGCAACTTGAAGAGGCATAATCCTCCAGGATGGCATCCCCGTCACCGGAGACACTCATGGACGAAGCCAGACTCTCACAAGCCAGCATTAGCAGATCGAAGCTCAGTGAGTTCTTCTCCCTGGCAGTATCCAGTGACTCACTTCCTTCCCACCACAGAAGTTCCACCTCATATTGAAGGTTTTCTCTCAGGGGTGGAAGAGCATCCGGAGATTCCGTTCCCCTCGAAGCGTACTCTGGTGACAAAGTCAAAGTGCTGACCTCCCCGAGCTTCATTGTGCGCACACCGATTTCCAAGCCCTTGACCTGGGGATCAACCCCAATCCGGAATGTGAGTGGGGTATTCCCATCGCCATCCTTGCTAGTCTCGTACACAGTTCCGTTACCAAACCTGGATGTGAAATGTAAGGCAACCATGTCTTTTTCCCGTGGATTTCCCCTCCACTCGTCGCCCCTCTTCTCGACTTTCTTTTTCACCCCACCGTCTGTGGTGAGGGAGAGCTCCTCGCCCAGCACAGCTTCGCCTTTGGCAAACCTCGCTGCGACTTCCTTCAGTGCTGAATCGATGGAGTTGACCTCCAGAGCTTTGAATGTGGACGCTTCTGTAGGAATCCCCTCGTTTCCAGAGAAGTGCTTGATCCCATGCCCGATGCCATGACCGCAAGCCATGTACGCCCCGTTTAAGGGAGCAAGAGAGCAAAGCCTTCCCAGATAGAGAAGCACCTCCTCAAACACAGACTTATCTTTCATAAACTGAAGCCTTCCCCAGACTGTTGCATGGATGACGTCGTCATATTTTGCCATTGCCGTGCTTCCGATCGCCAGCTTGAAGGTGTCCTCCTCACGTGTCCACTTGGACTTTGCATACAGACTCGCATTTTGCTCCCTCATGTAATGAACAGAGTGTGCGCACAGCAAGGACACGTCTCGCAGGAATCCTTTCCCCGAATCAGTCTCCTGTGGATCTGTGAAGCCGTCCATCTTTGGCGCTATGTTGCCGTCCACAATTTGCTGCGCAATCCACATGCCTAAGCCGTGCTCCTCGAAGAGAAGCTCTCTTGGCTGATTCTCCTCGAGGTCCCAGGCCTCCCACACTGACCTTTCGAACTGCACATGAAAGTGCCTAAGCCAAAAGGCGAACACCGGCGTCCCGTGCCGGCCCCAAAGCATTCTCAGGAGTCCCCCAACGCTTGCCTCCACCACGCTCGGAAGGCTCACAGTCTGAGTCGACCTCTGCAGCTCCTCCCCCCTGAGAATCAGTTCGACCCGAGGCCCCACTAGGCGCTCCCACTCTTGCGCGAGGAAGAGAACCCTCGAGTCGTTCTCGAGGTGGTAAAAGGGCTCGCAGGCTCTCGCGTCCCCGATCCCATGCCCGCGGCTGCGTTGAAGGCTGGGAGGCTCCTCCAAGCGGAGCTCCTCGAGGTCAGCAGAGGGCTTCCGAAACGCCTGTATGTGCCAATC
>Ga0163109_10003634_pt1 | contig 11792 bp, 18 predicted proteins | sample CRUFie1St13metaG_FD_108704 | JGI IMG/M metagenome (GOLD analysis project Ga0163109, IMG submission 108704) | Marine microbial communities from the Costa Rica Dome - CRUD Field 142mm St13 metaG | ecosystem: Environmental > Aquatic > Marine > Oceanic > Photic zone | place: Costa Rica: the Eastern... | reverse complement strand
TGAACGAACATCCTGTTTTAAGCAAATTAATAAAAGACAAACAGTACAAAATACATATAGAGTTAGCAAATAAAACTTGGGAACCTGGTGATGCTGACAGAACTCTTGGCTATCCTTATGATAGTGAGTTTAATAATGTTGCCCTACTTATAGATCGTAATCGCGAATGGAAAATGGGTCCTATGAATTTTGTAGAAACATTTTACTTAAATTTTTTCTTGTCTGATCCAGTGTTTCAAACAAAGCCGCCAACAAGAGCAGAAATTGGTTATCTAGATTCATATGCATTACAAAGAAATAAACCATGGCCTGAGATGGAAAAGAAGATTTTGGATTACATGACAAATGCTGTAAATTTATATACCAAAAATCTTAAGTTTAATGAAGGGCCAGGTGATGCTATAACATTAGGAAGGTTGGTAAAATACTTTAAGGAATTAAAAGACCCTTGGCCTGAACTAGATAAATTAGATAAACAGTTGAAAACTATTTACTTGCGAGATGTAATAAATAGAAAAAACTGGCAGAATGAAATCGATACATATAGTTGGTAAATAAGTATATAAATGAATAATCCTTATACACAAAAACAAATAACAGACAACTCTTTTCTTAGAGAGTTTTCAGAGTCTGTGGAATCAGAAGAACTTGTATGGCACAGAGATCGCAAAGACAGGCATGTAGAAATTATTGAAGGTAAAGGTTGGAAGTTGCAAATGGATAATCAATTACCGATCAAATTGAGCGAAGGTGATATGGTTTATATTCCAAAAAATACATATCATAGAATTCATAAAGGTGAAGGCAAACTAGTAGTAAAGATTAATGAATATGGTGCAATGTTTCAAATGGACAAACTTTGGTCAGCACCAGAAGGATCTCAACAACACCTTTTGAAGAAGTCAAAAAAGAAGAAAAAAGCCAAGTCTAAGAAGTAAATAGTAGCATGTCCTCGCATGTTATAGAACTAGATAATAACATTAATCATACTTTATTATATGAAGAATTATGCTTTGTTATTAATGAATTTAATCTACATGATTTAAATCAAATAAGTTGTACGTCAATTGACGGAAACAACGACTGGTTATGTTCTATAGGTAAAATTGCAGACTTGCAACACAAGGAAAGATTTTATAGTGTAATTAATAAAGGTTTAGAAAACACATATATCTCAGAATTAGTTTCTAAATATAGTAAATACTACAGATGGAGATTTATGAAGATAGATCCATATAGCACATATTCTGTACACTATGATAGTCATTCACCCGATCAAACAAATGTAAGATGTCATATCCCTATAAAAACAAACGAAGATTCATTTATGATATTTTTTGGAAAAGATAAGTCTAATAAGAATCCTGTTTTAGAACATTTAGAATCAGGTAAATCTTACGAAGTAAATACATCACATTGGCATTCAGCATTAAACTTTGGTAATCATGATAGGTGGCATTTGATAGGAGTTAGTTATGAAAGCAGAAACTACTGGCCTAACTAAACATCTCCTTACTCAAGCAAGAGCATTTAATTACAAAGATGTTGGCCCTAAAACAAATTTATTAAATAGATTCGAAAAAGCATTTAACCGTTGGATACATTCATCGGAACAAAGTGTACAAGGCTTGCCTAAAGAACATTATATTGTAAGTGGTGTTACTGATGCATTTAATCAATTATATGGCTTATACGAACGCATAGGCGTCTTTGACGGCGAATATATGTATCATCAAAATGTATTAAATGATCGTGTTACTACGAATTTAGAAGATGCAGATTGTATTATAATAAGTCACCCTTTTAGTGGTGATGGTATGTGTTCTCATGATAAAATTAAAATTGCAGATAAACTTAATAAACCTATCTTTATAGATTGTGCATTGTTTGGTATATGCAGTAACATCGATTTTAATTTCGAACAATACAAAAATATACATAGTATTTGTTTTTCACTAAGTAAAGTATTTGGCACAGGCCTTAACCGTGTAGGTTTGCTATATACAAAAGATAAATTTCCGTGTACAATATATAACACATGGGGATATCCTTTAGTATCTTCTGCAGAATATCATTACGGACTAATAGACACAATAGGACCAGACGATATGCCTAAACAGTACAAAGATAAACAGTTAAAAATTTGTAAAGAACTAGACCTTACACCCTCATCAACAGTAATTTTTGGCATTGATTACACAAATAAGTACAGCGAATACAAACGCGGACCATCGAATAGAGTATGTATTACTAATCTGTTAGAAGATAAATAGTACATATGAAAAAGGTAATTATATATCCAGGACGTTTTCAGCCAATGCTTTCGCATCATGCAGAAGTATATAAAAAATTACAGGCTGATTATCCTGATGCTGACGTTTTTATAGGCACATCTGATAAAGTAGAAGGTGATAGGTCACCATTTAGTTTTGAAGATAAAGAAAAAATTGCTGAAGCACATGGTATAAACTCAAATAATGTATTACAAGCAAAATCACCATATGTTTGGAATTTTTATAAAGATTACTTTGATACACAAAATACAGTAGTATTTTTTGCTGTAGGTGAAAAAGACATGCAAGACGATCCACGTTTTACATTTGACAATATAGATAGTAAAACTGGTTTAAACATGAAAAGTAATAACGAACCGTATTACTATCAGATGATAAATACATATAATAGTGAAGATCCTGTTTCAATGGAACAAAGAGGTTATATTTTAGAAGTACCTAATGTTTTAACAGGAGATGAAGTTGCAAGTGCTAGTGCATTTAGAAACGCATTAAAAACAGCACCTAGTATAGAAAATGCAAAAGAAATATTTACTAAACAATTTGGCGAATATAATGAAGAAGTTTTTAAATTAGTATATTCCAAAATAGCAGGTGAAATAAACATGAAAGAAGAAATGAAAATATTAAGAAAACTAGCAGGATTGAGCGAAGATGCTCCTGTTGAGTTTGAAGCAGACCTTAAACCAGAAGACGTAGAATTTGCTCCAGTTAGTAAAAGTTCATCAAAAATGAGTATTGCTAACAGATTCCCAGAAGGGTCGGATGTAAATGATAAAGATGTTAAAAGAGAAGAGTTTATAAATGCACTTATGAAATCACCTGCAAGTCTTCTAAGTGAAATAAACGAAAGAATTAAGCCAGATGAAAACGGTTTAGAAGTAAGTAAAAAGTTAAGTGATATCATAGACAACTTAGGCGATAAAGGATTAATGGGACTAGGCAAAGATGACAAGGGTTTTGTAGTTGAGATAGTAAAAGTTGCTATAGAAGATATGGACTTAGAAGCAGGTGACGACAGCGAACCTGAATACCAACCAGATCCAGAAGAAGATGATCTAGATAAAATCACCAATCCTTTAGATAAGGGTGCATTAGAAACTATTGATCTATCATCCATCAAAGACGAATATGAAGTTGATGAAGGCAAAGTAAAAGACATGGCAATGGACATGGTTGAAAAGTTCTACGATAAAGTTGCAGGTTTAGTTGATGATAATAACGACTTAGGTAAAGCAGTTGTTGATGCTTGGAATGATGAAGAACAAAATCCGCCCGAGTATATGTTAGATGATGAAGTACAAGATATATTAGTCGATGCAGGACTTATAGAACCTGAACAACAAGAACCAGCAGAATTAGGAGAAAAATATCAGTATGCGAATACAGAAGAAAAACTTCAAGATATGATTGATACTCATCAATACAAAATTGATAACAACCATCCAGAAGAGATAAATGTACAGGATCATGAAGATGCAATCGGATGGTATGAAGGCTTATTAGACCAACATAAGAAAACTGGAGAAGACAAATTTGAAGCACCACAAGGTGGAGATACTGCTTGGAGAGAAATGATTTGGCAGGAAATGGAAGATGTTGGTTTATATAAACCACATGGACTAGGAGACCTGAGAGGCGTTGATAATTTACCAGAAGATGCAGAAATGGCAGAAATGAGAAAACTAGCAGGACTAGAAAGTTTTGATCCACGTGCAGAACAAAGTCGTGAAGAAGAAGCATATGAAGAACTTACAGACGTTTATGCAAAAGGCGGCGAAGAAGCATTAGCAAAAGAATTAACATTAAGTATGAAAGAACTTGATGACGAAATGTCAGAATGGGCAAGAGATCATAACTTACATATGGACGATGACAGAGATGAAATTATTCACGGATACATTGAAGACCTAGTAGACAACGCAGATTGGAAGGACCATGGTGGAATGGACTACGATCCAGCAGACATGGAGATGGAAGAAGGTGTTGTAGATAATCAAATGGGTTTGAAAGTTTACAATGATAAAAGTCCACTATCTTATTCAGACTGGTATAAAGAATGGACTAATGAAACAGGTGAATACAATGCTGACCCTGACGAATTAAAAAGAATGTATAACGATTATTTAAAGGCTGTCAAAAAATCACCAGACTATAGTCCAGGAAAAGAGTTTGAACCATCTAGTGATGATACAGACTATGTAGATTTATTCCGCAAAGTAATAAAATAATTTTTTCTATATTCATTAAAAATACTTTAAGACTACTATAAATAGTTAGATGCTTAAGGTATATGATCAACTATTTTCCCACAGAGAATTCTCACAATATAAAGGAGTGTGGGGTTGCCTAAACTATTTCAAAGATCAAATAGAAATAGAATTCACAACAAATACATTTGAACCTTTACTTTATATTATAGGTATAGAGGTGCATAGCAGAATACCAGAAGAGCAAGTAAGTTTTGTAATAGATAATGTAAAGAATAACAAAAGCAGTAAAATAATAATAGATACTACATTAGAGGATTTTGTACAAGATAATTTTTTCGAATTATACGATAAATTATGCAATGATGTAGGCGAGGATAAAATTATTATATTGACTTCTAGTTCACCGAATGTAATCAAAAGCAATAAGCCATTACCTATGTTTAAAAATATGATTTATTGGCATGCATTTGAAACAAATCTTTATGTAAATGAAAATAAACATAAGCGACCACCAGCACCTAGACAATGTAAAAAACATTTTATAGCACTTAATAAAAATGCTAGACCTTTAAGAAACGTTTTTCATTCTGCTTTTACAAAACATAATCTAATAGAAAAAAGTTATTATGCTTGGCATAATATAGGAATGGCTGATCATTGGAAATTAGGACAGTTTAACCATCACCCAAAGTTTCCTCAAGGTAGCGAAATACTTTGGCTTATAGAAAGATTTGGCTTAGAAGGAGATGTTGAAAAACTAAAACAGCCTATTAGATTAGACCATGATTTTGCAGAATGGCAATTGCCAGATGAATGTTTAAAATATGGTGCAGTCTTTTGTGCCTTTGATACTACTGCATGTTCTGATAATATTGTAACTACAACAGCAAATATGGAAAACAATATTTATTTAAGTGAAAAAACATTTAAGCCATTTCTATATTCTATACCAAGTATGCATTATGGTTATAAAAATGTATTAGATGAGATATCAAATATAGGTTATATAAATTTTAACGACTACTTTAATACTAATTACAAACATTCATGTAATGAAGAAACATTATTATTACATATAAAAACAACAACTATGATTGCTGAATTAGAAATAGATGATTTAAATGACATACTAAATGGAAAAGAATGTATGTCAATGTTAGAGCATAATTACGAGCAATTTCAAAAACAAGATCAATTTTTTAAACTAGTAGATGATTTAAAAGAGTTTTATGGTTAATTATGTATAAAGACTATACTTGTACAGATAAAGTAAATATATTTGATTATAACTTTGTTACTCCTAATGGACCATGGGTAGTCGGTAGTTATGCCTTATGGCATTTGATAAAATTATTAGATAACAAAGAACCAGAATGGACTCCTAATAATATTGATATTGTTGTAAGAAATGAAAAACAATATGCAGAAGTTTACAATTTGTTTAAAGATATTGATCACACTACATCTAGTTTAAAAACTGTAACATTTAATACACAGCCTACACAAATACTACTAATTCATAAGTTCTATAATAACTTTATGCAACGTTTAGATACACATGAATACAATGTATGTAGAGTAGGATATGACGGAGAAAGACTTTGGTATCATAAAGATGCTTTATTAGATATACAAAATAAAACTTTAACGTATATAGAAAGTTGCGATTGGTTATTAGAACTTAATCAAACAGAAGCAGTTGAAAGAAGAAGACAAAAATATATCGACAGAGGATTTACAAAATTGATACTAAAATGATAAATACTAATATGAACGAAATAGATAGATTACAAAAACTAGCAGGAATAGTAAACGAAGCAGACGGAGAGCCTGGTGTTGATTATAAATCAGACACAGGTGAAGGCGAAGTTGAAAAACAAGCAGTAGGTCACGTTGATAATGAACGTGGTATGATTTCTAAAGAACTTTATCTTATTGGAAAGAATGCTGTAATGCTACATAAAATGTTAAAAGAATTACCTGACTCAGACTTCCCTCATTGGTGGCAAGCAAAAATAGTTAAGGCACATAGTTACTTGCAAGGTGCAAAAAATTATTTAGATGCTGAATTAAATGCTCCTAGAGGCGATGTTGCACCAAGTCCTGAGGTAGTTGACGTAGAAGATCCTTCCGGCGTAAGTTAATCCAACTTAGAACTGCTTACAATTTGATCAGCCATTTCAGGCCAAAATTTTCCAGCCTTAGGTCCACCATTACCTTTACCATCACTTTCACCTGGAATCTTTACCCATAAAAAAGCATCACATAGTTCATTGCCTGTATCACATGTAGGCCTCTCACCTAATGCTCTACCTGGAGGGTTACACCAATCGTTACCATGTGGACCATTACCATTACGGCTTGTATCTATTACATATCTATATTCTTCGTTATGCTCACAAAGTTTGTCTGCCCATGTCATACTTTCTTGTGTACTTCTGTAATTACTTACATTTACACTAAAACCTCTACAACCTTTTACCCATACTTTCGATAATAATTCATGTGCTTGACTAGGATCTAACCAATTACTATGACCAACATCTACATACACATAAGCATCTGATTCTTCAGTTAATATTGTTAATCCTTCTTTCATAATATTAAATCTATATTCTGCTTGTTGATCATCCATCATAGTTGTATGTGGAATAGCATCAGGTTCAAATATAATAATTGGACTATGACCTTTTATACCTCTACAAAACTCTTGTAAAAATAAAAAGTAATTTGCTCCTGTCTTTGCACCACCTTTACTATATTGTCCTATATCTCTATTAGGCATATTGTATAATACAAAGTATGGAAGTTGTGGTAAAGAACGTTTGAGTAAACGTTTGAGACTTTTTTCTAACTTATCAGTTTTACTTACTCTTTTGTGTTCTTTTGTGCCGTACCAGAATGCTACAGGGTAATCGAAAATTTTTGCAACTTGAGGGTGGGTTAATCTGTGATCTTTGACTCTATCAAAATCGTTTACCCAAAAAGGATAATCAATCATTTTTTAGTTGTCTCTCTAATTTCTTAAAGAACTTTTCTCTCTTTTTAAATGCTCTTTGTAATTTTAGATCACTAACATTATCTATAAACAATTCACCTTGTAAATGTTCAAACTCATGTTGAAAACATCTAGCATCTCTGCCGTCCATCCAAGTTTCTACATTTGTTTCGCCATCTGTTTTAGTAAATTTTACTTTTATCTTTTCAGGTCTAGTAATGTCTAAATATAGCATTGGAAAACTGAGACATCCTTCTTCGAATCTACATGTCTCATCACTTACTTCTAAGATTTCAGGATTATAAACTCCTATATCTCCTAGATATTCGTGATTCATTACAAACATGTTATAACTATAACCAATTTGAGGAGCCGCCAATCCTATGCCAAACTTATCGTGCATAAGTTGTAACATTTCTTTTTCTTTCTCTTCCCAATCTAAATCAAGTCCAAAAGGATCTATATTTGCTTTTGTATGTAATGCTGGGTGCTTGGGTATTACTAACTCGCATACCCAATCTTCAGTTAAAGATGTTGATACAACATCAGTAGACATATAATTATTATATGGATCGTACTTCATATGTATATTTATCTTACCAGATTTACTATCTACCTTGACCTCGGTATTTCTTGTGGCTTCTCTTTTTATGTTTATTCATTGTAGACGTAGCAATTTTGACACTTCTGCCTCTTCCGCCTTGCCCAATAGAACTAGCCTTTCTTGTAGGTGTTATAGATGTTGTTTTATTATATATTTTTGCCATTTATTTCCAATATTTGTTAAATAATTTTTCTTCTAGTTTATATGCTTCTTTTTCCCATGGTTGTTTTAAATACGGAGTTTTAGTATAATCTTTCTTATATTTTTTCCATTTATTTAATGTTGGGTGCAATTCTCCTTTAATAAATTGTTTAGCATGAACTAATTCGTGTGCTAAATTTCTCATCAAAGTTTCGTGCTTAAATTTACATTTGGTATTGTATTTTCTACCAATCTCTATCTCTACACAATCCTTATCACCCCAACAGTAACCATAAGCATTACCATCGCATCTTGTAACAAATGTAATTTCAACATCAACATTACGCCTTACTCTAGGCAAAAGATGTGCTAAAACGGTCTCTGTGTAAGTCTTAACAGCCTTTTTATGTGCTATTTGACCGTTTATTATTACATTTAACATATAATATACTCACTCTGTGATTTTGTCAAGAAAAGATTCATTCTCTATATAAAGTTCTTTATTACCAGGCTTCATTGGATCATCTTTATCCCACCTTTCACTTTTAAATATTAAAAATTGTATATTATATCTTTTTGCAATTAAACGTGCTTCTGGTATTTGATGTTCATTAAAACTAAATGGTATCCATTGCCATACTACTTTATGGCCTAAACTTGCTCCTAACTTCATTGCTTCAAACACACTATCCCAATTTTGATTTACTCTATATAGTTTACTTGTATCTTTTAATCCATCAACACCAAATACTGTTATATCTTTCTTATCTATTGCATTATAATATTTGCTCCACCAACTCATTTTTTTACCACTACCGTTAGTGTTTATCATTAAACTTTTACTATTATCGGATAGATATTTGAATATTTCTAATGCCTGAGGGTGGTAAATTGGGTCTCCTAAGTTACCACAACACTCTATTAAATCAAATTTATTTTTGTTTAAAAGGTTCTTAATTGCATCTAAAGACAGATCTGTGTTAGGATCATACATGCCTTTTAATGTTGTTCTTGGACATTTAGGGCACTTTAACGTACATCTTCTAGTAATTTCTAGATGTATTCCAGTTGGTTTTATGTATTCATACGACACTTTTCTTAGCCTTTGAAGTTAAATTAAATACACAATGCACCTTGCATACATGATCTATGTTGTCTACGTCTTTTTGTATTGATTCTTTTAACCATTTATCAGTGTTTTTTACAGCCTCATCTAAGGTTACTTTGGATAAGTTGAAATCATCTTTATCAAAAGTTTCATCTTTGTTAGGCCTCCAACAGCATGGTCTAAAGTATCCTTCTGCAGATACATAACCAAGTTTACCATTGTTTGCACACTTTGGTATAAATTTCATACAAATATTTATCGGGCGATGGGTGGTACCCTGTAGGAGGATCGAACTCCTGTTGCCGGGATGAAAACCCGGTGTCCTAACCACTAGACGAACAGGGCGTGTTTAATTTTTTCTAAGTTGACGTTTTAATTCACGTTCGACTTCTTGTGCCTTGAGATTAGTCAAGAATCCTTCTAAGTCATCGATTTCGTAAATCTTTTTAATAGCATCATGTGGACGCAAATTTAAACTTCTTGCAACCGTAGTTGCTAATTGTATTAAGTCGTATCTTCCTAAATCATGTTTTTTACAAACTGCCTCAACATCTACTTGGTCTGTAGTAATTTGAAAACCCATTAAAATCCTCTGGGTTTTTCGTCAGATGCAAATCTACTATATTCTGCTATCAGTTCATCACCTGTTTTTCTTTCTCCAAACATGTGCATTCCAATTTTTTTACCTGATTGATCATAAACAGTACGTTCGATCTCACCACCATTAAATTGTCTATCTATTACAAATTTGCCATCTTGGGTGTCTTCTGGCCTATCATCATACCACATTGAAGATAATCTATGTGAATGTAATGATCTTATTCCTTCTGCCCAATCTTCTGCCTCTAACAGTAGTCTTTGTCTTTCAACTTTATCGTCGTATTGTCCCATATTTAATACTTATCTTATTATTTTATTAAATGTCAGAAATTAGGTCCGGAGGAGTTCCTAATGCTTCTTGTTGCTCCTCTTCAATCATCTCTTCTAACATACCTTGTACATCAAAATGATTATCTATTTCTATTCCTGATGGATCGTTTTTCCAAAAATCTAAATGTTGTTCGGAAATTTTAATAGTACCTTCATTTAATGATCCACAAAAGTCCATTGCAGGTTCATAGTAATGCAATTCTATGTGCATGTCTTGATTCTTATCTAAATAGTTTAAACATGCTTGTTCTGGTGGAGACCATGCACTTTCAAAATATCCATGTATTAATCCATTTGATCCCGAATCTATAAACTCTATATTTGTTTCATGTAGGCTTACGTCCCACTTAGTCCCCCAACTGTTTAAAGCATCATGGTAGTCCCATTTTCCTATAGGACACATTGCACTTAAAAGTCCATCACCGTTCATTGCAACATCATATAAGTCTTTGACCTTCTCTTTAGGTCCTTCAATTGTTATATGATTTGCACACCAGTTAGGCACAGGGCAACCTCTCTATTTGTTTTAAAACAGCATCTACTTCTGGATCATTAAGACGTCCTTTAACATCATCATACCATCCTAGTAGACTAAGTCCTATAAATTCATGTTCATCATTAGTCCAAGGAGCAATTTCCCATTTACCCTCAGGACCACCATAAGTGTATTTTCCTTTAATTACACTTGCACCATAACCATTAGGAAAACTGTAAATCTTTTGGATTTTATCCTTTTCTCTAATAGTTTCTTTTAGAAAAATATTTTTTGGATTACTCATTTAATTACTCCTTTACTTTTAAGATAATCTATACTTATCCAACCAAATACCCAATTAATCATAAAACACCTAACCATATTAATAACGGAAAAATAATATACATTGGTATTTCATGTAATAATAGATGTACTCCAATTGATGTAGCAAATATTTCTTTCCAATGTGATACACAGAAATTATATATTTGCTTACACTTGTCTATCATTATAACTTTTCCCCTATTTCAAAACCTCTAAAAGTTTTAAATCTTGGAAAACGCAAACTCCAAACATCATCACTGTCTTGTGACTTAGTGGCGGCGTCTGCTCTAACCTCAACTAACTGTCCAATTAGTTTATCTTTGTGTTCCCAAAATACTTCTCTGTTTTCATCAGTAAGACCACTGCCTACATTAAGGTGGAAGAATTTACCGTCATCTTCACCCTCAACAATAAGAGCACCTAACTTGCCTTCATTACGGCCTGTACCTTCTTCAACGTCTATTACAGATAAAGTAACTTCAATAAAAGGTTTTACTTTAAGCCATGCATGACTTCTTTTACATTTGTAAATATCAAATGTAGGTTTTATCATTAAGCCTTCATAACCCTTTTCAAGTGCCACTTTGTTTAGGTCATCAAACAGTTCTTGTCCTTCTGGCTTGTCAAAGTTTACTACCCAGTAATCAACAACCTTAATACAGTCTGCTACATCTCTGTATTCTTCTAATGCTAACTTTCTTTCTA
>Ga0163109_10003633_pt1 | contig 11792 bp, 10 predicted proteins | sample CRUFie1St13metaG_FD_108704 | JGI IMG/M metagenome (GOLD analysis project Ga0163109, IMG submission 108704) | Marine microbial communities from the Costa Rica Dome - CRUD Field 142mm St13 metaG | ecosystem: Environmental > Aquatic > Marine > Oceanic > Photic zone | place: Costa Rica: the Eastern... | reverse complement strand
GGATTTGAGCTTCTTGAGTTTCATCATGTTCATTGCCGTCATCGCCTCCATGGTGCAATTGGTGGAAATGATCGTCGAGAAATTCGCTCCTGCGCTGTACGGTGCATTGGGAATTTTCTTGCCGCTGATCGCAGTGAACTGCTCAATCCTCGGAGGTGCCCTGTTCATGCAGGACCGCCAATACCCGAGCATCGGTGAAGCCACCGTATTCGGATTGGGTTCCGGTGTGGGTTGGTGGCTGGCGATTGTGGCCATTGCCGCGATTCGAGAAAAAATTCGCTACTCTCATGTCCCTGCTCCCTTGAAGGGCTTGGGCATCACGTTTATCATCACGGGACTCATGGGCATCGCGTTCATGAGCTTCATGGGCATTGAAATTTGATTGAGATGACAACGACCATTGTACTGACCATAGTATTTTTCCTGACCGTCATTCTCCTGTTGGTCGGGTTGCTGCTTTTTGCGAAGGCCAAACTTTCGCCCAGTGGCAAAGTGACCATCGTAATCAACGGGGAACAAACCTTGGAGGTAGACGGCGGTAGCACGTTGCTCACGACGTTGGGCAACAACGGTGTCTTCTTGCCTTCCGCATGCGGTGGTGGTGGAACGTGTGTCCAGTGTCGCTGTCAAGTCAGCGAAGGAGGAGGGTCCATTTTGCCTACAGAGGAGCCGCATTTCTCGCGTAAGGAAATCGCCGACAACTGGCGCTTGGGTTGCCAAGTGAAGGTCAAAGAGGACATGGAAATCCAGGTCCCGGAAGAAGTCTTTGGCATCAAAAAGTGGGAGTGCGAGGTGGTTTCAAACTACAACGTTGCCTCGTTTATTAAGGAGTTCGTCGTTCGGTTGCCCGAGGGTGAAACGTTGGACTTCGAAGCCGGTGGTTACATCCAGGTGGACGTTCCAGAAACGGTGGTCAATTACAAGGACATCGACATTGCAGCGCATCCTGAGCACCACAAAGATCCAAACACCTTCCAAAGCGAATGGGATAAGTTCGGTTTGTGGGATTTGAAGATGACCAACGAAGAACCGATTGTTCGGGCCTACTCAATGGCCAATCACCCGGCAGAAGGCAATATCGTGATGTTGAATATCCGAATTGCCACCCCACCATGGGACCGAGCGCGCAATGCGTGGATGCAGGTCAATCCCGGAATCTGTTCTTCATACGTGTTCGCGCAGAAGCCAGGGGACAAGGTGACTATTTCTGGACCGTACGGTGAATTCTTCATCAAGGAAACAGAAGCGGAAATGGTCTACATCGGCGGCGGAGCAGGCATGGCGCCTATGCGATCGCATCTGTTCCATTTGTTCCACACCTTGAAGACAGACCGCAAAGTCACCTTCTGGTACGGGGGACGCTCGAAGCGCGAGCTTTTCTACTTGGACGATTTCAACAAGATTGCAGCGGAGTTCCCGAATTTCGATTTCCACGTGGTGCTTTCCGAGCCTGCTGAGGAAGACGATTGGAAGGTGAAGAAGGACGTGAACGACGAGGGCGACGGTTTCCTCGGTTTCGTACACAATGCGGTCATTGAACACCAATTGGCGCACCACGACGCGCCTGAGGACATTGAGTTCTACTTCTGTGGACCGCCGCTGATGAACCAAGCGGTTCTGAAGATGTGCGACGATTGGGGCGTTCCACCAGAAAACGTAAGCTTCGATGATTTTGGAGGCTAATTCCAATCTCAAAACGAACCGACACCCTGTGGCATCTGTGCTGCGGGGTGTTGGCGTTTTAGGGCTCTGTGCCGTGCTGTGCTTTTCCTGTGGCTCCCCAGCGGAGGTAGCTTCGGATATCGTTCACCTGGGCGAAACCCAGGGCACGACGTACATGGTCAAGTACCACGGGGCAGACTCCATCCCGCAGGCCGCCATCGATTCCGTACTTGAAGCTGTTGACGTGGAGTTTAACTTGTGGCGACCTGAATCGCGCATCAACGCTATTAATGCTTTTAACCGTTCGGATTCGCTGTTTCAATTTGTAGATGGCACCGGCTTGTGGTCGTCCATCTGGGCCCAAACGCTTGATTTGCATGCGGCTTCTCAGGGGGCTTTTGACCCGACGGTCCAACCGTTGGTTGAATTGTGGGGCTTCGGTCTGTCCAAGCGCTCTGAAGTCACAGATGAAGACGTGCAGGCGCTCATGCCGCACGTGGGGTTGTCATTTGAACGCATTGACTTGAACGAAGTCACGGAGGCGAAGCAATACCGATTTACCACAGTACGGAAGCGGGACCCGCAGACCCGAATTGATTTCAATGGCATTGCCCAGGGGATGACGGTGGACTTACTCGTTGAATTGCTGCAATCCCGAGGCGCGTCGGATTTTATGGTCGAAGTCGGGGGAGAGGTTCGGTGCGGAGGGAAGCGTTCCGACGGGAATCCGTGGCGCATCGCCATTGATCGGCCCATTGAATCTGAAGACGGATTGGACCAACGCGAACTCCAAGCAATTGTCGGCATCACCGATGCGGCCATTTGCACCAGTGGGAATTACCGGAAGTTCTACGAAGAGGATGGCGTCAAGCGTTCGCATACCATCAGCCCTTTTAATGGCTATCCGGTGCAGCACGGCCTGCTCAGCGCCACGGTGCACGCGGTCAATGCTAGTACCGCAGACGCGCTCGCCACGGCGTGCATGGTCTGGGGGCCTGAGGAGGGACAGCACTTCATTGAATCGTACCGAGCGGCCAACCCATTTGAGCGCGTAGAAGCGTACTTGATCAGTGATGCGGGCGCAGGGGAATGGGAGACTTGGCAATCTGCCGGTTGGAAGGACCTGGTTATCCGGTAATCCGGGGTTGATTGACTCAGGCCGCGTCTTCAGCTTTGCACTGCTCCTCTGGGCGCGCCCCGCAGAGGGAGCACGCTTCGCCGTCCTTGTTCAGCACCGGATTTTGACTTGCACACGTTCCTGCAAATTGGCCGTCTTTTTTGACGAGGATTTTAATGGCAATCCCGGCGAAGCCAATTGCGAGTAAGGCAACAGCGATGAGAACGACTTTCCATTCCATGCTCCAAAATTAGGTCGTTGTAAGCGGTTAGCCGCTGGCCTCGAAGAAGAATCTGCCGGAATTTGCGTAAATTAATGCTGCTTAACCGATGGCATGAAGCGAATACCTGGTCAGATTTTAGCGGGGTGTATGGCACTCCTTACGTCCATGGCGAATGGCCAAATTGGCCCCTGCGACTGCCCGCCTGTGACGGACCGTCCTGTTGTCGAAGTTGACGATGCCAATGGGCTGGGTACGGGCAGTGTGACGTGGTCGTGCGACTCGCTTTACGTGTTAACGGAGACGGTTTTTGTAAATCCCGGCGATGAATTGACCATCTTACCAGGGACGGTTATTCAAGGACGAACGGGAATCGTCAGCGATACACTGACGTACACATTGCCCAATGGCAACCCCTCTCCTCGACAAGATTACGTGTTCAGCCAGGAAGCTGGTAGTCTTGTCATTAGCGCTGGAGCGACAATCATTGCTGATGGCACGTCCAATTGTCCGATTGTCTTCACGTTTGAAGGGGACCCCATGGACGGGAGCATCGGGTACGATGTGCGAGGCATGTGGGGAGGTCTGATTGTCTGTGGAGATGGGGCATTGAATACGTTCGACGGCAACGATGAAGTGGAAGGAGTGGTGGATCCCAGTGGGCAAAATCGACACGTGTACGGAGGTGACGGAACGTTGTACCCTTCTTCGGGTGTGCTGCGCTACCTCAGCGTAAGGCACGCATCGACTTCGCAAGGAATCAGCCAATTCGAAAACGGATTGGAGACCAACGCCTTAACGCTGTGTGGAGTGGGACCCGAAACCACTGTGGAATACATTGAGGCCGTGGCCAGCGGCGATGACGGGGTACAGATCTTCGGTGGGCTGGTAAACGTGCGCTACCTGGGACTTGCCTTCAACGAAGAAGATGGATTGGAATACGACCAGGGCTGGCAAGGCAACGGTCAATTTATTTTCTCCATCACCGATGAACTTGATGGCGCCGGCGAGCACGGTGGCGATTACGAGGGTGACGACTACGAAGAATTCGATGTCGACATGACCTTCATGCCGTATTCGAACCCCATGCTGTACAACCAGACTTATCTTGGCAAAGGTGCGGCCACGGCCATTCGCATGCACAACGGAGGTGGTGTCCGCATGCACAACAGCCTTTTTGCTCACTTCGGCTTGGGCATTGATTTTGAGGATGAAGACCCCTGCGATGCATGGGAGTTATTCCTTTTCGGTGAGACCCAGATTCGCAACAACCGGTTTTGGGCCATTGGAGATTCTTCGGGCATCTCAGAAATGATCTTGTACAACGAAGGCTACGTCTTCAATGGTCAGGAAGAAATTGAGGGGCATTTTTTGAATAACAACAACTATGCGGCGAACCCGCAGTTCGATGGGGATTTCACTTCACAGGCCGGCCACATTACGGACCCCATTAACCTATCGCCGTCTTCGGATTCTAACTTCACTGTAACCGGTGAGTTTCTTCCTATGGACCCCTGGTTTACCCCAGTCGATTACATCGGTGCATTCAGCCCGGATGGCTCCAACTGGTTGACGTGCTGGACGTACATGGAACAGTTGGGCCTTTTTGGAGAATGGGTCGATCCTGAAGTGGGAGTCACCGGTTGCACGTATGATTTTGCGTGCAATTACAACCCAGAGGCAACGGTAGACGATGGCTCATGCGAAGTAACGACATGCGCTGGTTGCACGTGGTCAGAGGCTGAGAACTACGATCCGACGGCCACGTGGGATGACGGCTCCTGCACATTGCCAACGACCAGTTCTTGCCCAGAGGATATCAATTACGACGGACAGGTGAACACCGGTGACCTGCTGATGTTCTTGGGAGCATTTGGACAGATCTGTCCCTAACCGATTTGGTGCCCGATGCGGTAGCGGATTCCGATGAATGGGTAGTCGGCTCTCAATCGGAAGGAGCGAAGCCCCCATTCAATTGCCCAATTCGGATTGATTTCGTACGCAAGTATTGCTTGCAAATGGCGCCGGCCCAGGGCTTGATCTGCCCGGGTCCAGACCCATCCTTGCAGCAGCATCAAATGGGCGCGCCCGAAGTGAAGATTGATTCCAACGAGGGTAGCCAATTGCAACCGCTCTGCGGCGGAAAGCTGAGTCGAACTGAATTGCTGGAGGCTGTTGTTCTGTGCGAGGTCCAAGGCCAGTGTCCATGAATGGGAGTCTTTTGTGATTCGTTGGGCGTACGCTCCCGCGCTGACCGTGGGGTGGAGTGTGCCTCCGGGTAAATTGATGTCGCGCGCACCGGCGCGGCCGGCAATGGCCCATAGCCAACCTTTAACCGGCTGGGCGGCAACCGCTGCGTTGCGGTTTTTGGCGATGTGTTCAGTGGTTCGTCCTGCACTGATGCGGAGGTGGAGGTTGTTTACTCCCAAGTTGGGAAGAGCCAGCGCGCCGTTCGAGAAATGTGTCAACCCAGCGCCTAGTGCAATCCACCCTTCTTGGCGCTGCACCAATTGAACCGACGTGCCGAGGTGAATGCCCGCATTCCATCGGGTGCCAATGGCGATGGACAAAGGACGTTCTACGGGGTCATATGGCGCCGAACACCATCCCATGCCGGTCCCCAATTCGAGGTTCCACCGTGAACGAATCGGTAATTCCACCATCCACATGACGCTCGCGAATTCCCCCAATTCAACGCTACCTCCATCTAGCCAGGCCATTTGAACCCCCTGCCATACAGGGCCGTGCTGACTCCAGTTTTCTCTCCAGCCAGCCGAATCCCGATTCCCGAGTCGGAAGGCGAAACCGCGTGAATGACCGGTGACGATGGCGAGCATTTCACTGCGGTGTGGAAGGGCATAACCTAGGCTGGTCCCTGCGCTCCACGTGGTGTGTTGCGCATGGAGCACCAGCGTTCCCGAGAGTCCAACCCAGAAGCAAATGAGCCGTGAGGCGCTACGCAAAAGTTCCATCGTTCACCGAAGTTAGCAAGGCATACCTTTGCTACATGCACAGCACCGAAGAGAAATTGGCCGCCTTTGAACGGCTGTTGAAAATCATGGGAGAGTTGCGGGAACAATGCCCGTGGGACCGCAAGCAGACGTTCGAAACGCTGCGGCACTTGACCATCGAAGAGACTTATGAGTTATCAGAAGCCATCATGGACGCGGACGTGGATGAAATCCGGAAGGAAACCGGAGACCTGATGCTGCACATGGTTTTTTATGCCCAAATCGCGAGTGAAACACCCCGGGACCAAGGGGGCTGGGACATTGCGGACAGTTTGAATGGTATTTGCGATAAGCTCATCGATCGCCATCCACACATCTACGGGGATGTAGAGGCCAATGATGAGGAGACGGTAAAGGCCAACTGGGAGCAATTGAAACTCAAAGAAGGAAAAAAATCCGTGTTAGAAGGTGTGCCGAAAGGGCTGCCGAGTTTGGTTAAAGCCTACCGCATACAAGACAAAGTTCGCGGTGTCGGCTTTGATTGGGAACACGCTGGTCAAGTCTGGGACAAGGTGCAAGAGGAACTTCAGGAATTTCAAGAAGAAGTGGACGTCGATGCAGAACGAGCAACGGATGAGTTTGGAGATGTTTTGTTCGCTTTGGTCAATTACGCCCGATTCAAGGGTATAAATCCTGACGAGGCCTTAGAGCGCACCAACCGCCGATTTCAAGCGCGATTTCAGCACATGGAGGCCGCTATACAGGCTGCGGAAGCCCGAGGAGGCAAATCGATGGCCGCGATGTCGCTTTCGGAAATGGATGCTTACTGGAACCAGGCCAAATCTGCAGTGTCCTCAAGCGAAACCGAATGAAGAAATGGCTTGCCACAGCTGGACGTTGGTGTAGCCTGTTCGGTCTTACATTCCTTGGCTTTGCAAGTTGCAACCGTCCCGATGCGCCAAGCTGCCTGATGCGAGCTGGTGATGGGGTGGAGGTGGTCGAGGTTTTCGACGAATCGTTCCGTGTGTTGCGCGTGTACAACCACCTCAACGTGGTCGTAGAAATGTGGGATTCTGCCGCCACTGAATTGGTGTGGAGTGGACCCGAAAATGTGCTCGCGCACCGGTGGTCGCACCGGGAGGGAGACGCACTCGAATTGGGCCATGTGGATCGTTGTCAGTGGATGCGTGACTTAGGCGCCCATGTGGGCTTAACCGTACGGACACCGGGCATTCCCGAGATCGTGTTGCATGGGCAAGGACGATTCGAGGCGTCCTTCACAGATTCAACATTTGCGGTGGCGATCGATGCCCACGCTTATGCAGGGTACCTCGAGTTGGACTGCGAGTTGGACAGCCTGACTGTCCGTTTGCATTCGGGAGCATGCAGCGCAAAGGCTGAAGGTGCAGTGGGCACGCTGTCCCTGTTCGCCTCAGGCTTGTCGGGTGTGGACGCGACGGCCGTGTTTGCGGACCGTGCATTCATCAATCAATCGGCACACCCTTTGTTGCGTTTCCAAGCAACAGAGTACGCCTACATTGAGTTGAACAGCCACAGCAACGTGATTGGAGTCCGACCGGAGCCATTGGATTACCAAGTGGTTCGCAACGGGAGTGGACAACTCCTTTGGATGGATTGAACAGCGCAGGATTGTGTCGAGGTTGGCGTAAATTGCTACCTCATTTGTTACCATGATTCAAAACGTCATTCGAACCGTTGCTTTGGGTATCTTGATTGGGACCTGCACAATTTCAATTTCTGTTGCACAGCAGGCACTGCAAGATGTCCCAACTCAGATCAATACGAATAAATTCAAACAACTTGGTCAGGCGCTGCCGACTCCAAATGTGTACCGCACAGCGAGCGGTGCCCCAGGACATGAATATTGGCAACAGCAGGTGGATTACAACATCCAGGTAACCCTGGACGATGCCAATCAGCGCATCGACGGTGAAGAACGCATCCTTTACAAAAACAACAGTCCTGACGAGTTGCGCTACCTATGGCTGCAGCTGGACCAGAACGTGCGTGCGTTGGACAGTGATAGCTATAAGATTCGTGAATCCCGAATCGACGAACGCAGCAGCTTTGGAGGCATTGAGGGCCTTGAGCCTTCTTTCGATGGCGGCTTCAAAATCCAATACGTTGGCGATGAATCGGGCAAACCGCTGCGATACACCATCAACAAAACGATGATGCGTATCGATTTGCCCAGTCCTTTGAAGCCGGGCGGAACGTTTGTGTTTGATGTGGCCTGGTGGTACAACATCAATGACCGCATGCAAGACGGAGGCCGCAGCGGATATGAATATTTTGAAGAAGAGGACAATTACCTGTACACCATCGCGCAATTTTACCCGCGTTTGGTGGTGTACATGGACAACGAGGGCTGGCAAAATAAGCAGTTTCTTGGCTCGGGAGAATTCACTCTGAACTTTGGTGATTACCATGTCGAAATCACCGTCCCTGCGGATCATGTTGTGGCCTCCACTGGAGTGCTGAAGAATGAAAAATCCGTCCTGACTCCAATTCAGCGTAAGCGCTTGCAACAGGCGCGAAGCACCTACGATCAGCCGGTCATGATTGTCAACGAGGAAGAAGCGCGAAAGACTGAACAAAGCAAAAAATCAGGAACAAAAACCTGGGTTTTCGATGCCAAGAACGTTCGGGATTTTGGTTGGGCATCGAGTCGAAAATTTATTTGGGATGCCATGGCTGTGCAGGTCGGAAAGAAATCACCTTTAGCGATGAGCTTTTACCCCAAGGAAGGCAATCCTTTGTGGGAGCAATATTCCACAAAAGCCGTGGCCCAAACGCTCAAAACGTACTCGAATTTCACCATCGATTACCCGTATCCAGTGGCCATTTCGGTGCACACGAAGTGGATCGGTATGGAGTACCCCATGATCTGTTTTAACGGAGGTCGCCCCGAGTCTGATGGAACGTATACCGAACGAACCAAAATCGGAATGATATCGGTCATCATTCACGAGGTAGGACACAACTTTTTCCCCATGATCATCAATTCAGATGAGCGCCAATGGACGTGGATGGACGAAGGGTTGAATACGTTCGTGCAGTATTTGACTGAAAAGGAGTTTGACCGGGATTACCCGACCCGACGAGGGGCAGCGCGTGACATCCGCAATTACATGGGAGGCGACAAGTCTCGCATCAGCCCGATCATGACCAATTCGGAGTCCATTTACCAGTTTGGCAACAACGCGTATGGCAAACCGGCGACGGCACTGAACATTTTGCGTGAGACCATCATGGGCCGGGAATTGTTCGATTATGCATTCAAGGAATACGCGCGACGCTGGGCTTTTAAGCACCCCTCTCCGGCAGATTTCTTCCGTACCATGGAAGATGCGTCTGGTGTGGATTTGGATTGGTTCTGGCGGGGTTGGTTCTATTCTACGGACCACGTTGATATTGCCCTCGACGAAGTCAAATGGTACCAGATTGACACGCAAAATCCTGAAGTAGAAGCGGCATTTAAACGTGAAGCGGCTGCACGTGTGCCGGTGGATATCGCGCTGATTCGCGATGAAGAGTTCATTGCCACGTCTTACATTGAGGCCGATCCGACGTTGAATGACTTCTACACGACGACCGATCCCTTTATGGTGTTGGAGTTGGATAAGGTGGAATACCAGGAGCGCATGGCTGCTTTGTCTGAGGAGGAAAAGGCACTGCTTGAGAGCGGTAAGAACTATTACGAAATCACCTTCCGAAACGAAGGAGGCTTGGTGATGCCGCTGATTCTGCAATTTGAATATGAAGATGGTTCAAAAGAAATCCGGCGCATCCCTGCTGAGATCTGGAAAATGAGCGAACCAACCGTGACCAAGGTATTCGTGACGGATCAGCCGGCGTCTCAGATCACCTTGGATCCGATGCTTGAGACGGCCGATGTTGACATGAACGACAATTACTGGCCGCCCCGTCCGCAACCAACGCGGTTTGAGCTTTTCAAATCGGAGCGTGGTCGTTGGGGCAGTGGTGGAGGTGAAAACCCGATGCAACGCGCACGTCGGGATGCTGAAATGCAAGCAGAAGGCGAAGACTGATCATCCGTTCAAGGATTCCCAGAGCAGCAGCAATATGACCAACGAACCCAAGGCCAACCCCCACCGGTTGCGCCGGTTGAGTTGCTCGTTGAGGAAGAGGACGGAGGCTGCAGCACTGAGTAAGATTACGCCTAGGTTGTTCACGGGCATCACGCCGCTGCGTGCGAGGCTGACTTTATCGTAAGTCTCCAACAGGAAATACAGGGAGCCGAAGTTGATGATGCCTAGACCCAAGCCAGCCATAGCCGTGTTTCGAGACGGCAGGCGCAATCGGTCGATGGCTGAGAGCCAGAAGAGGCCAGCGATGCAAGCTGTGGTGAGTGGCAAGGAAGCGAACAAGTAACGATGCGCGACCGTTTGCATGTGCGTTTCCCCTGAGTACGCGGCAAACATGAAATCGATGCACCCGCTTCCAACGAAAATGACCAACGGCACCGTCCACTTTTTCCATCCCCGTTGTACGGTAAGGGATTCTTCTTTCCATGAAGCGAGTACGATGGCGGGAACGGCCATTGCAATGGCTACTCCTTTTTGCCACGTCAGTGCATCCATCGGATCGAAGGCGAGAAAGAGCGCTACAGGCAACACCATACTCAATTTGGATGCAATGGAAGTGACCGTAATTCCGAGCGTTTGTGTCGAGCGTGCAATCAATTGAAACAAGTAGATGAACAGCACACCCATGGCGAGGGCAATCCACACCCAAGACGCCGCCTGAACCTCGATGAACATGGATGGGCCACCGCACAACGACCACCCCAATGCTGCTGCGACGCCGTAGTTGATCACGATGGCCTGAAGCGTATGAACACCCCAATGCTCAAAGCGTTGAAACAGCACAAAAATGCCAGTAGACAGTGCGATGCTTGCGAGCAAATAAATCACTCGACGAAGGTAGGGATTCGATCAGTCGAAGACGTGGCGGGGATGCACACAGTTTTCCCATGCGTCAGCGCCCAATTGACCACTCGATGACCGGTTGAATGGTAGGTTTACGGCATGTTCAGGCCAGGGAGGTGCTGGCAGGCCACCTCCCGTTGATTGTGGGCTCTTCCATCGCTTTACTTCATTCCAAACTCCCTGATTCAAAAAGTCATTCAAAACCGTGGCGCCGCCTTCAACCAGTAGGCTTGAAAGGCCAAATTGGCTGTAAAGTCGCTCGAGCAAGGTGTCGAGCCCTTCGTCCAATTCCCAGCGGCAAGGATTGGCCGCAGAAGGATGAGCTGCATCTCCCATCACGTGGATCGCGTCAGGGTTTCGCTTGAATAACGGATTGTCGGAGTCGATACGGTTGTAGGGGTCGAGCACAACAATGCGAGGCGAGGGGGCCTCGATGCTGCGGACATTGAGTTGGGGCTCGTCAATAAGGACGGTACCAGCGCCGACCACGATGCCTGCTTCGAGTGCTCGCCACTCATGGGTCAATGACCTAGCTGCTTCCGAAGTGATCGCGAATCCACCGGCACCCGGAGTGCGGTGTTTTTCTGGTCTACCATCGATGAAGCCGTCACGGGAGTCGGCCCACTTCAGTACTACCCACGGACGATGCTGGGTGGAATTCCAAAAAAATCGGCGGTTTTGCCACGCCAATTCGTTGGCCAAGCACAACGCTTCAACTTGAATGCCTGCCCTGCTAAGGCGTTCCATTCCACCTCACTTGACCGTAGGGTTGGTGTCCATGGCTCAAAGCACAACCCGTTTTGGCCGGATGCGTTCGATAAGCGCCGCACATGCGGGTGTCTTGCCTTCGTGGTTGCACGGCTCTAAGG
>Ga0163109_10003632_pt1 | contig 11793 bp, 23 predicted proteins | sample CRUFie1St13metaG_FD_108704 | JGI IMG/M metagenome (GOLD analysis project Ga0163109, IMG submission 108704) | Marine microbial communities from the Costa Rica Dome - CRUD Field 142mm St13 metaG | ecosystem: Environmental > Aquatic > Marine > Oceanic > Photic zone | place: Costa Rica: the Eastern... | reverse complement strand
GCAAGATATAACAAGTGATGAAATTTTGAAAGGTAAACGAATTGTATTGTTTAGTTTACCTGGAGCGTTCACTCCTACTTGTTCAACTTACCAGTTACCGGGCTTTGAAGAACATTATGACGAAATCCGAAACTGCGATATAGATGAAGTATACTGTATCTCAGTAAATGATGCGTTTGTTATGAATGCTTGGGCAAAGCAACAAGGCATTAAAAATGTAAAAGTATTACCAGACGGAAGTGGTAACTTTACACGTTACATGGGAATGTTAATAGGTAAAAACCATTTAGGATTTGGTATGCGTTCATGGAGATATATGTGTATCATTAATGACGGCGTAATTGAAAAATGGTGGCAAGAACCTGGCATCAATAACAATGGCGACGATGACGATCCGTATATTGAAACAACCCCAGAAAACTGTTGCGGATATCTACACGAGAGTATGTAATGAGTTTTGCCCAATATGAATATTATGATTGGAGCAATTTGATCGACGACAATGCACGAAGAAGAATGTGTGATGAAGTTGAAAAAGGTATACGAGCAGGAAAATTTTGGCATAATAGTCCAAAATATCAAACTAATTGGAATGTATTTTCCACACCATCGCAGGACTTTATAAATCTTAAAATGAGCTTTATATGGTCCTGCTTTGCTTTTTTAGCAAGAGAAGTTAAAATACAAAACATACAAAGTTGGAGTTTTATGACTTCTCAGAAGACTGCTGAAGATAGAGAGACGCTTTGGCATCATCACAATCACAACACTAAAACGACTACGGTAAGTGGTGTATATTATATGAGTATACCAGATGATGTAGACTTAGCAACAGCAGGTACAGAATTTGCACCTAACGGTGTAGAAGGTGATAGTAAGTTTATTACCGAATGGCGCACAGGACACTGGATAATTTATCCTGGGAAACTATGGCACCGTCCTGGCATAGTACAATCACAACAAGACCGTTTTATTGTAGCGGCTGATATGGAGTTTTAATGCAACATACAATTGAAGACTTGATACGTAGAATAAATGCAATGCACACTAAGGCACTCGAATTGCATAGAACACGTAATCAATACAGTGAGCTAAGTGGTAAAAAATATGACAAGGCTACCTGTGAAGAACTTGTCTGTGATATACAAGCTCTTGCAAGAGGTATAGCACATGACACAGAGGGCGATGAAATATTAACTGAGATGGAGTATAAGAAAAATGGCTGAGTACACTACAGAAGAAAACCAAGAGCTTATCGATCAAATTAAAGGTCCTAAGTTTTACCGTATTACAATCAATGGATATGGTGGTGAGTCTGAATATATAAAACTTACGGAAGAACAGTTTAACTTTTGGAATGATCATATAGAAGAACATGGTGATGGTGATGCTATCAATTATTGTACAAACGCAGAAGATGGAGATTTTGATTTTGATAACATTGAAGAATTACCTGAAGAAATGCAGTTTTTAAAAGTTGAAGGCGAAGATTATAGTTCTCCTTGGTATGAAGCTCCAACCAGTATAAGTCATCAATGGGGTGTTGATTACGGAAACGCCCATATTTCTATAGATGAAGTTGATGGTGCAGACTATGGTTCGGGATATGTAAACGAAGTTATTGAAAACACTGATATAGGAAATTGGTGTGAAGAAAATGAAATAGAAGTAGACATGGATGTAGAAGATGTTGAAGAGCCTGATTACGTGTTACAATTTTATAGTTCTGAGAAAGGTTGCTTTTTTGAAGGAACTATAGAAACTACTGGTCCTTTTGATCCTAAAAAATTAAAGATATATACAAGTGAATACCTTAACGGAGATGATACAATAAGTAGTGTAACATATGACGGAGAAGATGTTGATAATGGAGGTGGTGACACCACTGGAAAAGGTTATAGTGTGCATGTCTGGAAAAATGTATGATACGTAAATTAGCATTCTCACACTTAGATGAACAACCCTTTGAGCAAAAATATATTGATATGGTGTATGATCTAGCACCGGAAGTTGATACTGCAACAAGTAGTGAAAAGGATCCTGATAATGCACGTAAGAGTGATGTAAGTTGGATTGACTACACAGAAGATAGACGTGAACTATTTGAATTTATTTTTAACATGGCTTCATTTGTAAACAAAGAATGTGACTGGCATTTTGAAATGGGTGTAGTAGAGCCATTGCAATTTACTGAATACAAACAAGATCAAAGATATGATTGGCATGTAGATCATTATCTAGGAGGACTTGAAGAAGATATACGCAAAGTAAGTTTTAGTATATTACTGAATGATGACTTTGAAGGAGGTGAATTCGAGTTCGAATTAGGTTCACCTGCAAATGAAGACAGGTACAAAACAATTAACTTAAAGAAAGGCGATGCATTGTTCTTTCCTAGCTATACTTGGCACAGAGTAAAACCTGTAACAAAAGGTGTTAGGCACAGTCTTGTTGGCTGGATAAGAGGACCGCAATGGAAATAAATACGTTATGGCATTAAAAACATTAGAATACAAAGCAGAAGATATTTTTAAAGATATACCTGGTGATAAGAAAAACGTCAATATGATAATTCCACCTGAGATATTAGAATCACAGGGCTGGAAAGTAGGAGACAAACTAAAGTTTGATATTGGCGACAAAGGCACTATTATAATTACAAAACCAGAAGAAGCAGACCTCGAAGATCAAGGTGTCATAGTAATACGCGATGCCCAAAAACAGTGATATCCTAGAAGTTGTTGGTAAAATTACTGAGGTTTTACCAGGACAAATGTTCAAAGTACAACTTGAAAATCAACACGTAATTACCGCATATACTGGGGGCAAAATGCGCCAACATAAGATCAGATTAGTAGCTGGTGACAACGTCACAGTAGAAATGAGCCCATACGACTTAAATAAGGGCCGTATAACCTATCGTAATTAACCATTTTAATTGACTTCTGCCCTAAGTTTTGCTATACTTATAGAGTAAATACTTAGGAGAACTTCATATGTATATTAGTGTACGCGGCGGTAGTAGATCACAAAAGGCATACGTTAAAAGTATGGTTGAATTCTGTGTGTCAAAAATGATGCCAAGAATGCGTAATCTAGAGTTTAACATTCATTTAAAAAACTTTGGTAGAGATGATAGCTGGGGATATTGTATTCCCTCAGACTACGCTGATGACTATAGACCTAGACAGTTTGATATTGAAATCAATAGACAAGCAAAGTTACGAAGAATGTTAGAGACAGTTGCACACGAAATGGTTCATGCTAAACAGTTTGCAAAAAATGAATTGTATGAAAGTTCACGTACCAACAAACACAAGTGGCAAGGTAGATGGCTTAACAAAGAGCCAGGTTACTGGGATTCACCTTGGGAAATTGAAGCACACGGTAGAGAGTGTGGATTGTTTATCCAATGGGCAGAAAACCACAAGTTAGGCCACCTGAAGTGGACACACGATAAGTAATTTATATAAACGGTAATCTGTTATAAAGGAGAAGTAACATGCCACAGAAAATTACAGTAACCCTCACCCCACAAGAATTTAAGGAACAATTTGGTTTTCACGAACCTACAGGATTACATAATGATCCAAGGTTTCGTCTTGTAATGAATAAGTTTGGTAGATGCTATTGGTTATTAGCACATGACAATCTACAAGGTCCACGCTTTAGTGGTAATAACATTTATTATCAAGGAAACAATAGTAGACTTATTAGAACTATCTATCCAAATGCAAGACGTATAATAGATGTAGGTGCCAATGTTGGGAACAACACTATTGCTTATAGTGAATGGGCAAAACACGTAGAAAGTTTTGAACCTACTCCAACTACACTAATAATGTTAGAAGCAAATATTGCTATTGCAAGACAACAAAAATTACAAGGAAGTTATTGGCAAGGTACAGATACTGCCGGCAACTTTAAACGTGATGAAGATTATAAAGCAGGCTGGTATACATATAAAGGTATGTACCAACCTATGGATGTAAAAGCAAACATTACAATACATAAAGTAGCCGCAACTAATATTAATGAAGGCACTATTAACATATTAGATCATACAGATCATGGAGGACATAATCATGTTGTGTTTGATACAGACTTTGATCTAAGAGCTAGTCAACAACTTGTTCCTGTACAAGCAAGAACTTTAGACAGTTATAACTTTGAAGATGTTGACTGTATTAAGATTGATGTTGAAGGTAGTGAACTATTTGTAATGCAAGGTGCAAAAGATACAATCGAACGCTGTCGTCCTAGTGTACAGGTTGAAATTGTACCAAAGCAATGTGCATTGTTTGGATATCAACCGCAAGAGCTTTATGACTTTTTCCAAGACTTAGATTATGTTTGTGTAAGTGCAGTACGTAGACCTGCTAACAAAGAACAACGGGATCTTTGGTTTGGTAAAGATATTGGTATGCAACACAGACAAATTAAAAAGTATATGGATAGATTGTTTGTACCACGTGAAGTACACGATGTAACTGACTACAAAGCAATGGAACAAGCAAATAACAATTTTGGTGAACTTTTTAGTTGACAATTTAATATAAAGATAGTAATATATAAACATAATTAATTGCTTGGTTGTGAATGGTAAGTCCTAGGCAACGTTGCATTAAACCAGGGTCCGATCATTTGCGAACCAAGACCCGGCCAAGCAGTTAGTTATACTTTGAAATGGGTAGACAATAGCTTTATGCTCGTTACCCGGTTTATTAGAAACAACAAAGGAGAAAATTATGAATCGTTTCTATACAGATGAGATCCAAAAAGATTTTGGAGATAACTTAAATTACATTTTTTCAGGTACACGTTCGATGGCAAGTTGTTCCCCTAGTGAATGGGACAAAATTGAATCGGCTGTACGTAAGTGTAAACTAGGTAGATCAGGTAAAATTGATACTAGTGAATGGGGCACAAAAAGTTATGAGTATTCACTCTATACTTTAATTGAATTTCTTGCAAATTGTAAAGACTCTAAAGGAGTATGTGTATTTGCAGATTTTAAACTTCCAGAATATACTGAAGATACAAGTGTTAAAGGATTTGATCCTAACATGGGTAGAGCACCACAAAGTGATGCGTTCTTTAACTATGGAGCACAAAGAACTATTAATGCTTTAAATATTGTGAAGATCCTATTTAACTTTAATCCTGCCCTAGTGTTTGGTGCAAAAGGACGTAAAGATACAAAAGGCAATTACTTTATTAATGATGGACAACATGGTACATTGTTGTTAGGTATTTGTGGTGTTGAAACTTTGCCTATTGCATACATTGAAAGCGATGATACTAGTATTGATTATGATCACTTTCTTGCTTTTAATGTAGACAACTATGAAGCAGAGGATTATGATAAGCACCGTAATCAAGTTCAACGTGCAGTAAGAATGAAGGATGAAGGTAAAAACTTGTATCCTAGTGATAAAACAGATTACGGATTGCACCGTGTATTACAAAGGCATAATATTACACTTTGTCCTAAGAGTAAAACAAACTTAGGTGAAGGTGAAAGTGTACACGTTGCACACTTTTTAAAATATTTTGCAGAGCATGTTGAAAGTGATGCACATGACGAACCAGAAAAAGAAAGCCGTTTAGATCGTGCATTTAGTATTATGCGAAGAGCATTTAGAGCTCATCATGTACCGCAAGAACCTGTATGGGGTTTACTTGAACTTATTAAAGCACAAGGTAAACTTTCCGCTAAAGAATGGGAGAAGTGGGAAGATGCAATGGTAAGAGCTTTGAAAGCGAAGTGGCCAGGTTCTCCGGATATTATTTGGAAAGAAACACTTGCTACTATGAATCGTGATATGCCTAAAAAGGACGCAAAGTGGAGAGATGATCATAGAGTAGCAACTGGTAACAGAGGCTATATGATTGGTAGTGCTTTCCGTGAAGTGTATAATGCATTTGAAGAAATCCGCAGGTCAAATGGTGATCAACGTCCACTTGTAAAAGAAGTCAAACCAATTGTAAGGGACGACGGACAAGAATACAACTGGCCAAAAGGTTATCCTACTGGTAATATGCTAGGTAGTGTAACTGAACTTAAAGAGGCAGTATAATGTTTGTTGCAGAACAAAAACTGCAAGAGGCAAAGAGTGCGATTAGTAGTCGTACTCTTTGGCCGGACTTTGATGCAAAAACTTATATTAGTATGGATCACTATATTGATTTTCAAGAACACAAAGATCTAAAACGTATATGGATTAGCAAAGCGGCAAAGCGATGGCGTGTTGATGCTAATGAATTATATCAACGTGCTACAGACGTTTGTCCTGCTTTTAAGACACCATTAGATTATGGATTAGGATATAACATGGTATTACGTGAAGCACAGGGTAGAGATAATGATTGGTTCCGTCCACACGTGGATCATATCATACCTAAAAGTGTACGTCCTGATTTACAATACGATGTAAACAATATGATTGTTATTAGTGCTAGAGCTAATAAAATAAAAAACAATGTAGTAAACATTGACGAATTACTTGCAGTTCATAATTGCTACAAATTATTGGAGGAAAACTATGGAAGCTGAATACAAAACTCAAGATGTATTAGCAACTGCATTTGCTATCTACAGACTTAACGATGGTTACATGAAAGATACCTATCGTTTTTCAGAACCGGAAAACAAAACTATTTTCAGTAACAAAGATACATTGAAGTTTCAGTTCCGTCCAGAATACCGACCAGAAGATTTCAAACCGGTAAGGACTACAGATACTGACTATGCACAAGTTGACGAAGCATTAAAACATTTCCGACGCTATACACTTGGTGTAGTTGGAGGCACACTATCAGACTTCCAAAAGGACGTAATCGATACTGTATGGCTAGAAACAGTACCTTATAATAAACTAGGCATTCTTGCATATGTGCCTGAACTTGTAAAAAGGGAGGTAAAAGATAATGCAGTTAAAAAAGAAATTAGACTCAATTACAGAAACAGTCTATATATCGGCGCACCAAAAGAAGATGTGGAAGGTGTTTGTAAAATACTTGATAGTCACTACTCTACTCACTATGAGCGGTTTGCTTACACTGCTGATTATATGGGCAATCTTATAAGTTTTTGGTGTAAGTTTGAAATACCTGTAGGCGAACATCGAAAATTTAAAGCAAAAGTAAAAGATCATAGTAAAAATAGATTGTTTGAAGTAAACGAAACAAGACTGAATTACGTAAAAGTGTATAAGGTATGATTAAGTTACAAGGTAAATTGCAACGTAAAAAACTTATGGTATCAGTATCAGGTGGCGTAGATAGTATGGCCGCACTTGACTTTTTAAGAAGAAGTCATGATGTAGAAGTATTCCATTACAACCACGGTACTGAGTACGGAGAACATGCAGAAGACCTTGTAAGAGATTATGTAAGACAATATAAAATACCTTTCCAGTTTAGAGGTATGGATAAAAAAGAATGTCCGCCTGGAAGAAGCAAAGAAGACTGGTGGAGAGAAAATAGATACAAATGGCTTAACATGTTTGCTGAAACATATACAGGTTATCAAATTATAACTTGTCATCATTTAGATGATTGTATTGAAACTTGGGTATGGAGTAGTATGCATGGTAAAGGTAAAATTATTCCTTACAATAACGGACAAGGAGTTATTAGACCATTTAGGTTGACAACCAAAGAACAATTAAGGCTTTGGGCAGATTTAAATTCTGTTCCTTATTTAGAGGATGACAGTAATAAAAATTTGTGTTATACTAGAAACTATATTAGGCATGAGATGATGCCCCATGTTAAAAGGGTTAATCCAGGTATTAGTAAATTGATTAAAAAGAAAGTTATGTATGATGGGACAACAAATAGTTATTAAATTTGAAGAAGCACTAGATGAAGATGATTGGGGTTTGATTATAGGCAAAGACGGAACATTAAAAGGAATGTTTGTGCCAGAAGGTCAAGAGGATGCTGATGTTCCACATGTCATTGTAAAATTGTGTACAGATTTTTTTGGTATAGATCCTACTGAAGAAGTTACACTTCACTAGATTTTGGAAAGTTTGTTCTTGACTTATAGGATAAAAATGTGTATAATACACACAATGAAGAGGTATAAATGAAAACAGTATTTGAAGATAAGTGTATGGTAACATGCACTAATAATGATAGGATTGTAGAAGCTGAAGTTGATAATTTTCGAGATAAAGATTCAATGAATGTGTTTATGGCTACTAATAAAATCCATATGAAATATAATGGTAGAGTCTATGTAGGTAATGCATTTGGATATGAGTTTACTACTCCTGGACCGATTGAACATACAATCAAGGAAGGTAGATAATGCCAGAACCAAAAGACATATCACATAAACATTTTGTTTACAGTCTTATAAAAAGTATTTGGAGATTTGCGGCTTCCGGTTTATTAGGTTGGGCAGGATTTATTTTATGGGATGCAAATATGTACACAGATATTTTTATCGCTCCTGCAGGACTTTGTATTATGTTAGCAGGCGGCTGTTTATTTTTAGCTGAAATTTTAGGAATATTGGAGGAACTATAATGCCATTAATACCTATGGTAGTAGAACAAGAATCAAGAGGAGAACGTTCTTACGACATATACAGTCGTTTGATGAAGGATCGTATCGTAATGCTTAACGGACAAGTAGAAGATATGACATCAAATCTTATTGTAGCACAATTACTTTATTTAGAAAGTGTAAACAAAGAAAAAAGTATTAAGTTTTTTATTAATAGTCCTGGCGGAGTTATTACTTCAGGTATGGCTATATATGATACAATGCAGTTTATCAAAGCACCAGTACACACTTATGTAATGGGACAAGCATGTTCAATGGGCAGTTTCTTAGCACAAGCAGGTGAGCCTGGAAAACGTTTTGTATTACCACATAGTAGAACAATGATACATCAACCTAGTGGTGGTGCAAGAGGAATGGCAAGCGATATTGAAATCCAATACAATGAAATACAACACTATAAAAAATTACTTACTGAATTGTATGTAAAACATAATACGGCAGGTAAAACTTTTGCTGACTTTGAAAAAGATATGGATAGAGATACATTTATGTCTGCACAAATGGCAGTAGATTACGGACTCGCAGACAAAGTAGTGGAGAGAGAATAATGACAGCTGGTGTAGGGCCAGTAGAAAAGCATGTCGCAGAATTAAAAGGCATTCCTACTGAAGACAAGTTAATAGAAATTTTACGAACAGGTGTGTTAATTATTACATTTAACAAACTTGACGGTGCAGAACGTATTATGACTTGTACAAAGAATATAGAAAACATTCCAGAAGAAAGTCGACCTAAGACAGAAAAAGAACCTAAAAAAGGAACGGTCACTGTATGGGATATGAACGCAAAAGGTTGGAGATCGTTTAAATACGATAGAGTAACTAAAGTCGAAGGCGGTGGTACCGTCAAAATTATCAAGGAGCAGTAAAATGAAAATGTTAGCAATAGCGGCAATGGTAGGTGTGATCGGTTGTTCTCCTGCACTAGCAGATAGTGTAAGTGGCGAAGTTACAGATCATTATAAAACCATAATTAATCAAAAGCCTTATAAAGTAGAAATTTGTCGAGAAGTAAATGTCTCGGGAGACAAGACTGGTGATGCACTGAAAGGTGCAATCATTGGAGGCATCATTGGAAACAACGTTACTAAAAATGTTGATAACGGTGGTGCAGTAGGAGCATTGCTTGGCGGAATTATAGGCCATAGTCAAAGTAAAGCCACTGGCGGTACTAGGACACAATGTTCTTACGAAACACGCTATGAAGAAACTCAAAGAGAAGTTTATAGTCATAGCATTATGACTTTCTGGTATGGTGGAAAACATCATCGTGTAAAGTTTGTAAAATGATAAAAATGGATAGGTGGGTGAGTGGCTTAAACCAGTGGATTGCTAATCCGCCGTACGCTGAATAGTGTACCGAGGGTTCGAATCCCTCCCTATCCGCCACAACAACAAAAGGAGTAATTATGGGAGTTGTAGCATTAATGTTTGGTTTATTCATGTTTGATAACCAAGAGTTTTTCGGAACAGCCGAACAACAAGTCAAGGATGGCTATAGTTGGGAATATGTAGGTAAACAACCTGCAGGAGATGTCCCATCTTTACCTGTGCTTGATAGGTCAGGAAAAGAAGTTATTTACTTTAGGTTAACTAAGTAACATGTTGCCGCTTTAGCTCAGTTGGTAGAGCAACTGATTTGTAATCAGTAGGTCCGCGGTTCGAGTCCGTGAAGCGGCACCATTTTAAGGAAGTTGAATGGAAATAATTTGGCACATACTTTTAACTGTTTGTCTAGGTTCTACGTGCCTAGAACAAGATATACAATGGTTTGAAAGCAAAGCAGAATGTAAAGAAATGTTGGAAGTGTATATAGACATGCCTGCAGATGGCGACTGGGACACAGTTGAATATCAGTGTAAGCCAGTAGGTTCGACTTCCACCTAACCAAAATAGTTGACAATAGTCTAAAAGGTGTTATATTAGTAATATGTATAGAGTGACAGCATACTTTCGTGATCATAAAGTTTCACAAGTGTTTCATAACATTTATGATGCAATAGACTTTAGGGATTCGGCAGATGCACATTACCCTATTAATGTAACTTTCGAAAAGGTAAAGAGTATGAGAGAATTTGTTTACAACAGTTGGAATGGTGTTATGAACATGGATAGGAATCCATTACGACATATTCCAGACTTACAAACTAGACATCTTGTTATGCAAGTACTTGCATGGATGTGGTGTATTACTTTTGCAATGATGGTAGGTAGTTGGACAGTATTTGGTGTAAGTGCCATAGCACACGTAGTTTTGCTTGGTGCTATTGCAGTTACAGTAGGTACATTTGAAACTGCTAAACGTATGCCTAGTGCATTTGAATGGAGGAAAGACGGATATCATTCACATGGACGAGGAAGAATGTATACTATCTACAGAGATAAAAAGGGCAACGCACACAAAGTGGAACTTCCAGCAGGTGATCCCGGCGGCGAACACGAATAAAAATCTTTCACAACAAACACAATACAATCTATTTAAAGGAGTTTATTATGGAATGGATTCATGTTGACGAAAGATTACCTCAAGTAGGAGAACCGTGTTGGTACTTCTTTGATATAGTAGGATCTCATAGAGGATTCTATGGAGGATTATACGAAGATGAAGAAGGAAAGGTTTGGCCTGGAATGAGTATCTTCTATTGTGATTATGGATTTCTAACTGGCGATGTTACTCATTGGCATCCTGATCAAGAGGACCAGCCTAGTGATCCTATAATTAATTAAAAACTAAATACTGCAAGATGTTCAAAGCCGTTAAAGAAATAATATGGCATTTAACATGCAAAAAGTGTAGCAACTGGTTTACCTACGCAACGATGGAAGACCAGTTGTGCATAGAAAGATTCACCTTTCATTGTCCACACTGCGGAGAAAAAGGCAGAGCAGATGATAAAGATGATAAATAAATTGATTTAAGAATAAGCTCAATTTTTTTTTGAGCAAATTTTTTTTGACTAACGAAAAAAGGAAAAGAAATGACGCAACTAATATCCCCAAGTAAATTTACAAAAACAGTTGGCCTTTTAAGGTCATTTTTTTTGGACAAAGGTTTTGAAGAAGTACACACTCAAAACAGACTAAGCATACTCGCCGCATGTGAAGATCCATTCAATGTAGCAACATACAATTACGCAGGCCAGGTTTGGCCGTTGCCGCAAACAGGCCAAATGTGGCTGGAACACGAATTATTAAGTAGCCCCTCTAGTAAGGG
>Ga0163109_10003631_pt1 | contig 11795 bp, 11 predicted proteins | sample CRUFie1St13metaG_FD_108704 | JGI IMG/M metagenome (GOLD analysis project Ga0163109, IMG submission 108704) | Marine microbial communities from the Costa Rica Dome - CRUD Field 142mm St13 metaG | ecosystem: Environmental > Aquatic > Marine > Oceanic > Photic zone | place: Costa Rica: the Eastern... | reverse complement strand
CTCGTTCTGGGTACGCTGATAGGCCACAGTGAGCCGCTGACGGAACTGATCCTCATCGAGCGGCGCCAATGAGAATACCTCTCCCACGTGACGTCGCACCTCGAGTAATACGTCTGTTGCTAGCGGCGGAACATAATGCAGGGTCAACGCGGCACCGGAGCGCTCAAGCAGCACGTTGCGGCTCTGGGCAAAAGCAAAGGGCAGTCCAGACGTTAAGACGGGGGTCGCTGATTCAGTGACGGGCAGGGATTCCGTTGCAGACTCGCTCATGGGCGGTCACTCCTGCCCAGCGTCGGCAGGCACCTCGGGCAGCTGCTGAATCTGCTCTTCCCAGGTCGGTAACACCGGCAGATTGCCGTCATCGAGGAACATCAGGCCACGCTCGCGACGGTCCATCTGCTGATCCCTGATATAGCGATATTTTTCCGCGGTGGCACCCGCCAGGTCTTCATCATCGCGGATGATAGTCGGGCGAATAAAGACCAGCAGATTCTGCTTTGTCACCTTAACCGAATCACTGCGGAACAATCGGCCCACCAGGGGGATACTCGACAATACAGGCACACCCTGGCTATCGTCCTGAATTTCGTCTGAGACCAAACCACCGAGCACCACGATGTTGCCGTCGTTGGCGAGCACCATCGTTTCAATCTTGCGCTCATTGGTGATGAGATCAGAAGCGATGAGGCTGGGGGCAAGGGTGGAGACCTCCTGCACGATATCCATTACGACGGCATTGCCTTCGTTGATTTGAGGCGTCACTTTCAAGGTCACACCCACGCTCTCGCGTTCGATGGTCTGAAATGGGTTCGACGCCCCGTTACCTACGCCCGTGTTGGTGTAGGAGCCGGTCACAAAGGGCACCTCACTGCCTACCGTGATGTAAGCCTCTTCGTTATCCAAGGTAAGCAGGCTGGGCGTGGAGAGAATGTTGTTGTTCCCCTGAGATTCCAGCGCATTGAGGATCACGGTCATGGTCAGGGATTCATCCACCACACCCCAACCGAGCGTCGTTCCGGGAATTGTTGCCAGTGACGCAGCGACTTCCCTTGTGCCAATGTTTTCTGAGCCATCATCGGGGACCAGTGCGCCACCCAGCTGGCCCAAACTCTGCCGTCTGGCCTCATCCGTGGTGATGTTGCTGCCATAGACACCGTTATCGTTGGCGAACAGCCATTGCAGCCCCAAGTCCTGACCTTCCGTGACTGTCATCTCCACAATGATGGCCTCGATGAGTACTTGAGCTCGACGAATATCCAGCCGCGCAATCACCGCCTCCAGAGCCGCCATCTCATCGGTGTCAGCGGTAATGATCAGACTATTGGTGCCCTCATCGGCCTCGATCGTCGATTCACCGCTACCAGCGCGTTTGCTGCTGCCACCCTCCTCCAGCCGGGAGATGTTTTGCATGACCCGGGTCAGCACTTCGGCGATCTCTATCGCGTCGGCATACTCGAGGTAAATCACGCGGACGTTGCCAGATTGCTCGAGTGGCGTGTCGAGGTACGTCACCAGCTTGCGAATGCGATCAACCGTCAGCTCGTCTGCCGTGACCACCACGCTGTTGGTGCGGTTGTCGGCCACCAGCACCGCCTCTTTATCCGCGTCGGCGCCCTCACCCTGCCGGGACTTCTCAAGCGTGTTCAGCATGCTGACCACGTCCTCGGCAACCCCATACTTGAGACGGATAATCTCGGTGGTCTGGATCGCCGACCGATCCATGCGTTCGATGATGTCGACGATGCGACCGATGTTCGATCGAATGTCGGAAATGATGATCGCGTTACTCGGTGCATAGGCCGCCAGGTGCGCCTGCTGTGGCACCAGCGGACGAAGCACGGGAATCAGTTTGGCCGCAGAGATATTGTCGAGTCGAATGACCTGGGTCACGTATTCATCGTTTCCCACCGCGCTCTGGTCGTCCATGATCGGCACAGGTGAGGAGCGGGCATCTTTGCTGGGCACAATGCGGATCACCTGTCCGCTGCGCACCGCCGTATAACCCTGCACATCGAGAATAGACAGGAACAAATCATAGAGCTCGGCCTGGGACACCGGCTTCGATGAAATCACCCTGACCTTCCCCTTCACATTCGGGTCCACCACCATGGTCGTGCCGGTCACATCGGCCACGAACTTGATGAATTCCTGAATGTCGGTGTCCTTGAGATTGACCGTGTATTCCTGTGCCGCGGAAACAGCACTTAATGTCAGCGCCGCAGTGATGCCGATTGCGCGCAGGCTGTTCTTGAGCAAGGCTGTGAGATCTGAAATGTTCACGGTCATCCTGTCACGGGCTGGCGAGATCAACGTTGACGGTCACGATGCCACCGTCCCTTTCAATATCAAATGAGGCCTGAGTGGCGTCTTTCATTGTTTGGTAAAGCTTTACGGTATTACTCGCATCACTGAGCGCCAAACCATTCACGGCGGTGACAATATCACCAGATTGGAATCCAAAGGTATCGAAGGCAGCGCGGTCAGCGCCGGGCGCAATGCGGTAGCCGACCACGCGGTCGCCTTCTCGCACCGGTGACACGGAGATCACTGATGCTAGCGATTCGGGGCTGTCATACAGCTGGCGGCGATATTGACTGGCCAATGCGGTTTGCTCCGCCGCCGAAGCGGACGGGCTCGCAGCACTAGGACTGGCGCTCGGAAAAGACGCTACTGCGTCTTGCCCGGGTTGCCGCGCAGCCCGGGTCGGGATCGCAATACCGGGGCTCTCATATAACTTGATCAGCTCATAGGTCCCGTTGTTGTCGATCACGACCTGTTGTGGCAGGACCTTGGCCAGCACCACCTGACCCGAAGCGGGCAACGCGTCGCCCACCGCGTAAACCTGCTCTGCGGCACCCGACTTGATCACTGCACTGCCGGTCCCGTCTTCAGTGGACGCCACGATACCGGTCAGCGTGAGTGCCAGACGGGTTTCCCTTGCGTTTTGCTCAATCCCGTCGCGACTGGCCTCGCTCAACTTGGCGTTGTCCGCGTCGGCCAATGCCTCTGGCGACCCGCCAAAAAGGCCAAGACCCTTCACACCGGAGATATCAATCACCGCCATCTGCTGACCACCGGCAGGTTTCGGGGGATTCAGCGCCAGCGCTGGCGCTGCGTCGATGGGGTTAGCGCGGAACGGGATCCAGATCAGCTGGCTAGCACTGGAGAGTGACCACAACACCAAGAAGACAATGAGCGCAGTTTGCACACGCTGAAGCCGAGCGGGATCGCGCGCCAGGCGGTACCAAAGGACTCTCACCCTATCTTGAATGCGGGTCGATGCGTCCTCAAATCGCGCCTTCCATGCGCTGTGGTCAATGCTGTTCACTATGGTCGTAGCGTCCAAACCCTGCAGATCCCACATCATACGCGGACAAGCGAGGCATATCGTTAAATGCGAATCAATCTTAACAAACGTTACCTTACAACACTGTGACAGACTGCCAAATAAGCAGTCACTCTCCCCAGCAAACACTGACCAGCTTGCAAACGTCCTCGGTGTCGCCTGTGCTAAGCTGAGGGCACCTGCGGGGTGGCCTTTGCCTGAGATGCCGATTCGGTGAACCCGTCGAACCTGATCCGGATCATACCGGCGGAGGGAACAGGTGTTCGGTCGATCATCCCGCCCAACGCTGTATGCCCTCGCCAAACTTTTGAGGAGCACCACCGCGTGAAACATCTCTCTGTGACGTCACCACAAAGCGGCCTGCACTTGCCAGTGGCCGGCGGCCAACCGGCTCTGCCCACCCAAATTGCCTGGCTGCTGCTGTTTGCCTGGTCTGGCGCTGCGTTTGCCCAGGAAAGCGATACGGCGCTAGAGGAAGTCACGGTGACAGCCACGCTACTCAATGCCGGGACCGCCCCCGTTAGCGCTACGGTGCTGACCGAGCAGATTCAGTCGCGACGCGGTGCGGCGCATCTCGAGGATGTGATCACGTTGGCGCCCAACGTGGCGGCTTCGTCGGGCGCCTCGCGCAGCCGATTTTTTCAGATTCGCGGCATTGGTGAGCGCAGTCAGTTTGTCGAGCCGGTCAATCCATCGGTAGGGATCCTGCTGGATGGCATCGATTTGAGCGGCGCCGGCGGCGCATTGACACTATTTGATGTGCGCCAGGTGGAAGTCCTGCGCGGGCCACAGGGCACGCTGATGGGTGCCAACGCACTGGCCGGGCTGATCGCTGTGCAAAGCAGTGGCACTGATTCGGACGCGCGCGACCTGTCAGTCGGCATCGAAAATAAGGGCGGCTACCGACTCGGTGCCAGGTGGGGTGGGAATCTGACCGACAGCATGAGCGGCCGCATTGCGGTGCAGCAGTACGAGAGTGATGGGTATGTCGACAACGACTACCTAAATCGCAGCGACACCAACTCCCGGGAAGAGCTGACCGCGCGCGGCACTCTCACATGGGCGGGCAATACACACACGATAGAGGCCGCGGCCTACTACACACGCGTTGATAATGGCTATGACGCCTTCTCGCTCGACAACACCCGCGCCACTCTCTCTGATCAACCGGGGGAAGATGATCTGACACTCAAAGCCGGGCGCCTGAACTGGCAGAGCGGGCTTTTGGGTTTGGAGAGCACGCTGCAACTGAGCCATGCCAGCACCGATACAACTTACAGCTACGACGAAGATTGGAGCTATGTCGGGATTGCACCTGGCTGGGAGTACAGCTCCTACGACGAATATCTGCGCGACCGCTCAATGAACAGCCTTGAGTGGCGACTGCAGGCGCCAGAGGCCAATGGCACTGAGTGGGTGATCGGCACCTATTTGCGCGACGAGTCAGAAGACCTGAGCCGGCGATACACCTATTTACCCGCGCCCTTTGCCAGTGAAATCGATACCCAAACGCTGGCCCTCTTCGGACAGCTCAATCGCAGCTTCAGCGAGCAACTCTCCGGCTTTATCGGCGCGCGCCTCGAGCAACGAGACAGTGAGTATCGCGACAGCGCGGGGGTTGCGAAAGATTTCGACCACAACTACTGGACCGGCCGCCTCGGGCTGATCTGGCAGTACCACAGCGACGCACAGCTCTACGCAACGTTGTCACGGGGTGCGAGAGCCGGCGGTGCCAATGCAGGGTTACTCGCCAGCATCGATGCCTTACCGGAGCAGAGTCAGGACAGCGTCGCCGCGCTGGGGGTCTTCGACGAGGAGACGCTGATGAGCCTCGAACTGGGTTGGCAGCTCGACTGGACGCAGTACGACCTGCGCTCCCGTCTGGCGCTCTTCACGATGGATCGCGATGACCAACAGGCTAAGGGCTCGCTGGTCATCCCCCGGGAAGACGGCAGTACTGCCTTTATTGACTACACCGATAACGCAGCGGCCAGCGAACACCGTGGGCTCGAATGGGAGCTGCAATGGCAGCCCACCCAACAGGTGGCCGCAGCGCTGACCCTCGGCCTGCTCGACGCGCAGTTTGATCGCTTCATCACGGCGACCGGGAGCGATCTGTCGGGACGCGACCAGCCGCAGGCGCCGGGTTGGCAGTACTCGGCAGGCATTTCCTGGCGGGCCTCGGCGCTCGCCTCACTGCAACTCGAAGTCGCGGGTAGTGACAGTTATTTTTTTTCCGACCGCCACGACGTGCGCGCGCCCGAGACCCATCAGCTCAATGCCAGCCTGTCGGGGCAGTGGCAGAAATGGCGTTGGACACTCTGGGGCCGCAACATCACAGACGAGACGACCTTCGTGAGAGGCTTTGGCACGTTCGGTAATGACCCGCGCAAAGAGTATGCGCTGGAACCCTACCGCCAATATGGAGAACCCCGTATGGTGGGCCTGTCCCTAAGTTACGACCTGACGGAGAGCCGGTAATGAAAATGACTGCAGAACTGAGCGTCTATCCCTTGCGCGAGGACTTTAAGACGGCGGTGCTGGGCTTTATCGACGAGCTGCTGAAGGGGCAGGAGGTGGTCGCCGTCACCAATTCCATGAGCACGCAAATCAGTGGTGAGGATGATGCGGTGTTCGGTGCTATCCAGCAGGCCCTCCGCGCAAGCTACGCCCAGTTTGGTCGCCAGGTGCTGGTTGCCAAATTCATTCCGGAGCACTTTGCGGATATTGGCCCGGAGGGCTGAGGTGAGTTTTCTGGAGGTCTGCGCCGTCATTATGGCACTGGCCTACGTCGTCCTCGCGATCTTTCAAAGCCGTCTATGCTGGATTGCGGCCATCGCCAGCGCTTCCCTGTACATCCTGATTTTTTGGCAGGTGCGGCTGTATCTGGAGGCGGCGCTACAGGTGTTTTACATCGCCATGGCGGTGTATGGATGGTTTGCCTGGCAACAAAAAGACGATGAATCCCAGACCCCGATCCGCAAGTGGTCGCCAAAGCAACACGCGATGGCCTGCAGTACGCTTGTCTTTCTAAGTGTGCTGATCGGCAGTGCCATGGCCCTATGGACCGATGCCGCATCACCCTTTGTCGACGCCGCGACTACCGTGTCTGCACTGCTTGCCACCTGGATGGTGGCGCGCAAGCTACTGGAGAACTGGCTGTATTGGATTGCGATCGATATCGCATCGATCGGCTTGTATCTGTCACGGGATCTCTTGCTGACAGCGGCGCTGTTTGCGGGATACGTCCTATTGGCAGCCTGGGGCTATCGTGCATGGCGCGCACAATGGCAACTGCAGACGTCCTGAGGCGCTGCCTCGACCGTTGGCAGGATTGGCAACTGGGAACGCCAATCGATAGCCCACCCAAACTGGGGGCTCTGATAGCACGAGGAAGTGGCCACAGCGTTTACGGCATTGTTAGCACACCCCAACTCATCGGCCGGATCAGACATCAATCTACCCGCCTGACTGACGAGGCGTTCTCGCAGGAACTCACCATCTGGTCTCTGGCAGCACAAAACGGCTTGGCACCCCGTATCGTTTACGCTGATGAAAAGGAACAGGTCGTGATCTGCGAGCGCGCGGACACCGCGGCACGCGCAGCGTCGGGTGAGGCTCTCGGCAAGCTCTGTCGCCGGATCCATGCGCTGCCAGGCGTCAGTCACCAGCTAACACTTGCGTCAGATATTGAGCACTACCTGAAGCAGTTGCCCGCTCATCTGGCAGACCCATGGCGCGCCGCCATGCATGCCGGAGACGCTGAAAAAGCCCTGTTGAAACTGGCGGAGGACACCCTCTACCTTTGTCACAACGACCTGACCCCCGGTAACCTGATGTCTCACGGCGATCAACTGATCGCAATCGACTGGGAGTATGCGGCGATGGGGAGTCGTTATTTTGATGTCGCCATTGCTTGCGAGGCACTGCCTGACAGTGAGCGAGGCATCATGATGCGACAGGTATTTGATGACGCACCGGATGACGAGTTGATGACGGCAGGCAAACAGATCGCCGGGCTGGTCACAGCATTGTGGCAGTGCTGCTTTGCCATTGATGAAGCACCCTCGCCCGCCGAGTGGCTTGGTTCGAGCGGATACTGATGAGCGAGCGATGGCATGTTCTCGGTGCCGGCGCGATTGGTGGATTGTTTGCCTGCCGACTGCAGTTGGGCGGCGCGGACGTTACCCTGTTGGCGAGAGAGGATGAACAACCAACGCGACAGCTGATCCTGAAAAGTGCACAGGAGCAGCGCTTTGAGTTCCCCCAACAAAGTCTCGCAGTGAGCCAGCAACCCATTGAGCACTTGTTGGTCTGCACCAAAGCCTGGGCGGTCGAAGAGGCAATCGAAGCGATAGCACCCCGGCTGTCTGCGACCAGCGTCGTGGTATTGCTCTGCAACGGCATGGGTCTCGCCGAGGCGGTCGCGCCCCTGATTGGCGAGGCGCAATTAATAGTAGGGTCCACCACGTCCGGATGCCGGCGCTCGGAGAGAGACGAGTTAATCGTCTCCGGTGAAGGTCGCACCCAACTTGGCATGCTGGACGCCAGCCCGTCGCCAACCTGGTTGTCGCACTGGCGCCAGGGCGTGCCCGATTTTGAATGGGAGACCGATATCCGGTCGGTACTGCTCGCCAAGGTCGCACTCAATGCCGTGATCAATCCACTGACCGCACTCCATGGCGTCACCAACGGCGAGTTATTGCAGCCGCCGTTGCAGGCGATTACCGAGAACGTGATTACAGAAGTGCAAAACGTGCTCTGTGCTGCCGACGTCCGAGAGATCGCCTCGGCGCTCCCCGCGCAGGTGCGCGCCGTTTGCAGCAGCACCGGCGCCAATCATTCATCCATGCGCGTGGATCTCGAGAGCGGCAAACGAACCGAGATCGATGCGATCGTAGGCTGGTTGCTGTCGAGTTTGACCCCGCATCCGCCCGCAACACCGCTGCTCAGCGAGCTGTATAACGCGGTGAGGGAACGGGATGTGAGGCTATCGAGCGCTTAGAGGAGCGCGAGCAGTGAGGCGACGACCACCCAGACCCCGGTCGCGCGGTTCATCGCTTTCTGAGCTGTCTCTACCGCGGTCACCACGCCCTGTGGGTCATCCAACGCCTCGTCATCAAGACGCCACGCGCGGGTGACACCCTGCGCCAGGAGCGTCTCGGCCGTCACCTCGGTATCGAATGCCTCCCGAGTCAACAGGCCCTTTGACCGCTCGAAGTCACCGAGCACGCAAAAGGTGAGCAGCAAGACCCGTGATGGCAACCAGTCCAGTAGACGCTGGGCCGCGTCAAAGCGCCCATCGCTGTCGGTATTGGCTAACGCCACCAGCCGATAGGCCGCCGCACCGAAGGGCCCCAGTAACCAGAAGTAAAGCACAGGCGGAAACCATCGGGCGAAACCGCGGTGGGCGAAATCACGCAGCGCGCGCTGCCCGCGTGCCTCTCCCGGGTCAACATCAGCGGCGGGGTCACTCAGTAGCATGGCTGCGCCCTCCTCGTCGCCGACGCGTGCACGAGCAAGAAAGCGCTGTAGCTCGGTGGGGTAGTCCCCCCTGCCCAGGGAAAAATACAGTAGCGCCGTCCCCACCAGCGCCTCAGCGAGGCTGCCCAGAAAGGCCTCCAGAACCCAGAGCACCACCGCGCCGGCGAGCAGCGGCGCGCCAACACGCAAAGCCAACGAGGGCCAGAGATCGAGCTCGACGGCATCGACGCGACGACTCAGCGCGTGAAACCACCTGTCGCCGTGTAAGGGTCCGCCGGCGCCCAGCAGCGCGAAAAGACCTACCGCAACGATGAATATGAGGTACGACACGCCCGTGTGTCTCCTTACTCCTGTGACTGACCGGCGACGACGCGAGACCAGTCAAATGCCGGTCCCGGATCGGTCTTGCGACCCGGCGCAATATCGCTGTGGCCAACGATAGCATCGTGCCGGATATCGGGGTAATGCTTTGTCAGGGCCGCCAACAACTCATCCAAGGTGTCGTACTGAGCATCGGTATACGCCTCGTCATCACAACCCTCGATTTCAATACCAATGCTGAAGTCATTGCACTGCTCGCGCCCCTGCCAGCAGGAGACACCCGCGTGCCATGCCCGCATGTCGGTGGAGACGAACTGCACCATCTCGCCTGCGCGCCGAATCAGAAAGTGTGCTGATACCTCGAGGCCGGCGATTTCCGCAAAATAGGGATGCGCGTCAGCGTCAAGGGTATTGGTAAACAGCGCCTCGATCTCGGGACCACCGTACTCGCCCGGCGGTAAAGAGATGCCGTGTATGACGATCAGCTCGGTCACCGCCCCCTCTGGCCGGGGGTTACAATTGGGAGACGGCGCGCGGCGGGCCGCTGCGAGCCAACCCTCGGTGATCTTCCATTGGTCAGTGGTCGTCGTCACGGGGTAATCTTATCGCAGACTTGGAAGAGCGAGCGCCGGACGCCCCTCTTGATAATCAATGCCGTCGGAACCACAGCCAGCCATGATCACCGCTGAATACATTGCCAAACTTGTCACCCAGGCGCTCTCTGAGGATGTCGCGAGCGGTGATATCACCGCGGAGCTCATCGGCGCTGACGTCCAGGCCAGCGGCCGTATTGTGACGCGGGAAGACGGGATCCTGTGCGGGACCGCCTTCGCGCTGGAAGCCTTTCAACAGATTGACCCCAGCTGCCATGTGGAATGGGCTGCCCAGGATGGCGATTCGATCGCGGCTGACAGCCTCGTTTGCACCCTGAGTGGACCCGCCCGGGCATTGCTGACTGGAGAGCGCACCGCACTCAATTTCTTACAGCTGCTCTCGGGCACCGCAACTACCGCGGGTCAGTATGCCGCGCGCGTCGCACATACCGGGGTCAAACTGCTGGATACCCGCAAGACCGTGCCAGGGCTCAGACTCGCACAAAAATACGCGGTGACCTGCGGGGGCTGTTACAACCACCGCATCGGCTTGTTTGATGCCTTCCTGATTAAAGAAAACCATATCTCAGCCGCCGGCGGCATTGCCGAGGCTGTCGCCGCAGCCAGGAACGTTGCGCCCGACAAGCCGGTGGAAGTCGAGGTGGAGAGCGAGGCGGAATTAGAGCAAGCTCTCACTGCGGGTGCCGACCGCATCATGCTCGACAACTTTACATTGGCAGCACTCGGCGATGCGGTGTCACTCACTGCGGGCAGCGCTGAGCTTGAGGCGTCTGGCAACGTCACCGACGAGAACCTGGTAGCCATCGCCGAAACCGGCGTCGACCTCATCTCAATCGGCGCCCTAACCAAACATGTCAGGGCATTGGATTTGTCGATGCGGATCGACTGATCGTTAACTGTGGATGGGCTCGCTACTGAGTAGTACGCCGTTGCGATCTGCGTAAAGCCAATCGCCGGGCGCCACCGGTATCTCACTCAACATCAACGGAATATCTCGGTCGCCGACCCCCTGCTTATCCGTTTTCACAGGGCACACCCCGAGCGCCTGCACACCGATATCGATCCCATCGATGACCTCAACATCGCGAATCGCGCCGATCACTACTACCCCGGCCCAACCATTATCTGAAGCGAGTTGGGCGAGACGATCACCCAGCAGAGAGCGATGAAGTGCACCCTGGCCGTCCACCAGCAGCACCCGGCCCTTACCCGGTTCAGCGACAGCCTCGGCCACCCGCGAGTTATCGGCGTGGCAGGCTATTGTCGAGACAGGGCCCGCGAAGCACTCCCGGGTGCCAAAGGCACGAAACTGAAAGCCCAGATGTTGGGCGACCGGATGCGCATCGGATAAATCAGGCGTCGTGAATGCCACCACCGGCTCAGAACCAGTCATAGGAGAACGCAGACAGGCTCTCACCTGGCGCGTCGATGGCACCCGCGTGGGCGCGCGCGCGGGGCAGCAAGCGCTCCATATAGAACTGAGCGGTATTCACCTTGCGATCACAGAACACCACCCGCTCGCCCTTAGCGGACAAATTGGCCGCCACCAGCGCACCACGCGCCAGCTGCCAGCCACCGAACAGGTAGCCGGTCTGCATCATGTAATCAAAGGAACCACCTAATGCGGTAAAGCGGTCATCGCCTAATGTGGCGAGCAGGCCCTGCGTGGTCTCAACGTGATCGGCCAGAGATGCCGCTAGACGCACCCCAATACTGTGGAGCCGCGCATCACTGTGGCCCTGGAGCTTGGCAGCGACCTCACGAATTTCGGCCTGCATGGCCTCCATGGTGGCGCCACCGTCGCGACCGAGCTTGCGATTCAGCAGGTCCGCGGCCTGAATGCCATTTGTGCCCTCATAAATTGGCGTAATGCGCACGTCCCGCAGATACTGCGCCGCACCGGTTTCCTCGACGTAGCCCATACCGCCATGCACCTGGACCCCCAGAGAGGTCACCTCCATTCCCAGTTCGGTGAGCCAGCCCTTGATCACGGGGATCATTAGATCAATGCGGCGCTGACTCGCCTCGCG
>Ga0163109_10003630_pt1 | contig 11796 bp, 9 predicted proteins | sample CRUFie1St13metaG_FD_108704 | JGI IMG/M metagenome (GOLD analysis project Ga0163109, IMG submission 108704) | Marine microbial communities from the Costa Rica Dome - CRUD Field 142mm St13 metaG | ecosystem: Environmental > Aquatic > Marine > Oceanic > Photic zone | place: Costa Rica: the Eastern... | reverse complement strand
GTGGACTTCCTGTCTTCCCGCCCGTCGCCCCGCGATTTCCGTGCAGCCTGCTGGGGCCAGAGGCACCATTTCCTCTCCATCACCGCCTTGGGGGGGCGATGGGTCTTGCGGTGAAGGGTGCGGCCCCGGATACTGTCCGGCTCAGCTTGGAGAGCCCAGACGGCGTCGAACCGTCCAGAACCGCCCCGACCCACCCCGGGTCATCTTCCGACCACAACCCGGAAGCACACCGGACGCCGGAGCGGCAGGATGCCGCCGCCGGGGCTGTCGAGACCGAGTGACCCGTTCGCCCGACCGGGTCTTCAAGACTTCTTCCCCTCGATCAGGAGACGCGCCATGTCCTTCGAAGCAGCCGTTCACGCCAAGGCGATTCAGCTGGACCACCTCGCCCTCGACATGTGTGCGGAAGCCGGTGCCGGACATCCCACATCGGCGATGAGTCTCGGTCACATCACGACCGTCCTCATGTACCACACCATGCGTTGGGTCCCGAGCCACCCGCGCTACCCCTCCTCCGATCGACTCGTCCTCTCCGAGGGTCATTCCGTTCCGATCGTCTACGCCGCCTGCGCCGATCTCGGCGTCTACTTCGGCAAGGAAGGCGACATGCGCCCGATGACCGTCGAGGACGCGAAGACCCTGCGCGACATCGACTCGCACATCGACGGACATCCGAACCCGGTCGAGGGCTTTCCCTTCTTCGACGCGGCCACCGGTTCGCTCGGCATGGGCCTTTCGGTCGCCGCCGGGCTCGGCATCGCCGCCCGCCACGACGGGTTCGACAAGCAGATCTACTGCATCATCGGAGACGGCGAGTCGCGCGAAGGACAGGTCTGGGAGGCCGTCGACTTCATCATGGACTACAAGCTGTCGAACGTGGTCCCGATCTTCAACTGCAACGAGTACGCCCAGTCCGACAAGGTCTCCCACCAGCAGTCCTCCGGAGTGACCGCGAAGAAGCTCGAAGCCGCGGGATTCATCGTCGAGGTCATCGACGGTCACGCCCCCGAGGCGATCCGTGCCGCCCTCGAGATCGCCGCCCAGAAGGGCGCCGCCGGCGAGCCGGTCGCGATCGTCGCCAACACCGTGAAGGGCTGGGGTTCTCCGGTCTGCCAGGGCGGCGGCTGGCACGGAAAGCCGGTCACCGGCGAGAAGCTCGAGCAGGCGCACGAGGAGCTCGACGCCCTGCGCGTCCAGCTGACCTCGTCCCTCGTGGCGGGTGACGACCTCAAGATCTATCCCCCGGCCGAATCGACGGCCCCGGTCCCCCAGGTGAGCGACGCTCCGACCCTGTCCGAGGCGATGAAGTCCTACGACATGGCTTCGGTCCTCGCCACCGGCAAGCTCTCGACGCGAAAGGCCTTCGGCCTCGCCCTCCGGGCGCTCGGCCATGTCAACTCCTCGGTCTTCGCCCTCGATGCCGACGTGAAGAACTCCACCTTCACCCAGTGGTTCGGTGACGACAAGGACCTCGAGGACCGGATGGTGGAGTGCAAGATCGCCGAGCAGAACATGATCTCGGTCGCCGCCGGACTCTCCAGCGCCGGCAAGGTCCCGTTCGCGGCCACGTTCTCGAAGTTCGTCACCCGGGCCTACGACCAGGTCGAACTCGCGATCAACAGCGGAGCGAACCTCAAGGTCGTCGGTTCGCACTCCGGCGTCGGTCCCGCCTCCGACGGGCCCAGCCAGATGTCGCTGCCCGACGTCGCCTGGTTCCGCTCGCTCTCGACCGCGAAGGATCATCGCGGCAACCCCGCCTGCTACATCCTCCAGCCCGCCGACGCCTACGCCGCGTACGGACTGACCCAGGTGATGGCCGACTACGAGGGCGCCTGCTACATGCGGACCTGCCGTCCCGACGTCGAATTCCTCTACGACGACAGCACCGTCTTCAACCTCGGTGGATTCGAGGTCCTGACCTCCGGTCGCGACCTGCTCATCATCTCCGCCGGCTACATGCTGCACGAGTGCAACAAGGCCCTCGAGATGCTCGACAAGGCCGGCATCGACGCCTCGCTCGTCGATCTCTACTCGCTGCCCTTCGACGCGGACGGGATCCTCGACATCGCGAACGACAACAGCGGCATGGTCCTCACGGTGGAGGACAACTACGGTGGTGGAATCGGTTCCGCGATCGCCGACGCGGTCACCGGATCGGGAGACGGCTTCACCATCGAGCAGATGCACGTCGAGCGGATCCCCAAGTCCGCCCGCACCGAGGACGACGAGCTGGCCTATCTGGGCCTGTCCAGCAAGGACATCGCCCGTCGTGCCGCGAGCATGCTCGGGGTCGCCGCGGTCTGAACCGCGGTCAGTCCTGCAGTCCGCGCTCTTCCAGGTACGCGCTGATGCCGTCGTAGACGTCCATCCGCCCGAGGGCGGAGACGGTTCCGGCCGTCGCCTCCGGGATGATCCGGACCGACGAACCGCGCTCCGACGGGTCGACTCCGAGGACGTCCGCGAGAGCCAGGACGCCCTGCTCCCGGTAGTACTCGTCCCGTTCTCCGACCAGCACCAGGGCACGCTCCAGCAGCAGCGTTCTCAGTTCCGCGGATCGTCGCGTTCGGGCGAGCAGGTCTCGAACCGACCAGTCCGAGGCGACGAGCAGATCGATCCGGCCGGTGTCCGGATCGAAGGGGAGGGGAGGGAGCGACGGTCGGGCGCCGTTGTCGCCGAATGCCGCCCGACGGGCGTCCCAGATCCAACCGCTGCGACCGTCGGGGTCGAGGGTCCGCGTCAGTTGGATCTCGTCACGAAGTCGTGCATGGATCAGGTCACGCTCCGGTCCGAGGGGGGTTCGTGCGGCGGGGCGGAGTCGTCCGCCTTCCTCGACGAAGGCGTCCTCGTCGCGATAGAGGTCGAGCAGTCCGAGGTGATCGAAGCCGATGGCGTCCGGCGAGATCGACCAGCAGCGTCCGAAGCGCTCAGGGTGCCTGCTCAGCAGTTCAAGCGCCGCACGTCCCCCGGCACCTCGCCCCATGACCAGCCTGGCCTCGGGCTCGGGGATGGTCCTGAAGCGAACGTCCAGCCAGGGGATCAGCTCCTCTACGAGCGCGGTTCCCCGGTCACCGTTGGTCTCCGAATCGATGCAGTAGTGGTGCCCCCATCGTCCCATCGGATCGACGACGACCCAGAGACAATTCGGGATGATGTCCTTCAACTCGGCCCGTTCCGCGAGCGTGGCCAGTCGCAGCGCGACCACTTCCGGCGGCTCTCGGTCCGGAATCACGTAGGTCACCGGCCAGTAGCGACGTGGATTCCTGATGTCATCGTATCCGTCGGGAAGGACGACCCAGGCTCGGTGACGCCCGGGGACGCCGTCGACCGCGGGCAGACGGCTCGATGGCCTCTCGATCGGGATCAGGTCGGGGTGGGTGGGGGACTTCGGCGGCTCCACGATCCGGTCCAGCTCAAGCCGCGGCCGATCAGTGCGCGATGAATCGAGATCGATCATGGTCACCGGGCCGAGGAGGTCGCCGACCGCGCCGAGGCCGGGCGGCGTGCCCGGAAGCTTGACCACGGCCATGGCACGAAACCGGCCATCGAGGTCGTCTGCGGGTACCGGCCAGGCCAGCCCCGGTCCGAGGACGCTCAACCCGGTCCCGTCCGGTGACCAGGCAGGCGTGCTCTCCTCGAGCGACCAGGAGAGGACCGGCTGGGGTGCGAGGAGCGACGGCGAGGGCTCCCCGCCCTCCGAACCGTCCCCGGTCTCGTCGTCGAGGAGGATCACCAGCCTGGCCGCTGACCCCGCCTCCTGCAACTCCCGCCTGATCGCCGGGGCGATGACGATCTCGAACCGGTCGATGGAGTCCGGTTCCGGCTCCGGCGTTCCGGGGGATTCCTGAGCGCAGGTACTGAAAAGCAGGATGACGAGGCTGGGGGAGATCATCACCCACAAACGTACCCGCAGAGGCGATCTTGCCGGCTGTTTTCAGTCGCAGAGAGCGGTTTTTACGCTGTGGGATCCGGATTGAACACAGCCTTCCGGGGTCCCATGCCGATATCGTCTAGACACCCCGCCAGATCGGGGAATGGACCCCAGCCGGAGACCCGCCGCCAATGCAGTGCATTCTCGTCAGCATCAGTCGTGCCACCCTCGCGGGCGTCCTGGTCCTCGCCGCTCTCGGCACCGCCGGATGCACCGGGCCGAACCACCCCGAGGAAGTCGCCAACTCGACGTTCCACTCCCTGCGCAACACCGTCAAGGGTCACGCCGAGTCGAACGACGGAGTCGTCCAGTTCCGGGCGCTCGGACCGATCGACGTGGTCGTCGATTCGGTGGGCGGACACGTCGAGGTCATCGGCAATCCGAGAAGCTCCGTCACCACCGTTCAGGTCGTCCGGGAGGCCCGTCACGGCTACCTGCGTGGCAGCGAACCGTACGAGGCGCTCCAGATGATCGACTGGACCGCGGACCTCGCCCCGGGCCCCGGGCCCGTGGAAACCCTGCGGGTCACCAGCGACTACGACGGACCCGAGGCCTGGTTCATCCGGACGCACATCCGCATCGAGACCCCTGACCTCGCGAGCGTCAACGTCCGGACGGTCCGCGGTTCGATCGAGGTGGTCAACAACACCGGCGCCGTCGACATCCGGACCGAGGAGGGAAGCATCCTGGTCGCGAGCGAGCACCCGCTTCGTGGCGAGAACATCCTCATCGGCAGCGGCGGCGACGTGGACTACAGGGTGCCCCGCGGTTCGACCGGTTACTTCGACGTCGAGGTCGTCGACGGGGAGATCATGACGAGGATCACCGAGGGACTCTGGCGTTACGTCAGGAAGGCGAACTCCGCCGACATGGTGAACGCCACGCTGAACGACGGGACCAACCCGGTGATCATCCGGACCACCGAGGGCGACATCCGGATCTCAGTGGTCCGGAACCCGCTCGGTTACGGACCGCTCCGCACCAGCGCCTGACCGGTCCGCCCGGCCGTTCTCGCGCGGTCTCCGGGAATCGACCAGCTCCATCCTGCGCCGGATCTCGGCTCGTGACTGTGATGGAAACCAGATGGGGGCATCGCGCCGGTACACGAAATCGATCGAGAGACGTCGCCTGCGCACGACGAGCCCCCGCCAGCGCCTGCTCCTGAATCCCAACCCGCTCATGCAGCGGACGGATCGTATCGACCTCCACGGCAGGAGCCGACTCGACTCGGTCTTCACCCTCCGGTCGGCGTCGATCATCACGATCCCTCTCTCGTCCACGACCCACTTCATGTCACCCCCTCGCACGGAACGGGAGTTGAGCAGGCGCAGAGCGCGCAGGAGGAGGATGATGGTCGCGACGAGCGAGATGACGGTGAATGGACTGAGCGGTCCTCCCACGGGGGCGTAGACACCCGCCACGGTGACCAGGGTCATGAAGGCGACCCCCGAGAACTGCATGATGCCCCCGACCGGGCCACGGAAGCCGATGTAGACGAGTTCGTCTCCGAACTCACTGCCGCATTCGGGGCATCGGCCGTTCTCCTCGAGGCCGGCAAGGTCGTAGTCGCATGCGAGGCAGAGTCGGACGGGGGCCACCGACTCCTCGATCACCTCATCGGTCGGTTTCATGATGTAGGCTGGTCCCCCATGCGCGAGATCCACGACCATTTCTTCCGAGAAGCCAAGCGCAAAGGATACCGCTCTCGAGCGGCCTTCAAGCTGATCGAGATCGATGATCGGCGCCGGCTGCTCTCGAAGGGGGATCTGGTCCTCGATTGCGGAGCCGCTCCGGGGTCGTGGCTGGAGATCGCCTCCCCGCGAGTGGGACGCGGCGGGCGGGTGCTCGGCGTCGACCTCAAGCCGATCGAGACCGCCGGCCTCCCCGGCAACGTGCAGGTCATCCAGGGGGACGTCCTCTCCTGTGATGCCGTGGCGGAACTGGGCGATCGTGCGAACGTGGTTCTCTCCGACATGGCGCCGTCCACGACCGGAACCCCCTCCGCGGATCACTTTCGATCGGCACGGCTCTGCGACGACCTGCTGGATCGACTGCCCGACTGGCTGCGCGAGGGCGGTCATTGCGTGATGAAGGTCTTCGAGGGGGAGGCGTACCCGGACCTGCTCAAGCGTTCCGGACGCATGTTCGAGAAGGCCAAGGGGTTCAAGCCCAAGGCTTCCCGTTCCGATTCGGTCGAGATCTTCCTGGTCTGCCAGGGATTCCTCGGGCGCGACCCCGAGGCGAGCGAGCTCGAACGGCCCGTCGCCCCCCGGCGGAAGCCCTCCGGCTGGAGCTGAGGCGTCCCCGGACCGGCCGATTCGGCCTGATCGGCAGATCCTGCACCCCGGTTGATTCGCGATCCCCCGCCAATTCGAATGACGGGGGGTCGTCGTCTGGTGCGCGGCTTGCTCCTGACATGAAGCAATCTCAGAATGGAGCTATCCACATGAACGTCGCCGCAACCGGTACCCACGCGTCCCTCCCCGAATCGAAGATCGATCTGAGTCCCCCGAAGAAGGCCAATGCCGCCTCCTTCCACACGGTCAATTCCGCCGAGATCCACGACATCACCTATGAACGTGAATGCCTCGGCGTCGCCAACGAACTCGACATGGACGCCTTCTTCGCCGCCTGGGGAAGCGATGATGCCGACTACGACGTCGACGGCAACGGGATCGTCGACGGTGGCGATCTCACCATCCTGCTCTCCGCCCAGACCGACACCCCGACGCCCGGAACCGTCGACGACGTCCTCCAGCAGTGGGGGACCGAGGGTGAATCATCCGCCGACCTGAACAACGACGGCATGGTCGACGGCGAGGATCTCGTGCTCGCCCTCGCCGGACCCGCCACCCCGCCGCCGCCTCAGGAACCGTCGGAGGACTCCTACGAGAGCAAGCTCGAGAGCCTTCTCGCCGACTGGGGAACGGATGCCGAACGGAGTGACCTGAACAACGACGGCATCGTCGACGGTCTCGACCTCTCCGAGCTGCTCTCCCAGTACAGCGACGAGAACAACGAGCAGCGAAGCTTCGCCGTCCCCGGCGCCGTGGAACTTCCCCGGTTCACCGACGGTGCACCGGCCGCGATCATCGATCCCGCATCGAGCCTCCGAATGGCTCAGTCGATGGCGGACACGAGGGAACTCGGTGGAAGGATCTTCTCCCAGCTCCAGGAGATGGGCTTCAGCACCCATCCCCCGCGCAATCTGACGTCGCTCGTCGACGCCTTCAAGCTCGGTCCCACCGACTCTCGCACACTGCTGTCGAACATCACCGACCTCTTCGGAGGCAAGGACGGCAAGGACATCGCTCGCGGCTGAGTCAGCCTCCCGCTCGCCTGACGAGTCGTTCCACATCAGTGGACGTGCCCGCCTCCCTTCGCAGGGGGCGGGTTTTTTCATGGTCCGATCCGTCGATCAGGAGCAGGCCATCCACTCCAGGGATTCCAGCCTGCGGGCGAAACCGTCCACGGCGGATCGCGGGCTGAAGGCCGACACCCTGAAATAGCCCTCTCCGCAGCATCCGAATCCGCAGCCCGGGGTCGTCACGATGTTCGCGCGCTCCAGCATGAGGTCGAACGCCTGCCAGCTCGAGATGCCATCCGGACACCCGACCCACGCATAGGGCGCGTTGCGTCCACCGAACACCTCGAGCCCCGACGACTCGCAGGCCTCTCGGAGGATGCGGACGTTCTCCATGTAGAAGTCGGTGAGAGACCGCACCTCGGCGCGACCCTCTTCCGAGTAGAGGGCGGCGGCCCCGCACTGCACCGGCCAGCTGACTCCATTGGACCGGGTCTGCCAGCGACGTGTCCACAGCTCGTGCAGCGACACCCGGCGTCCGTCCCGGGTGACCCCTTCGAGGGCACGGGGGCAGACGGTGTATCCGCACCGGACACCGGTGAACCCTCCGTTCTTGGAGAACGACCGGCATTCGATGGCGCAGGACTTCGCGCCCTCGATCTCGTAGATCGAACGAGGCAGCGATTCGTCGCGGATGAATGATTCATAGGCCGCATCGAAGACGATCAGGGCGTCATGGCGTCTCGCCCACTCCACCCAGCGTCCGAGAGCGTCGTGGTCGAGGACCGCGCCGGTGGGATTGTTCGGGCTGCAGAGGTAGACGACGTCGACCGCTTCCGAAGGCAGGTCGGGAGTGAATCCGTTCTCCCGGGTCATCGGCATGTAGACGACCCCTTCGTAGGCGCCGTCGTCGTTCGCGTTCCCGGTGGTTCCGGCCATGACGTTGGTGTCCACGTAGACCGGGTAGACGGGGTCCGCGACCGCGATCCGGTTGTCGGGCCCCAGGATCTCGAGCAGCGATCCCGCGTCCCCCTTCGACCCGTCGGAGACGAATATCTCCTCGACGTCGATGTCGATGCCCCGGTCTCGGAAGTCGTGCCTGACGATCGCCTCGCGCAGGAAGTCGTAACCCAGCGGCGGTCCGTACCCCCGGAAGCTCGTCGGGTCCCCGAGCTCGTCGACGGCACGCTTCATGGCGTTCCGTGCGCTTGCCGGAAGCGGTTCCGTGACGTCACCCACACCGCAGTTGATCAGTCGTTCGCGGGCCTCGGGATGCCGATCGAGGTAGCTTCCCACGCGTCGTTGGATCTCGGGGAAGAGGTAGCCCGCGGCAAGCTTGAGGTAGTGTTCGTTGACCCTGACCATGCAGTGACCTTTTCGTGTTTTCGGGGGCCGTTCAGACGGTCTCCCGGGTGTCCTGCTCCTGCCCGCGGAGGCGCACCGCGTAGGCGGGCGGGAAGTTGCCGATGACCAGTTCGCGGCTCCCGGAGAATCGTCTCTGCATCGTCCGCCCGTGGGCGTCCATCTGCCGGATCCTCCTGCGACCGTCGGTGCCGACGAACGGGGAACGCATGCTCCTGACGCAGGCGTACTCGAAGTAGATCAGTTCGCCGCCCGGCTGCAGCAGATCGAGGAGGGTCCTGAAGATCATGCGCGTGGAAGCGGGGGGGAAGTTGTTGAACGGCAGGCCGCAGATGATGAATCCGAACCTGCCTTCGAGCTCCGCTTGCTCGATCGGATCCTGGTGGAGCTCCACGGTGAAGTCCGGATTCGCGCTCCTGAACGGGCCGAGGTGACGCTCCTCGAGCCTCCGGCAGAACTCGGGATTGATCTCGACGATGTGAAACTCGTCCTCGCGGCGAAGGTCCTTGAGAACATGCCTGGTGAACGGCCCGGTTCCCGGTCCGACCTCGAGCACCCGACGGGGCCCCTCGGCGTCGTTGAAGGATCGGGTCATGACGCGCCCCAGCGCCTTCGAAGACGGCCAGATCGCTCCGGTGTGGTAGGTGTTCTTGATCGCCTGGGAAAGGAAGGACAGCATGCATACCTCGAATCTCGCAAGATCATACCGACAGGGCTCCCCCAAAGGTAAAAGACCACAGTCCCTCCACCGAGGGACTGCGGTCCGTGACTTCTGCGGTCGATCTCGCCCGCGAGGGCCTTCGATCAGTTGTTCGGACGCTTGGGGCGAGCCTTCAGTCGCGGTCCGCTGCGATCGAACATCGAGGTCGGCAGCCGGGCTTCCTCCGCTTCCTCGGAGATCGGGTTGGCATTGAAGCCGCCCGGTCGATGATTCACGGCCGGCTGCACGTCGCCAGGGGTCTCCCGGCGGGCACGAGCGGCATCGATTGAACGGTCCATCAGGTTCAGGATGTTCCGGACGCGTTCGAGATTGTCGTCATTGCTCCCATAATTCATGGTTGGTTCCTCCAGAAGCACTTTCGGCAGGAACGGGTCGTGTCTTCGGTCCAACCATGATTCGCGGACCGGGAAGAGTCCGGACCCGCCGGTACAGAACGCAAGGTCTCCCATGAATGGCCCCTATCTGCCTTGAGACCGCTTTCGGAGCGAGGTCGATTGGTTTTCGGACTCGGCTACAATGGTGGATCGTCCCTACAGGGACCACTCAAGGAGTCTTCGCACGATGATCAACCCGCCGTCAATCGTCCCGGCCTGCCTGGCCGCGCTCGCCTCGACCGCTCTCTCCTTCGCCATGGGAGCGGAAGTCGACCTGCCTCGGTATCCCTCGATCTCCCCCGATGGAAGCCAGGTGGTCTTCTCCTGGCGAGGGGACCTGTGGCTGGTTCCGACCGAGGGTGGCGAGGCCCGTCGCCTGACCGTGCACCCCGGGATCGACACGCGCTCCGCCTGGTCGCCGGACGGCTCCGAGATCGCCTTCGAGAGCGATCGTGACGGCTATCGCAACATCTGGATCATGAACGCCGACGGTTCGGACCTGCGTCAGGTCGTCCAGACCGATCGCTACGCCATCCTCGCCGACTACGGTGCGGGGCCCGATGGTCCCGACGCACCGACGATCACCTTCGACTCCCGGATCGAGGGAGACTTCTACCGGAGCTCCCGGCCCTACGAGGTTCCCGCCGAGGGCGGACCGTTCGACCGCGTCCACGACGCCTACGGCACGTCGGTGTCGAGGTCGCCTTCCGGCGACCGGGCGCTCTTCGAGCGGGGCGGCAGCTCATGGACTCGTCGACACTATCGCGGCCCCGATGCCCGGGACGTCTGGCTGATGGATTCCGACGGTGGATTCCAGCGCCTGACGAGCTGGGAGGGAAATGATGGCGTGCCGCGCTGGCTCGACGATGACACGATGGTCTTCATGTCGGATCGCGAGCACGACACCGTGAATCTCTACCGACAGCCCGTCGTCGCGGGTGTCGAGGCGGCCGAACCCCTCACCGCGTTCGAGGATCGGGACGTCACCGCGTTCGATCTCTCGGGTGACGGACGTACGGCGATCCTCCAGCGCTGGGACACGCTCTACTCGCTCGACCTCGCGGACCCCGACGCGGAACCAATGCCCCTCGCCATCACCGCGAACGACGACGGCATGGATCGCGTGGTGCCCACCGACGTCTCGCGTCGCGTGACCGAGGCGGCCCTGAGTCCGGACGGTGAGGTGATGGCGTACGTCGCCTACGGTGACGTCTGGGTGCGCAACGTCGCGAGTTCCAGCCCGACCCGACGGGTCACCACCACGCTCGCCCACGATCAGGGAATCGCCTGGAGTCCCGATGGCCTCAAGCTCTACTTCGTCAGCGACGAGGACGGCACCGACACCATCCGTGCGGCCACCGTGCGTCGGACCCGGGAGGAGATCCGTGACGCCTGGAAGTCCGCCGTCGAGCCCGAGGTTCCGGAAGTCGACGCTGAGGCCGACGAGGAGAGTTCCGAGGGATCGGACGAGGGCGCCGAAGGCGAAGGCGCAGGTGACGCCCCGGGCGCCGATCGTGGTCTGCTCGGGACGTGGCTGGTTTCCGCCGAGATGCCCGGGACCGGTGCGTTCCAGCTGGAGATGATCGTCACCGCGGCGGAGGACGGGAGCCTCTCGGTGCGCCTCGAGTCACCGCTCTACTCCGGAGGCGGCTCCGCCACCTACGACCCGGAGACGGGTGCGACCACCCTGAACATAGACATCGAGAACGGACCGGCCATCGTGGTCGAGGCCGTCGTCGGTGGTGATGGCATGACCGGCGAGGCGCTCGGTCCCGACGGTCCCATTCCGGTGACCGCGACCCGCGAGGCGGTGGTTGCGGCCGGACCTGCGGACGGAACCGACGAGGAGGCCGCCGAGGAGACAGAAGGGGAAGAGGCGGAGGAGGAGGACGATCCCATGCTCGATCCCGATCGCTGGCACGACGCCATCGAGTTCGACATCGAGACCGTGGTCGAATCCGATGCCAATGACGGCTCGCCCTCGCACTCGCCCGACGGCACCAACCTCGCCTTCACCCGCTTGGTTGGGGACGTGATGCTGCTTGATATCGACACCGGAGAGGACACCACCCTTCACGACGGCTGGGATCTCTGGACCAGCTTCGTC
>Ga0163109_10003629_pt1 | contig 11797 bp, 12 predicted proteins | sample CRUFie1St13metaG_FD_108704 | JGI IMG/M metagenome (GOLD analysis project Ga0163109, IMG submission 108704) | Marine microbial communities from the Costa Rica Dome - CRUD Field 142mm St13 metaG | ecosystem: Environmental > Aquatic > Marine > Oceanic > Photic zone | place: Costa Rica: the Eastern... | reverse complement strand
TCAAACTCAAGCACAAATAGAAAAACTGTTTGGTATGAGTCATGACATGTTCAAACACATTGTGGCACTAAACACGTACACAGAGCCTTTTCTCAGTATGCGTCAAAATGATCAGAGAGCGATTATTGAGCAACTACTAGGTATTACAATGCTTAGTGAAAAAGCAGAGGTTCTTAAAGAACAACAAAGGTTGACCAGAGATGCCATCAAAGAAGAAGAGTTTAGAATTAAAGCAGTTGAAGAAGCAAATTCCAGGATTGAGAAAAGTATTGGTGATTTGGAACGCAGACAAAAAATTTGGCGTGACAAACAAACGTCCGACATTGAGGCTGTTGAGCAACAAATCAATACATTGGAAAAAATAGATATTCAAACAGAGCTCAATAATCATGCACTGCTAAACGACTACCTCGAAAAGAAAAATTTACGAGATCAAGCTGAACAATGGCTGTCTAATATCAAACAAGATAATGCCAAACATGATCGCATGGTTACTAATTTAGAATCAGAAATTGAATTACTTAAAAAACACAAATGCCATGCATGTGGTCAACAAATACATGACGATAAACAAGAACAAATATTATTAAGCAAAGAAGATCAACTAGGTGAAGCTCGTAGCCACATGCTAGACAATGATAAAAAGTGGAGTGAATGGGAACAAGTACTAGAAGAATTAGGCGAGCTAGGTCATCAACCTGTCACACACTATAATACACTACAAGAAGCATTAGAACATCAAAATACACTGAGTAATTTAAAATCAGAATCCAATCGCATAATGAATGATAATGACACATATCAAGAACAAATAAACACACTAAAAGAAACTGGCATGCAAAATATAAGCTGGGACGAAGTAAACAGTTTGAATATAATGAAAGATCATCAAGATTTTTTGTACAAACTGTTGACAAACAAAGACAGTTTTATTAGAAAACGTATAATTGAACAGAACTTACAATACTTAAACAGTAGACTAGCTTACTATTTGACCAAACTAGGTTTGCCACATGAGGTTGCATTTCAACCTGATCTTACAGTTGAAATAACAGAACTAGGCAGAGATTTAGACTTTGATAATCTAAGCAGAGGTGAACGTAATAGACTGATACTAGGACTTAGTTGGGCATTTAGAGATGTTTTTGAAAGTATGAATACACCTATAAACTTTTTAGCTATTGACGAACTTATTGATAGTGGTATGGACACCAATGGTGTTGATGCGGCATTGGGTGTACTTAAAAAGATTGAACGTGAACGCAACAAAAATATATTTCTTATCTCACACAGAGACGAACTTGTAGGTCGTGTAAACACAATACTACAAGTAATCAAAGAAGGTGGCTTTACAACGTTCAGTACAGATACGGAGTTTGTCGATGCCAAGTAAATGGTCATATCAAGGAAACAAAAAGATATTCGAATCACCTGATGGTGGTAAGACTGTATATGAAAGAGACATGGGCCAACCTCACAACACTAGAAGAAAACTCACTCCAGGTGAAAAGTTGTATGGTTATCATCCACAAGAATTGTTGACTAGCAAAATTTTGCCAATTGATATATTCTATAAACTTTTTGGAAAAGAACATGAATGATTATGATGATGATTATATTGTAAGTGTAGATAGTTTCAACAACAAAGGTTACAAAGGTGATGATGATTTTCAAGATTGGCTAGCCAACGAAGCACCTCTTGTTTCTAATACAACCTATGGCACTACTGTCGATTTAAGCGATCTAACGTTTGGAAATACTAGTACAAATAAGATAAAATTACAATATTCTATGCCTATTGATATGTTATACAAATGGTATCCTAAGGAGATGAAAAAAGATGAAGAATTCAACGATGACATTCCTTTTTGATGTTGATGGCACACTTACTGATGCATGTAAGCCTATTGACAAAGAATTTGAATCCTTTTTACATGAGTTTATAAAGCACAATAAATGCATTATTGTAACTGGTAGTGATAGACCAAAAACAGTGGAACAGATCGGTTTAGAGCTCACAAATGCTTTTGACAGGGTATATCATTGTAGCGGAAATCATGTGTTTGAAGGCAATAAAGAAGTCAAAAAGAATGATTGGACACTATCAGATGCACAATATACATTTTTGCAAGAACACTTACAAAAAATAAACTACAGTGAAATGACCGGTAATCATATAGAACAACGCACAGGTACCGCTAACTTTAGTATTGTGGGAAGAAATGCAGATTGGGATCAGCGTAAAAGATATTCTAAATGGGAAGAAATCAACAAAAGCAGAGAAACAGTTGCAATGTATTTTAATCAAGAATTCAAAGATAGCATTGCACAAGTGGCTGGAGAAACCAGTATAGATATTTTTCCAATAGGCTGTGACAAGAGTCAAGTCTTAGTAGAACAAGAAGGTACAACTATATTTTTTGGAGACAACTGTCACCCAGGCGGTAATGATTATACAGCCGCCCAAGCTAGTACATATTATCATCAAATTGATAACGGATACAAGCAAACTTGGGAAATCTTAAAAAATACATATATTTCGGTTGACAAATGAGTGAACTGGCATATATAGTAGTTGCTAAACAAATAATATGCAATGGACTTATCAAGGCAAAATAGTAGATGAAATACCAAAGGAATACGTAGGTTTCGTATACCTTATTACCAATCTTACAAACGACAAGAAATATATTGGCAAAAAATTAGCACAATTTAAAGTAACTAAAAAACCCCTTAAAGGCAAAAAGAACAAGAGACGATCAACAAAAGAAAGTGACTGGAGAGACTATTGGGGATCCAGTGACACGTTGAACGAAGATGTTCAAACATTAGGCCCAGAAAACTTTACCAGAGAAATACTGTACTACTGCACTGGCAGAGGCGAAATGAGCTACTTGGAAGCTCGTGAACAGTTTGATCGTAAAGTATTAGAAACTGACGAATACTACAACGGCATTATAAATGTACGAGTTGGCGGTTCTAAGGCACTTATTGAATCACTTAACAGACACCAGTCATAAAATAGCTTCTTTGACCGTAGCATTGAGATTGTATTTTAACAATACCGTCGGATCTTGCTTGAAGCAAACAAACCAAATGAGTGGGCTCTACTGCGCCATTGTAACCCACGGATAGCTCAAAGGTCGTCGTTATGGCTGAGAGTGTTTCTGCGTTTTAAGCAGTGTGTAAAGGGGTATCGCAAAACCGCCTCTTCCGAAAGGTTACACTATAACGATGCTAGCTGGAGACGGGGTAATGACCGTTTCGTTTTTTTGCACTTGGCTGTAACAAGCTAAGTGCGACTGAAAACAAGGTAATAACGAAATAAATCAAATAAAAACAATCAAACGAAATGAAATGAGTTTGACGATGAGCTTTAGCTCTTCGAACTAGTATTTTTTAGTATTACGGCCTCTAGCTTTATCAATTGCTTGTTTTTCTGCTTCTGACTTTTCTTTCATAAGCTGTTGAATTTCTTCAATCTGTGGAAGAGTCATTGAATGTAAATCTTGTACAGTATAACTACCATTAGTAAAAAGTGCTATAGAATTTATTATCTTACGCAAGTTTTTACGTTCTTGGTCATAATTATTAATTATTTCTTGGATGCGTTCTGTAGATACTGCTCTGGAGATCTGTTGGCGAAAAAAAAACTTGGATTGTATTGTACACTACCTGTAAATTGTTTCCCACATTCTTCAACACTACATTTAAAATCAAATCGATCTTGTATTCCGTTTTTGTTTTGTTCACTGCAAATCTTTTGTAATTTTTCTATAACATTTTTATTACTATTGGCTAACCATTCTACTATATGTTCAATTTTATCTACTATCTGTCCATCTGGTAGTTTAATAAATTCAATTGCATCAGCTAGTATAGCTATGGTTGCCGCTGTTGCTGTTTGAATGCTTTCTTGATATCTTTCTTTCAAGTCTTCTGGTATAACACCTTCACCTTTTTGAAGTTCGGATAACATTCTAGTTGTTTCAACTGTCTTGAGTGTATTTGCTGAAACAATTTTTAGAGTATTGGGTTTAATTGACAATGTCAAGCCATCAAATTCAATTTCTGATCTTTCTGTTTGAAAAGTTACTTTACTAAGTATTTGGGCTAGATCCAATTCATAATTTTGCCATGTTTCGCAGTGTGTGCATTGTGTTTCAATTGTCATTTTTTTGTTGTAGGTGGCGGCTCTACTAGCAAGTAAAAGCACATCAACATCAGGCATTGCAATTTCATACGGGTCCACAATATCTGGACAAATACTTTTGAAAAGTTCAAATAAACTTTCACCATTGTACAAACTATCTGGTATGTTCATTCTTATTTCATCTTGTAGTGTCATGGGCAATACTCCTATTTCTCCGTCTTCAGTTAACTTCGGAGGTTGAGAATACCATTTGCCTTGTGTGGGCAATTTTACATAGATTTCCTTACTACGATAAAAATTTGTTAATGGATTATCTGACATGTTTTCCGCCTATAAATAACAGTATATAAAAGTATTTATCTGAATTAAGTGAGCAGTTAATGGCAGTAATCCAAATTCCAATAGGTGGCAGACCGGTACCCATAGAAGTGCCGGATTTTGCCATGGAAAGCACACAACAAGATTTATTAAATGTAACTCAAAAAATGGCATCTGCAATAGGTGCTTTAGATGGTCCAGACGGTACTAAAGAATCTGTTGACAAGTTAACTAGTGCTGTACAACAAGGCAATGCAGAACGAAGAGACTTGAATCGTGATCTCAGGGGTCTAGCAAATGGTGCAAGTGGTTTAGCCGCCAGTGCAAAAAATCTTGGAGATGTAACCAAAGCTGGAGAATTTAGCAAAAGAATATTTGATGCACTAGGATTAGTCAATGTTGGTGTGCAGTTTGGATTGGTTTTTGGTTATGCAGAAGAATTAGGCGAGGTTTTCAATAAAACTGCTAGAGTTGGTGTAGATTTTGGTAATGATTTACTGATAGTGCAAAGCGAAGCCGCTAGTCTAGGACTTACATTGGATCAGTTTGGAAAAATTGTAGGTACACAAGGTTCTATCATGGCTGGCTTAGGAGACAACACAACTCAAGGTAGTCAGAGATTTATGGATTTTGCACAAAGTCTCAGAGAAGGTACTAGAGAATTAGGTTTCTTTGGAATGAAATCAGACGAAATGGCAATGATACTAGCAGATGAGTTAGAAGTAAGGCGTCAGACTATAGGCAGTGAAAGACTTAGACAAACAGGTGAAGCTGAATTGACTGCTCAATTAAAAGAAAGTTTTATGATCAATGAAGCCATGGCAAGACTCACAGGTCAGGATGTTCAAGAGAGAAGAAAAGCTCAGATGGAAGCACGTAGAGGTGCAGTTGCTCAAAGTTTTTTGAGTGAGCAAACAATTGAAACTCAAAGACGATTTGAACAGCTAGCAGGATCATTGAGTGCTTTAGGACCACAAGGACAAGAACTCAGTCAAGCTATATTACAGGGTATTGCTACTGGTATGGATCCTAGAGCTTTTGCTCCAAAACTAATAGGCATGCTAGGAGATGGGGCGGCTGAGTTAATAGATTATGCAACCAGTGCAGTATTAGATGAAGGTGTTGATGTTGATGATTTTGCCGCTAGATCCCAAGAACTTGCTTTAGAGCTCAAAAACTCCAGTGCGTTAACAGCAGATACCATGAGAGTAATGGCGGCATTTGGAGATAGCACAGCAGAAACTATACTGGCAATTGAACAAAGAACACAAAGCATTGATAATTTTGCTCAATCTTTTGAAGATACTTTAGAAACTTTAGAAGGTGACCTACAAACTAATTCAGGACTAAGAGGATTAGCTGGCACAATGGATGAAGTTGCCGCTTCTATAAAAGCCGCAACAGGAGATTTTGTTTCATCAATGGTAGGTGGTGATTTTAGAGAATTTGCAGAAAATATGACAAACATGGCAGATGGTTTTTCTACTGAGCTAGCAAATCCTGCAGGAAAATTTAGAGAAACCATACGTCAAGCAGGGGCGGCGTTTGGTGAAATGGGTATAAGGCCTTTTAATCGTTTAATTGGTTTGGAAGACGCTGAAGAAGGAAATATCTCACAATTATTAGGTGATGCAGGATTTTTCTCTAGTTTGCTTTTAGATATAACAGGGCAGGCAGGTTTAGCAAACATTGCAAGAATACCTACAGCCGCTAATGCTTTGAGAGAAGCAAATGCCGCAGGTTTAGATCCAACGCAAGAAATAGAAATAGAGAGAATTGTAGCTGAGATTGAACGCCAGAAGGACTTGTTAAGAGATAGGGATCCAAGTAATGATTCGGAGGCGGCGGCTGAAATACAGAGATTGAGACAAGAGTTACAAAACATCTTTAGCAATAACTAATAGGTTGACAAAAACTATAAATACTATATAATAAGGTAAAGAGATTCATATGAGTTGGAAAAAACATTTTACAGCATACGGCGGACACAACGTTGAAAGCATGAAACCCAGCAGTGCTAGCCGTTTTCAAAGCTGGCTACCTGAAGTATACAGTGGGCAACCAAATCGTGTTGAACGCTATGTACAGTATGATCAAATGGACATGGACAGCGAGATCAATGCCGCCCTTGACATTATCAGTGAATTCAGTACACAAGTAAGTGAGCAAACAGGTTTACCTTTTCAAATTGATTATGTAGACCAAGCAACTGAAAGTGAAACAAAAATCCTAGAACAAACACTGCAACAATGGTGTAATCTTCAAGACTGGGATAAACGTGTTTTTCGCATGTTTCGTAACAGTATAAAGTACGGAGATCAATTTTTTATCAGAGATCCAGAAACCTGGGAATTGCTGTATGTCAATCCTGCTGATGTTATGAAAGCAATTGTAAATGATGCTAAAGGTAAAAAACCAGAACAATACATTATAAAAAATATTGATTTAAACATGCAGGAAAAGACAGTGAGTCAACCTGTACAACATGCACAAACATACGGTACAGTAAACAGCATGATGCGTGGACAAGTGATTGACAGAGGTGCATACGGTGCTGGTCCAACTGACATGAGCAATAGTCTAGGTAATATAAAAGAATACAGTGTTGATGCTAGTCATATTTTGCATCTAGGTCTAACAGAAGGTATGGACAACAATTGGCCTTTTGGTAGCAGTATACTAGATCCAATTTTCAAAACCTACAAGCAAAAAGAATTATTAGAAGATAGTATTATTATCTATCGTGTACAACGTGCTCCAGAACGTAGAGTATTTTATGTAGATGTAGGAAACATGCCACCAAACAAAGCAATGGGTTTTGTTGAACGTGTCAAGAATGAAATACATCAAAAACGTATTCCTAACAAAACAGGTGGTGGTACTACTATAATGGACAGTGCTTACAATCCACTTAGTATTATGGAAGATTACTTTTTTGCACAAACTGCTGAAGGTGGAGGTAGTAAAGTTGAAGTGCTACCTGGTGGAGAAAACCTAGGACAAATTGACGACCTACGTTACTTCACTAATAAAATGCTGAGAGCATTGCGTGTACCCAGCAGTTACTTGCCATCAGGTCCTGAAGATGGTACAGCAAGTTATGTAGATGGCAGAGTAGGAACTGCATTTATTCAAGAGTATAGATTCAATCAATATTGTATGAGATTGCAAAATGCACTTGCTCCTACAATGGACAAAGAATTTAAATTGTTTATGAAACACAAAGGTATCAGTATCGATAGTGGGTTGTTTAATTTAAAATTTGTGGAACCACAGAGCTTTAGCACATATAAAGAAATTGAAATACATGCGGCTAGAGCAAACGTATTCGGTGGACTAGAAGGTGTACCGTACATGAGCAGACGCTTTATACTTGAAAAGTATTTAGGATGGTCAGAAGATGAAATACTTAAAAATGAGCGTATGTGGGAAGAAGAAAATCAAAGTGGTGTTAGTGCAAGCACAGAAACTGTTCCTGGTTTAGGAAATGTTGGCGTTAGAAGCTTTGATACAAACACAGACGTTTCGGACTTAGACGTAGAAGCACCAACAACAGATGAAACAGAAGGTGCAAGTCCAATTAGTGGCGCAGAAGCGGCACCTGCGGGAGATGAAGATGCGTGATACTGAATTTCTAACTGAGTATTATGATGCTGAAGATAATGAGTATGCTAATCGTAAAATAGATGATACTCGTAAGACTAGATTAACACTTAGACAGTTAAATCGTTTGAGAAAACAGCGGGAAATACACAACATTGAGCATGCTAATAGAACTAAAAGAATACAAAAAATATACGTTAAGCCATCTCAATAATCGTTAATTTTTTCTAGTTTTTTACTTATCACAACATTTTTATCATAAAATACCCATTTTTTAGGCATTTATCCAAGTAAAACGTCTTGGTATGTTAAATATAGATGTAAACCATCTTGGTAAGCCTGTAATTTTTTAAGGAGAAAGATATGAGCGAACACAAGGAATCTTTAGTAAAGGTTCTCGAGTACCTCGTTAATGATGAGCAAGACAAAGCCGCTGATCTATTACACAATGTATTCGTTGAAAAAGCCAAAACACATTGGGCAAGTATCACTGAAGACGATGAAATTGTAGAAGACGAGATTGCAGAAGAGGATCTAGACGAAACTATCGATCTTGATGAAGCTGACGATGATTCAAAGGACGAAGCAGAAGTAGAGGAAGCAATTGATGCATCCGATGCTGAAGAAGATTTCCTTGATGATATTGAATCAGCTGAAGAAGAGATTGACCAAGAAGAAATCATGGACGATGAGGACATGGAAGACGGTGATGCAGAAATGGATCTAGCAATGGACATGGAACCAGAAGCAGAAGAAGGCGACGAAGGCGCTGAATCAGATGCAGAAGAAGCTATGGACAATGTAGAAGATGCTATTGCAGAACTACGTGCGGCATTTGCTGACATGATGGGCGATGAGCCTGCAGAAGAAGAGCCAGAAATGGAATCAGCTGAAACTGAAGAAGCACCTGTAGCAGAAGAAACAGAAGAAACTGTTGAAGCTGTAGAAGAAGGCGCTGAAATGAAAGCTGTTAGTGTATCACATAGTGACACAGCTGACAAAGCTTCACCAGTAGCTGGTAATGCTAAAGCACCTAACGAAGCTAAAGCACACTCTGCACCAGGTGGCGAAGAAAAGGGAAGACCTGCTCCAGCCGCTAAAGACATGGGAATGAAAGGTCCTCAAGAAGCTGGCGATCTTAGTGCGGCCCCAAAGGCAAAAGCAGAAGACAACAAAAGCGACAGTCCAATTAGAGGAATGAAGTAATATGTTATCTTTAAAAGAACATCTTACGTATAATCAAGCAAATATCGTTACTGAAACATTAGATGAAGGTAACGGTAAGAGCTTGTATATGAAAGGTATTTTTATTGAAGGTGATGTACGCAATCAAAATAACCGTATCTATACAAAAGATGAAATTCATAGTGCAGTTAAAGCAATTAATGAAAAAATCAAAGGTGGATACAGTGTATTAGGCGAAGCTGATCATCCAGATGACCTCAACATTAATTTAGATCGTGTGTCACACATGATAACTGAAATGGATGTTGATGGGGCAAATGGAATCGGTAAGCTGAAAATTTTGCCAACTCCGATGGGAAACATTTGTAAAACCCTATTAGAGAGTGGCGTGAAATTAGGCGTGTCAAGCCGAGGCAGTGGCAATGTCAACGAAAACGGCATAGTAAAAGATTTCGAAATCATTACTGTTGATATCGTTGCAAATCCAAGTGCACCAGATGCCTACCCCGATCCAATTTATGAAAGAATTATGAATCATAAAAGGGGTAACGTATTGATGGATGTCGCTAACGCAACTAGACACGACAAAGGCGCACAACGTTATCTCCAGGAAGAGGTGACAAATTTTATTAAAAACCTGAAGTATAGGAGAGATTAATATGGCTCATGCAATGGATGAACTATTAAGCTCAAATGCTCTCTCCGAAGAGGTTAGATCTTCATTATCTGAAGCTTGGGATACCCAACTAACAGAAGCTCGTGAGAAAATCACAGCTGAACTTAGAGAAGAATTTGCACAGCGTTATGAAAATGACAAAGAGCAGATTGTAGAAGCCGCAGATAAGATGATGGGTGATGTTATTGCTAAAGAACTCGAAGAGTTCAAAGAAGACAAAGCCAAAGTCGCAGAAGATCGTGTAGCTTATCGCAAGCATATGAAAGAGCATTCAAAAGTGCTTGATCAGTTTGTGATGGATACACTTGGCAAAGAAATTAAAGAACTTCGCCAAGACCGAGTTGCTCAAGAATCAAACATGACAAAGCTGGAAGGTTTTGTAATGGAGCAACTAACGAAAGAGCTCAACGAGTTTCATGAAGACAAACGCTCGCTAGTCGAAGCAAAAGTCCAAATGATAAAAGAAGGCAAAGAGGTTATCAACGAAACTAAGCGTGAGTTTATTGCTAAATCTGCAGAAAAGATTGAAGGAATTCTTGAAAATACTATCAAGAATGAACTTACAACTTTACGTGAAGATATCAAAACAGCCAAAGAAAATACCTTTGGACGTAAGATATTTGAAACATTTGCGGCTGAGTTTATGAGCAGTTACCTAAATGAAGGTACAGAAGTTGCAAAACTAAACAAAGCAATGGACGAACTACAAGTTAAACTTGATGAATCCGAAGCAAAAATTGCTGAAAAAGAAGTCGAACTAAAAGAATCTGCTAGAGACGCTAGAGTCAAAGCAGATATGGCAGAGCGTAAAGCCGTCATGCAAGAGATGATGGCCCCTCTTAATAAACAGCAAAAAGAAATAATGGGTGCTTTACTTGAAAGTACAAATACAGACAAGTTACAGAATGCATTCAATAAGTATCTACCTTCAGTATTGAAGGAAGACGCTAAAAAACCAGAAAAGAAGGTGCTTAGTGAGTCTTCGAAAGAAGTCACTGGAAATAAAGAAGCAGTAAAAACAGAAAATTCTGAGAAGACTGCTGACATTGTTTACCTTCGTAAATTAGCCGGTATAAGTTAAGGAGACCTAAAATGGCAGACAATTTAATGGAAAATTGGAGCGAAACAAAAGCCGCTCTTACTGACGGTCTAACTGGAACTAAAAAAAGTGTAATGGAAACAACACTTGAGAACACTAAGAAACACCTCAACGAGGCTGTGACTGCTGGTGCTACTCAAAGTGGTAACATTGCTACCCTTAACAAGGTTATCCTTCCAGTGATTAGACGTGTTATGCCAACTGTTATCGCCAACGAGATCGTTGGTGTACAGCCTATGACAGGCCCAGTTGGTCAAATTCACACATTACGTGTAAGATATGCAGAAACTTTTGACTCAGCAACAGCTGGTGATGAAGCACTAAGCCCATTTGCAATTGCAACTGGATATGCAGGTAATGCAAGTACTAATAAAGGTGCATCAACATCAAGTCTTGAAGGTGAGGCTGGTAAGAAGTTGAGCATCCAAGTACTCAAGCAAACTGTTGAAGCTAAATCAAGAAAGCTATCAGCACGTTGGACATTTGAAGCCGCACAAGACGCACAGTCAATGCACGGCTTAGATGTTGAAGCAGAAATTATGCAGGCACTAGCCCAAGAAATTACTGCTGAAATTGATCAAGAGATCATTGCTAGTCTTTCAAGTCTAGCTGGTACAGCCGCAAGCACATACGCACAAGGTAGTGTAAGTGGTACAGCTACATTTGTAGGTGACGAGCATGCCGCTCTTGCAGTGCTTATCAACAAAGAAGCAAACAACATCGCCGCAAGAACAAGACGTGGCGCTGGTAACTGGGCAGTAGT
>Ga0163109_10003628_pt1 | contig 11798 bp, 11 predicted proteins | sample CRUFie1St13metaG_FD_108704 | JGI IMG/M metagenome (GOLD analysis project Ga0163109, IMG submission 108704) | Marine microbial communities from the Costa Rica Dome - CRUD Field 142mm St13 metaG | ecosystem: Environmental > Aquatic > Marine > Oceanic > Photic zone | place: Costa Rica: the Eastern... | reverse complement strand
GTGAAGAGATCGTCAAATTTCATTTATACCGCCTCGTATTTATCAAAGTCATCTTCAGACAAGCTTATGTAAACCTTTTTTTCGCCGGAAGGGCCATAGTATCTATAGCATTTAACTGTTGGCTTTTCATCGTCAAATCTTATTTCTTCGACAGTATACTCATGTTTTGTATTTTTATCTCTAATCAAAAGACCTGACGACATCATGTCAACAGTTTTACCCTTTAATTTTCCTCCTTTTCTTTTTAAGGATTCTAACATTTCAGTATACAACAGTCACTCCTGTTCAAGGCTTCTCACTTTAATGCCTGCATCTATAAGTATATCTATGCCGTTCGACTGTTCGTATCTTTCTAAATAAATTACTTCGTCAATGCCTGCATTGACAATTTTCATAGCACACCCTTCGCAAGGTGATAGCGTAACATACATCTTTTTTCTTTTTGGATTGTTGTAATCAAGTTTAATTAGCGCATTTTCTTCTGCATGTATGAAACCACTCTGGCCTGTCTCCATAGATCTTCTTTTATTGAGTCCGCCTTTTTGATCTCCATTATATCCTATAGAGAGCACTTGAGTGTTTTCATCATTTACTACAACAGCACCTACTTTATATTTTGGATCTACGCTTCTTCTAGAAATTTGTTTTGCAAAGTTTGCCCATATTTCATCCCACTCCGGTCGCATTTTTACTTTCCTTCTTTGAACTCTTTCTTCTAGTAAGCTTTTTTGGTTTATCAAAAATTTCATCGATTGTGAAGTCGCCTGGTAATCGGAACCCGGCGGCTTTCTTGTGACCTCCACCGCCAAATTTTTTAGAAATTTCTGAGACATCAACTGTGTCGTGGAAAGCTCTTAAGCTTACTTTGATGTCTCTATCGTTATGGTCGTAATACCAGATCATTGCAAAATCACAGTCAGGTGCGAGCCTTGAACCGATTTCTGACATCCAGTGAGATGCATTAACAACTAGTACATCTTTCCCGTCAAGTTTTCTGCTAGCAGCTTTTTCGCAAACTTTTTTAATGACTGTTTTACTGTAGGCTAAAATATATGAGCCGCGTTTAACTGCATCATCAAAAACAGAGTCATCTTCAAACTTTTCAAATTCCTCAAATTCAAAAGGTACCATATCAAAAGCTGCACTAAACTCTTTACTGTATTCTAGTTCCCACTTCCACAAGTCTCTATCTTGAATGTACTTAATAAACTTAGGTGGTTCTTTACCCGGGTGAAACCATTCCCACGCTAACATCGCGCCGCTCTTGGTCATGTCAAAGTAAGTGTTCGATATATCATGTAACTCCACCATAGCAGACTTATGATGGTCTATCACGAGAAGATTATTAGCATCTTCAATCATCTTTTTTGTTGTAGCATTGTTAAAAGAAAAGTCTAATATAACTACATTTTTTCCTTTAACATCAGGTGGCATAGTTCCGTGCTTACACGCGTGATACTCTGCTCTATTGCCAAGGCACTTCCACGCTGAATATGCTGCGCCGAAGCCGTCGGTGCAGTTAGCGTGAAAAATCACAACGTTTACGTTTGTAGGCTCTAACATCTTTTCTCCTAAATATCTATGTTAGAATGGTGTTTGAGACACCTTGCTTCATACATATCATCTCCTCCGATTTGAATCAGTTTTGAATCACAAAATTCTTCTTTTCTAATCGTGTAAGATGCATCTTCTCCGCAGACAGTACATACTGCCTTGCATTTTTTTATTTTAGTAGCGTGACCAAGTAGCGTGCAAACTTCTTCAAACGGAGAAAGAGAAGACGACAAATCTAGTGTTGACACAAGAACATCTATTCTTTTATCATAGAAAAAATTCAAACAAACATTTGCAATTTCATCAATCATAAAAGCTTCGTCTACAGCTATTGCATCAGGAAGTTTTTTGTCGTTAAAGTAATTAATAATTTCTTTTCCGTTATTTACAAGCACACAGGGGACTTGTATGCCACTGTGTGTAACTATGAACCCTTCTTCTGTGTACCTGTTATCCATCTTTGGCTTGAAGCAAACTACACTCTTCTTAGCAAACTTGTATCTTTCAACTTGCTGAAGTAAGCTTGTTGATTTACCACTAAACATAGGGCCCACATACAATTTTAAGTTGGGAACCATTTTTTTACAACCCCCGTCACATACTTTGATATGAATTCAGTTTCTCGACCATAATCATCATGAAGCCTGACAACATCATCTGCTCTAGACGTGGTAGAAATCTCTAAAATAGTTGAATCTTCTAAAGCTTCTAGCCTATAAGGGCATGACGCCTGGACTGAGAGTGCCATTCCAGGAGAGAGTTCTTGTGATGCAATATCACCTATGTCTTTTGTAATAAATGATTCATCAGCAAAGTAAGCTCTAAGCTTACCAGATGCGCAAATAAGGAGCTCGTCTTTTAACCTATTGTACTTAAAGCTGTTTCTTTTTCCCTTGGACAGGTTAAAAGTTTTCACACGGACAGAATTAGGGCTCTGCCATGATGTTTCCTCTCCCCAGGGTTTTTCTATAGAAGAAGATTTTACAACCCAAGCTGTTCTACTTTCTGAAGCCATTAAAACTCCCACCAGTCAATGGTTTGCTCAAGCCCTTCCCAAAAAGTTATGAGAGGTTTGTAACCTAATTCTTTTTTCGACCGACTAAGGTCAGCAAGTGTGTGCTTAACGTCACCAGGTCTTTCAGGCGCGTGAGTAACTTCAATATTAAAGTTTTGTTTAAAAAAGTTTAAAATGTCATTGTTTGAGACGCTAGTTCCACAAGCAACATTGTAACACCTTCCATTGAATTGACTATCAGAGTTTGCTGCTAAAATGTTTGCGTGAACAACATTGTCAATGTAACACATGTCTCTTGTTTGTTCACCGTCGCCGTCAGACCTAAGAGGTAGATCGTTTTTAGTTGCGTGACACCAAGCGGCTACTGCTGTTGAGTAAGGTGAATCTCCGTATTGACCTGGGCCGAAAACATTAAAATATCTTAGACAGACAACATCTAGATTATAAAGTTCAGAACACATTTTCGCGTAGTCTTCAACCGCAAATTTTTGCCAAGCATATGGAGACTTCGGCAAAATTCTACCTCGCTCACTTTCATTTGTAGGCATAGTCTCAGCACCGCCATAAACAGAAGAAGAGGAGGCCCAGACAACTCTTTGAACATTGCCTGCACAAGCCTCAAACAATCGAACAGTTTTTAGAATATTTTCTGATGTTGTTTCTGTTGGATTTTCAACTGAGTATGACACTCTTGGGACAGCTGCTTGATGAAAAACAACATCGTAATTTTTCTGTACTATGTGCTCAATCATCCCGTCTGATGATAAATCATCTTGTATGACAAGAATAGTATCTCTTCCTCTATCTAACTTTTGGGAAGGTGCAGTATTTGCTTGGCCACCATAACCAAGCTGTCTGTAAAAATGGCTGATAAAGCTACTGTTGGGTAAGACTCTTATTTTTGAGTCGTTAAGCGACTCTAAATTTCCGTTGGACATATTGTCGACTACATCCACTAACCAACCTTCGCTAACAAGCTTTTTAGCAAGGTGTGATCCGATGAAACCGCAACCACCCGTTACTAGGGCTCTTCTCATAAACACTCCTTTAATTGTTATTTAAATACTACATTGAAAGAAGAGAGTTTATAACTATTTAATCAACATCAAACTTCGTTAATTATGTGTCCAGATCCAATTTTTAAATCAATCTTACACATCTTAATGTCACTTAATTCTGACAACTTTGAAAACACATCTCTCGTTAGTGATTTGATAAAGTTCATATCATACTGTAGGGTCTCTCTTGTCTCTGAAGACCTTAGATAGAACTCTCCATATAGAAACTCATTTCTAAGCATGAAGTGGCACAGAGACAAACAGGAGTCATCTGTGTATATAAACCTGCGTGACTCATGAGTCTCTTCTCTTCCGTACTCATTAGCACCTGCCAATTCATCGTCTATTTTCTTTAAAAGCTTCCTTCTGATCTTGTCATAGTACACTTTTTCTTTTTCGTACCCAAGCATTTCTTCTGAAACATCTTCAAAAGATCCGTTGTCATAATGTGCTATAGACATTCCAATCTTTTCTAAAGATCCAGCAGTTGCAGCAGAACCCATAAACATACGAGAGTAACTATGAAAAGGTCTTCTTTCAAAGTGTGAACGAAGATTATGAACTATGTAGTGTACCATGTTCTCATCAATTTCTTTTCTTAGAGTTATTACATTAGGGTAATTTTCAAACTCATCAGCTGCTTCTGAGAAAAGATCATAAACTTTTTTGAGCGAAACAAGGTTTTGAATCTCGTCGCCACGCTTTTGAAACCTTTCAGCAATCACACTCCACTCTGGCAATAACAAAATCATCACATTATTAAAGTTTGACAGATCTCTTTTCAAAGCTTCTACGTGAAAATAATCACTTCTGCCATAAAGTCGAGCGTAAACAATCATCGAAAGAGACGATCGATCCTGAATGTTCCAACAATAATTAGATGCCTCATGAATCTTCTGGTACAGGGTAGTCTTACCACTTAGGTCAGGCCCTTCAAGAGTGATTTGATTTATTGGTGTTCTTCTCATTTAACAAATACTCCGTTAAACTGTTGTGTTACTCTAACAAACGTAGCACACTTACTAAGTTGTTTAAGCGATGGAGCGCCCACGTATGTACATGTAGATCTTAGTCCGCCCAATAAATCTTTTACAGTGTCATCAACACTTCCCTTGAAAGGTACTTCAACAGTTCTACCCTCTGAAGCCCGGTACTCGGCGACACCGCCGGAATGTCTATTCATAGCTGTGTCTGAAGACATTCCATAGAAAGTCACGTACTTCTTTTCTTCGAAAACAGGTCCTCCTGTTTCTCCATCATCATAAACTTCTCTTTCAGATGTCTTAAATCTTTTTGTGATAACTTCACCGCCGCCTTCGATGTGACCTGCAAACATTCCGCCCATCATGACAAAGTCTGCGCCTGCTGCGAATGCCTTTGCAACGTCTCCGGGACAAGTGCACCCTCCGTCAGCGATGATATGTCCGCCTAAACCGTGAGCTGCATCAGCGCACTCTATGATCGCTGAAAGTTGTGGGTACCCTACACCTGTTTTAATTCGTGTGGTGCAAACACTTCCTGGGCCGATACCTACTTTCACAATATCAGCGCCTGCAAGAATTAACTCTTGAGTCATGTCAGCGGTGACAACATTGCCAGCAATAAGTGTGATGCCCGGATTTCTTTCTTTAAAGCGTCTCACAAAGTCAACAAAATATTCTGAGTAACCGTTTGCCACGTCAATGCAGACAAACTCTATGTTTGCCTTAAAGTCATCGATAATGTTTTGAGTCTTTTCTAGATCTGACAAAGATATTCCTGTAGACAGAATAGTAGTTGACGGAACCATCTCAGAACATTTTTCAACGTAGTCATCATACTCGTACGACTTTACTAGACATGTCATAAGACCGTGCTTGCTTAAGGCTCTTGACATCTCAAAGGTGCCTACGCCATCCATATTAGCAGCAATAACAGGGATACCTTCCCACGATGTACCATTTCTAAACGTATATTTTCTTTTTAGAACTACGTCTTTTCTGCTCCTCGCTTCTGATCGCTTGGGGCGTATCAACACATCTTTAAAATCTAATTTTAAATCCTCTTCAATCCTCATGTTTCCTCACTATGAAATTTTTTTCTATGTACTCGTGGGTCATTTCTACTAAGCCGTGCCCTGTTAAAATGGAGTAAGATCTGTTCCACTTCTTTTTCCCACCTTTTCTATCAATAACGACGCCACAAAAATTTACCTTGTCTCCGACATACATCTCTTTTAAGTTGATCAAAACAAAACTTAAGACATTTCCTGACTCAAACAGAGTGTGATCGGCATCACTGCGAAAAAAAGATTTAATCTTACCAAGTCTTTTTTCTGCTTTCTTGCTTCTCTTTTTTCTCTTTTTATTTGACAAGTGGGCGGACTTTCGCAGCGCTCGTTGAAGCTCCCCAGTTGGGGTCGTTTGATGCATTAGTTAACCATATTGTGTAGGGTTGCATAGAGTTAGGAATCTGGCCCCAGACACGAAGCCAGCCTGTGTTACTTTCCTCGTCTGTTATCTTAACACGATAGAAAGTCTTTTTATTCTTTGTAGTCTTTTTAATTGTCTCAACAACACAGAACCAAGCAATACCTTTTTCACCTGGGTCCATCTGCAGAACTGACTTGACATTCGCGCTTCGAATCTTTGTCATAAGTTCGTCAGGGAATGCTAAGTCGTCACGAGTTGCAGAGCACATGTCCTGATACATTTGAAGCTTTTCAATACGTGTCCAGTCTTCAACATCTTGTGTTTCTTCAATGAGTTTTGGAAGGATAGGTTCTGCATCTTTCTTCTTTGCTTGACGAAGCGTCATGCCAAACTTACTCTTTTTAAGAGTGTTGTAGTTTTCAATGATAATCTCGTGAAGCTGCCTGTGGTTGTTAATCTCACCTTTCCAGACTTCTTCGAGAACGTCAAGTGCTTCCACAGAGCAAAGTGCAGCAAAACCGGTCTTGTTGAGCTTAGAGTGGTACCACTTCCCATCTTCATCGTAAAGCATTTGATTTAAAGATGTGTAAGGCCGATTCTCAAAGATTTCTTTGACAGCATTTTTACCAAGACCCTTGATAGATGTCAGTGGCGGAATGAAAGAGTTTTTGTTTTCAGACCAAGCCCAGTTAATACCTGACTCATTAACGTCAGGAGTGCTGACTGAGTAACCCATTGCCTTAATCTCAGAGATTGCTTTTGATAGATTCTTAGGGTTACCGTTCTCAGACTCAAGAATTGTACCGAGCCAATCAGTCTCGTAGTATGTGTGGAGCCAGGCAGCATAGTAAGAACCGATTGCATAAGCAACAGCGTGTGACTTGTTGAAGCCGTAAACTGAGAAGAACTCAATTCTTTCCCAAAGTTCTTGTGAAACATGCTCAGGAACGCCATTCAGTTCTTTCGCGCCTTTGACAAATTTGAGACGGGCTGTTTCGCGTTCATCACCCTTCTTGCCCATCGTGTCAAGTGACTTCTTGACAAGAGTCTTGCGAAGCTTATCAGATTCCGCCGGTGTGAAACCTCCTAGTTTCTGCGCCAAAAGCATAAACTGTTCCTGGAAAGTAACGTGACCGAATGTTGGGCCAAGAATCTCTTTGATGATCGGGTGTGCATACTCAATCTGGTCAGCACGTGCCTTATCCTTGACATACTTCTTGTGAACGTTAGCTCGAAGAGGACCAGGACGATAGATTGCTGTTAAGGCAGCTAGCTCGATAATAGATGTTGGCTTAGCATCTTCGCAGAAGCGACGAGCGCCTTCAGCAGTAAACTGAAAGACACCTACCTTGCGTCGCTGATGATAGACATGTTGCCAGACCTTTGGATCGTCTTGCTCCACGAAGCGGCAGTTGAGATGCTCGTCAAACCAATCTCTAATTTCAATGAAAGTGGGTTCTTTACCCGTTTCCCTGGTGATGATTCGACGGATGCAGTTTTCAACATCCTTGAGAAGCGTGAGTCCCAAGAAGTCAAACTTAATGAAGCCGTTATCTTCCAAGTTTCGGAAGTTCATACCTTCTGTCCAGGGAGTCTGCAGCTCACCTCGAACCCCAATAATAGGCATGGTCTTTGCTAGGTCTTCGGCTGGGCCGATAATAACACCACCAGCATGACGACCGATAGATCGATTCTGCATGAATAGTGCCTCAATGTGATCCTTGACTTTTGGATACTTCTCCATGAACTCTCGATACTTCTTAGAGTACTGCATGCAGTCTTCGTGCTTAAGAACAAACACAGACTTCTCAGTGTTCTCATCTCTTGCCTGCGCCATAACTTCATCCTGGAGAGGTCCCGTCATCTTGTTTACTTCAGCAAAGTCAATCTGGTAGAACTTAGCGATGTCCTTGACAAGCGACTTAAGCTTCAGAGTGTTAAAGTTGGACACAGGAATAACAGACTCAAAACCGTAAAGTTCTCGGGCAGCATTAATAAGCGCATCCCGGTCGCCCGCGTCGGAGTCAATATCTGGCCATGATGTACGGTGACGTCCAAGGAATCGCTCCCAGAGAAGATCGTACTTGAGTGGATCGACCTGGGTGATACCGAGAAGGTAGTTGACTAGAGAGCCACCTCCAGAGCCGCGGGCAGCGCCAAAGAGGGTGTGGTCTGCAGCTTTGTGAAAGACTTCGTTCATGACCAAGAAGTAGTTTTCAAATCCAAGAAACTTGATATCAGCAAGCTCCATCTTAGCTCGTTCAACATACTCTTTTTTGGTGTGAAGATCTTCTTTTATCAGAGCTTGCTTAACTTTTTGCGCAAGCTGCTGGAAAGCCGTTTGATCTGGGTTGTTAAAATCAGGTAGCTTAACACTAGTATCAATCCAACAGTCAGTGCACTTCTCCCAAGCAATATCATGGGTTCTCTCAATTGAGTCTTTAACGACTTGCTCATATCCTTCATACGTTTCTTTATATTCATCGTAGTGCCTCGTAAATTCGTCCCACATTTGCTGCGCGTTCTTGGGATAAAGCTCACACTTCAGATCTTCGAATTCAGGAAGAGGCGAAGGATCGTTCCCCATCCAACCTAGCTTTTTATATAGCTCTCGGGCTTCCCATTTATCTGGCCCATAGTAGTGAGAATCAGGAGTTGCGATAAGCTTGAGACCTGTTTCATCAGCGTGACGAAGTAAGTGGTGGTTTACAAGATGTTGTTGCTTGAGTCGATTGAACTGGATTTCGAGATAGAAGTTTTCTTCCCCTACAGCGTCAACAAAGCGATCAGACAGCTGCATTAGTTCTGCTTGAATCTCAGCATCTGATTTCTTGAGAGCATTTCCGCGCATAATTCTGTTGGAGAAAATACCACCTAAGCAAGCAGTAGAGACGTTGAGACCTTTTCCGTGCTGCTTGAGAAGATCAAAGTCAATACGGGGATAGCGATAGAATCCCTCTGTGTACGCACGTTTGATCAGAGTGAACAAATTGCCTAAACCTTCACGGTCCTGTGCAGTGACTACCAGATGATAACGTCGTTTCCATTCATCCTTGTTGACATCAACTGTTTTAGTCTCATCCTCGTTCTCAATGACGTGACCTGCATCAGCATCTTCCTTGAGCGCCTTCTGCTTTGCAAGGGCTCGATCGATCTTTGACTGCTCATAATCGTCCTTCCACCCGGAAAGAGAAGGCACAAAATAGCACTCGCAACCGTAAATTTGTCGATACTTGCGGCCGCTCTTTTGAATCTTAGTCGCGTGTTTATGAGCGTGTGCCAAACCGCTGCCGTTTCCGTGATCTGTCAGGCCCCATGCATCCATACCGTTTTCAAGAACGAAATCGATGTGATCTTTGGGATAACCCAAACCGTCAAAAACGGAAAAGCCTGTGTGGCCGTGGAGCCCTACGAAGCGAGTTGGTGCTTTCATGTCAAAAATGTTCATTATACTCCTAAAAAGAAACCTCATACTTATTATAAAGTATGAGGCTTAAGTTTACACTCTGTAAGTTTTTAATAAAAATCAGTTAAGTCGACGCCTTTCTCTTTTGCCTCGTCGAGATGAACAAGTGGGTCGTAGCCTTCGCTTTCTCGAATCTCTCTAATTGTTCTGCGAATACCTTCTTCAAGCGAGATCTTAGGTTGCCACCCAGACATTGTCCTAAACTTTCTTGAAGATAGACGATGGTTGCCAAGGTAGTCAGTCTCTGGATGCCAGGTTAAAACATCTGAAGAAGTTCCTACCTCTTCTTGAAGAATACTTGAGAGCATTTCCATAATCTGTCCTGTGTTCATAGGAGTCTCAGCAGCGACGTTCCATTCGTCGTTCCACAATTTCTGCTTGATAGCAGTTAAGACTGCATCACAGTAATCGTCAACATGCATGTAGTCTTTCACCTTTTCTCGATTCAAAAACATATCAATGCCACCTTTCTGATTCAGGCTTCCGTAAATAGTCTTTGCTATAAGTGAATTCATGTCTCCGTCTCCGCCGTAAGCAAAGAGAGGACGCACAATCATCCACCTGTTACCTGTTTGACTTTTAACAATATCTTCAGCACAGAGCTTCTGGCATCCGTAGAGAGTTGAAGGGCCCTTAGTTGATGCCTCAGTGATATCCATCTCTTGATATTTAGCAACGTCATAAATGACAGTTGTTCCCATATAACAGACAGGTATACCTAAGTTCTTTGCAGCTCGACAAATGTTGTAAGTTCCTGCGACGTTAGTCAGTGTAGCTTCGGTAGCATTTAATGCTACAACATCAGTGCCGACTACTGCAGCATTGTGTATCACAACATCAACTTTGTTACGGAAAAAGAACTCTTTCCACGCTGTGATGTCGTTCTGGTGAACGCAAAGTTCTCCGGGTTTGTGAAACTTTAAATCAATGTCGTTTGGTGTTGTGATTTCTGTATCTGAAGAGACATGATCAAAGTTGAAATCTTTTAGTTTTCTGACAAGGTTTCTTCCAATAAAACCTTTTTCGCCTGTTATAAATATGTTCATTTTACCTCTTTACGACATGTATATTATAATGTCAATTAGGATTTTATTATTAAAATTACAAGAAGTCACTAATCTGTAAGATTGTTGGAGCTTTCACTTGCACCTCATCTCTACGTGCCCTGGATCATAACCGAGGTCATATTCATAATAAGGGCTTGACTTTCTTCTTTCGAAGTTGGCGCCTGAGCGCAGACCCATTTCAACAGATTCGTCCCGAAGTGCACGATAAAATTTGACTTCTTCTTCAATTGAATAAGCAAAACCGGGCCGCAAATCAATTGCGCAAGAAGCAGGTAAAGAAGATAAAACTCTAGAGTGTTTGCTATGCTTAGTAGAGGTTCTTCTTACGTCAATACCACTAATATCTGAAATTTTTCTATAGAAGTCATAAATGAATTCTTGCCTCTCTTGGCTTCTGTAAGTCTGACTAATTTTTACTTTAAACCCTTTGTTTTCCATTCTTTTGATGAGGGTTAAAACTTTTGATTTAAAAGCTGTGTCTAAGTCATCTATACTGTTACTAGACTCTCCTGGAAGTATTTTATCTTTTAATGCTGTGGCAGTGGTTGTAGAAGACACAAGTAGACAAAGAAAAACAATTTTTCGGAGTGTAGACATAAAAACCTCATTTGTTGTACTTTTCTATTATAATACAAACAAATGTATTATTGCACACAAGGCACACAGTTTTAAGCTACTGGATGTTGCTCTCTATACGCAGGAAATAAGGCTAAATTATCTTTGGTAAATTTTTCACAGTGCTTTGCGCAATCTGTACCTTTCTTAGCTGTTCTCCCGTGTCTATTGGCTTCGTGATCAGCTTCAGAGTCAGCAGCATCGTACTTTTCCTGACCCATTATTTTTCCTTTCACTATCTGATCTGTCTGCTCTCTCAGCTCACTTATAAATTCTGCAACTTTCTCACCTGACCAACCATGTTTCACCGCTTCACAGTTTGCTAAGCAGTGAAAAAACTTATCGGAATTAGCATAATTAAATTCAACCATTTCTAAATAAGTGTCAACAAAATCTCTGATTGCAGACTTTGCGTCTTTGGCAATGACATCAGTTGCTTTATCAAAAAGCATTCCGCCGACCGTGTTTTTTGCTATATTATCGTAGGCGTTGGTAATTTTTGATAGAATATCTGCTGTCTTACCCTCTTTGACACTTTTTGTTTTTTCTTTAAATTTTTGATCTTGGCTTTCTTTTACAACTTCAATAATTATGTTCTTTAGCTGTCTTCTT
>Ga0163109_10003627_pt1 | contig 11798 bp, 9 predicted proteins | sample CRUFie1St13metaG_FD_108704 | JGI IMG/M metagenome (GOLD analysis project Ga0163109, IMG submission 108704) | Marine microbial communities from the Costa Rica Dome - CRUD Field 142mm St13 metaG | ecosystem: Environmental > Aquatic > Marine > Oceanic > Photic zone | place: Costa Rica: the Eastern... | reverse complement strand
AGTTTTTGTTGAACAGCTGGCGCATAAGTTACCACAGGTCCTTTATTAAGTTCGCAATAACCTTGTTTCTTTTGATTGATCATAGGAGTAGTTGTATCATGTGTTACATCTGTAACAATTGCAACATTAGGTTTGATTGTTTGAGTAATCATTTCTGCACCCCTTAATCCAACTTCTTCTTGTACAGAGTTTGTTACATATAAGCCAAAAGGTAGTTTTTTCTTATTTTCTTTTATCAGTCTAGCAACTTCAGCAATCATAAATCCCCCAATCCTATTGTCTAAAGCTCTGCATACAAAATTATCTTTGTTTAAAATATGAAATGGATCGGGATAGGTTATAACACAACCCACGTGTACTCCAAGCTTCTCAACTTCTTTTTTTGTTTTACAGCCAACATCTATAAATATATTATCAAGTTTAGGAGGTTCTTCTTTTGATGCTAATCTTGTATGTATTGCAGGCCATCCAAAAACTCCTTTAACAATACCTTTTTCGGTATGTATATTTACAATTTTACTTGGAGCTATTTGATGGTCACTACCACCATTTCTTATAACAGATATTAAACCTTTATCAGAAATATAATTTACATACCATGATATTTCATCTGAATGACCTTCAATCACTACTTTATATTTGTGTTCTGGGTTTATTACAGCAACAGCAGAACCATATGTGTCAGTGATAAATTCATCGGCATATGGTTTTAAATAATTCATCCAAATTTTTTGACCTTCCCATTCGTAACCTGTTGGTGAAGCATTATTTAAATATTGCTCAAGAAATAGCATTGATTTCTTATTTAATATGCTTTTACTGCTCATAATTCTTATTTTAATATATTATAAGATAAAAATACTAAATGATTTAGTTATATTTCTAATTTAACAATACAATTATCTTTGATAAATTATTAAATTAGACAAAAAATAAACTATGAAAAAAATACTTTTACCTTTTTTGCTAGCATTTATATTTTCTTGTTCAGGTGATAGTGACTCATCTAATTCAGTACCTAATACATATGAGCAAGATTTAGCTGGTTCATGGACTGCTAATTTTTGTGAACCTGACGACGCAACTAGTTGTACAACCCAAAATTTAGTTTTAGCTCTTGATGGAACAGGATCTGTTTCAAATTCTTGGACTGACGGTGATGAATGGTCTTCTGATTTAGAATGGTCGGCAACAGCCTCGTCTTTTACGCTTACTACTCTTATTGATGATGAAACCTCAACTGGTACATATGAATTGAATAATAGTGGTAGTTCTTTTACATTGACTATTGAAGGAATGTCTATTGTTTACAATAGGATGTAATTTATATTTTAATAATAAATTAAATTGATAGAAATTGTTTCGTTCAAAGTATTTATTATTAATACTCTTTCTATCCAACTTTGTTTTTTCACAGGATCAACAAACTGTTCCTGAGAAAGAATACATAAGAATTTCTGGTGATACCATTGTTAGAGGTTCTATTGGTTTAGCAGAAGTGTTGTTATTACCCAAAAGACCTTACAAAAACTCTGACGAAATCAGAAAATACTTAATCCTTAGAAGAAAAACATTAAAAGTTTATCCTTATTCTGTCATGGCCTCAAATAGACTCAACACCCTTAATCAACGATTAGATATCATTAAAACTAAAAGACAGAGAAGAAAATACACAAAAATGGTTCAAAAATTTTTAGAAGATGAGTTAACCCCTGAGCTAAGTAAATTAACAAAATCTGAGGGTCAAATTTTAATAAAATTAATTCATCGACAAACTGGACAAACAACCTTTAATCTTGTAAAAACTTTAAGGAACGGATTGAAAGCTTTTATTTATAACACTACAGCAAAATTTTTTGATTTGAATCTTAAAAATGAATTCCAACCTGAAATTAGCCAAGAAGATTATTATATTGAAGATATTATACAAAGATCAACTAGGGATAATTTAATCGAATACAATAAGCCTTATAAAACTTATGACCTTTTTGAATTAAAAAGTATTTGGAATAAATAAATAATTTATGAGTATAAATTTTAAAATGATTGCTAAAACTTTTTATGGTTTTGAAGATGTTTTGGCAGATGAGTTACTGAATCTTGGTGCTCAGAAAATAATTAAAGGTAATAGGAATGTAAGTTTTTTTGGGGACAAAGGGTTTATGTATAAATCTAATATGAGTTTAAGGACTGCTTTAAAAATTATTAAACCAATTAAAGAATTTAGATTTAAAGATCTAGATGATTATTATAAAAAAATTTATGAAATTAAGTGGGAACAGTACTTAGATTATTCCGGTTCTTTTTTAATCAATTCTGTTGTTTTTCATTCAAAAATTTTCAATAATTCAAAATTTACTTCATTGAAAGCCAAGGATGCAATTGTAGATAGATACCGAAATAAATATAATAAAAGACCCGATGTCAATTCCTTAAGCCCACAACTAAAAATTGAAATTCATGTAAATAAAAACCTTTGCACAGTTTCATTAGATAGTTCAGGTGAATCATTACATAAGAGGGGTTATAAGAAATTTAATTCTGCAGCACCGCTAAATGAAGTTTTAGCTGCAGGTATTATACTTTTGTCAGGGTGGGATAAGAAATGTGATTTACTAGATCCAATGTGTGGAACTGGAACCTTTTTAATAGAGGCTGCCATGATAGCTAGAAATATTGCTCCGAACCTAAATCGATTATCGTTTGCATTCGAAAAGTGGAAAGATTGGGATAATGAATTATTTGAAAAAATTGAGGATTCGGTAAAAAATAAGGAGATTGAATTTGATAATAAGCTTTATGGATTTGATATTTCTAATGCAATGATAAGAAAGGCTGAGAAAAATATCAAAATAAGCAACTTAGGCGTAGATATAGAAGTTGTTAAAAAAGATTTTTTAAGTACTAAAAAAACTGATGAAGATAAATTACATATTTTAATTAACCCTCCTTATGACAAAAGAATCACTACAGATGCTAACGAACTATATAAAAAAATTGGTGATACATTAAAAAACAATTACCTGTTCTCTGATGTTTGGTTAATTACAGCAAACCTTGAAGCAATAAAATCTATAGGTTTGAGATCTAATAAAAAAATTAAATTATTTAACTCAAATTTAGAGTCTAGGTTGTTGAATTACAATATTTATCCTGGTTCAAAGAAAAATAGGGCGTAATTTATTTTTTTATAACTGGAATCAAATAGGAGATAGTATAACTAAAGCCAGCACCAAAATCAGAACTGTCATATGTTCTGTTAAATCCAGGGATATAAAAGTTTGTTATTCCCTGTGAGTTTTTTTGTTTTAATACATTTTTTAGCTGTAGCTCAAAACCAAGGAAAAGATTATTGAATATCTCTGTTTTTAATCCAAAAACAATTTCAAACCAAACTGCATTTAAGCTTGATAAACTTATAGACTCGTCTATATAAGATTCCCCCCAATATGTGCTGTTTGTATTGTAGATGGTGTAATTATCAATGGATTGATTAAAATTGCTGAAGCCCAATATTAATCCTGAATAGAATAGGTTTTCGGTTTTTATGTCATTATTCAATTTAAAATTAACCCCTCCCTTAATGTAAGTTCCTTTTACAGTAGAATTTAAATAATCACTGTTGACTTTTTTATCTTCATTACCAATTTCAGAAAATATATACAATGATTTTTTAATCCTAATATCACCATTGATTGATAAGCCTGTATAATTACTATTTGAAGCAGACCTTATGATTTTATTTAAGTCAATCCCAGCTCTGATTCCAAACTTTTCAATGGTGTCATTTTTTAAATCAACATTTCCATGTGAAATATTTATAAAAAAGACTGTAAAGAGGCTAATGAAGAATCTTAACATGTGATTGATTTTCGTTAGTTATTGAATCGTTTAAAATAATTATATCAGAAATCCAGTTTGATGGGCCTGGAACATTTATTGGGTCATATGGAAGTACATTAGATAAATTATAATTATTTACAAAACCACATGCTCTGGAAATGAACCTTTCATTTATTTCATAATCAACATAAAGATGATTTGGTAAACCACTTGGAATGACAGGTGTATCCTCTGAATAATCTTTACAAAACTTAAAATTTGAAACCGATTCATCATCTCTTAGTGGGATTGCAATAGAATCCGTATTTATACCGTTAATCTCATTTATCAGCGTAAACTCACTATTTTTAACAATATAAATACCTAAACTTTCAACGTTTTTTCTTTCTTCAGGATTATTAACATCATAAAAGGTAATAATCATTCTAGGGGTAGTTAAAGTTGATTCAGGGCATATATCGTCACTTTCACAATTATAAGTTATAATAGATGCAATCAATATTATAAATACCTTTTTCATTTAAATTTTTTCTAAAAGTACAACATTTTCTACATGATATGTTTGAGGAAACATATCAATAGCCTGTGAAGTTTTCAACTCATAAAATTCTTTCAAATCAATAATATCTCTTGCTTGAGTAGAACTATTACAGCTCACATAAATAATTTTAGCTGGAGATAATTTAATTAACGAATGAATAACAGATTTATCAAGCCCGTTTCTTGGTGGATCAACAATAATAATATCTGGGTTTTCATAGTTTTTTATTGGTTTATTTATAATATCCTTTACATCACCGTTAATAAATTCACAATTTGAAATATTGTTAAGCTCGGCGTTTGATCTTGCAGAGACTATAGCATCGCTTATAGTTTCAATTCCAATAATTTTTTTTGCACCTTTTGCCAGAAACAATGAAATTGTCCCAATCCCGCAATATAGATCATAAACTATTTCATCCCCTTTTAAATCAGCAAACTTTTTCACAATATTATATAGCTTGCTGGTTTGAAAAGAATTCGTTTGGAAAAATGATTTTGCTGAAATTTTAAAAGTCAGATTATTTATTTTTTCGTTTATAAAATTAACTCCGCTGAAACATTTGATTTCTAAATCATAAATTGTATCATTTGGCTTCTTATTAATAACGTAAAGAATTGACTGAATCTCACTAAATTCAGATTTTATAGACTGCAGAAGTTTTTCAGATTTTTCAGAAAATTTGTAAAACTGAATTAATATCATAATTTCTTTTGTTGTAGTTGATCTAATCATTAAATTTCTGATATCACCTTTTTGTTGAACTAAATCAAAAAAATCAAGATTTAATTCTTCAGCTTTTTTCCTAATAAAATTTCTGATTTTATTAGAAATATTTGCCTGTAGGAAGCATTTTTCAATATCTATAACTTTATTCCACATTCCAGACTTGTGAAAACCTAGTGCATTCTTGTTGTTAATGTAATTTCCTTCGTTAATCTCTTTTTCTGTAATCCACCGGGAGTTACTGAAAGAGAACTCCATCTTATTTCTATAATAATAAGTTTTTTCAGATTTAATTATTGGTAGTTTTACATATCCTTTTGTTTTACCAATTCTATTAAGATTTTCGCTTACTTCTATGTCCTTGTATTTTAGTTGATCTTCATAATTCATATTTTGCCAGCTACATCCTCCACAAAGTTCAAAATGTGAGCACTTAGGCTCTGTTCTTTTGGATGAGTATTTGTGGTATTTAATTATGTCGCCTTCCAAATATGATTTTCTTTTCTTTCTTATCCTAATGTCAACTATATCGCCCGGTACACCATTTTTTGTAAAAATTATTTTCTCTCCTTCTTTTTTAGAAATGGATTTTCCTAATGAACCAGCATCTGTAAGTTCAATATTCTCCAAAACTATATTTCTTTTTTTTCTACCCAATTCAAATTAAATTTTACTAAATATAATTCATTAAATTTGGACAAAATATAACTAGCTTAAAATTATTGTAATGTTAACGTCAAAAGATCTAATTAATCTTGAATACAAGTATGGAGCTCATAACTATCACCCATTACCTGTGGTTTTAGAAAAAGGAGAGGGTGTATATCTTTGGGATGTAGAAGGAAAAAAATATTATGATTTTCTGTCTGCATATAGTGCTGTAAATCAAGGTCATTGTCATCCAAAAATAATATCTGCATTAATTGACCAGTCAAGAAAACTTACTTTAACTTCAAGAGCTTTTCATAACAACATACTGGGTCAGTATGAGAAATTTATCGCTGATTTTTTTGAATATGACAAGGTTTTACCAATGAATACAGGTGTTGAAGGAGGAGAAACTGCGGTCAAGTTAGCTAGAAAATGGGGGTATGAAGTAAAAAAAATCCCCAAAGATTCTGCAAAAATAATATTTGTTGAAGGAAACTTTTGGGGTAGAACTCTGGGTGCTATTTCATCTTCAACTGATCCTAGCAGTACAAACGGTTTTGGACCATTTATGCCAGGATATGAAGTAATACCTTATAATAATTTAGACTCCCTAAGAGAAGCGTTAAAAGATCCAAATGTTGCTGCTTTTATGGTGGAGCCAATACAAGGAGAAGCAGGAGTAGTGGTTCCTGATGATAACTACTTGAAGAAGGCATATGATATGTGTAAAGAGTCCAATGTTTTATTTATTGCTGATGAAGTTCAAACAGGAATAGGAAGAACAGGGAAAATGATTTGTTGTGAACATCATGGTTTTAAACCTGATATTTTGATTTTAGGTAAAGCACTTTCTGGTGGGGTATTTCCTGTTTCGGCAATTTTAGCTTCAGATGAGGTTATGCTTACAATTAAGCCAGGAGAGCATGGTTCTACTTTTGGTGGTAATCCTGTAGCATGCGAAGTGGCAATGGCCGCATTAAAAGTAATTAGAGATGAAAAATTAGCTGAAAATGCACATAACATGGGTGTTATATTTCGAGATAAAATTCAAACATATATTAACAATAGTAATATCGTTGAAAAAATAAGAGGAAAGGGGTTGTTAAATGCGATTGTTATAAAAGATGATGAGAATAGTGATATTGCATGGAGCATATGTTTAAAAATGGCTGAAAATGGTTTGTTGGCAAAGCCAACGCATGGAAATATTATAAGATTTGCACCTCCTTTGATAATAAATGAAGTTCAACTTAATAATTGTATTGAAATAATTATTTCATCTCTAAAAGATTTTGAATAATATTTTAATAAATTAGTATATCTAACCACCTCATATGTCTACAATTTATCTTGATAATGCTGCTACAACTAAGGTGAGAGATCAAGTTGTTGATGCTATGTCAACCGTTATTAAAAATGAGTATGGAAACCCTTCATCTACACATAGTTACGGTAGATCATCTAAATCTATAGTTGAATTATCAAGAAAGGAGATTTCTGAGATTTTAAATGTTAAATCTTCTGAAATTGTTTTTACTTCTGGAGGCACAGAAGGTGATAATATGATTATTAGAAATTGTGTAAATAATTTAGGTATTCAGCATATTATAACCACCAAAATTGAACATCATGCTGTTACACATACTATTGATGATTTATTAAATACTAATAAAATTAAAATATCTTTTGTCAAACTATCCAAGTTAGGAGAAGTTGATTTGGAAGACTTGGAAAATATTTTAAAAAAATCTGATCAAAAATGTTTAGTTTCCTTAATGCATATTAATAATGAAATTGGAAATATCACAGATATTGATGCCGTTTCAAAAATTTGTAAAAAATATAATTCTTTATTTCATAGTGACACAGTACAATCGGTTGGTCATTATGATTTAGATTTTGAAAAAATAAAAGTTGATTTTTTTGTTGCCAGTGCACATAAGTTTCACGGTCCAAAAGGAATTGGCTTCGCATTTATTAGAAAAAACACTAATCTTGGATCTTATATAACTGGAGGAATGCAGGAAAAAGGACTAAGAGCTGGAACCGAATCAGTTCACAATATTGTTGGAATGTCTGAAGCTTTAAAAATCTCTACAAGGAATTTAAAATCTGAAAAGAAATATATAAGTGAACTCAAATCCTATTTTATTTCTGAGATAAAAAATAAAATTAAGGACATTAAATTTAATGGATTATGTGAATATGAAAATAAGTCAACCTACACGCTTGTTAACGTATTACTTCCAATTAAACGTGAAACAGGAGGGTTGTTTATGTTTAAGTTAGATATGAAGGGCATTGCATGTTCAAAAGGGAGTGCTTGTCAGAGCGGAAGTGACTCCGGATCTCACGTTCTTAGAGAAATTCAAAACAACGAAGACAACAAAAGAGTTTCACTAAGGTTTTCATTTAGTATTTATAATACCAAGGATGAGGTTGACTATGTAATTAGTCAGATTGTTAGTCTGATAAATTAAAATTTAATATCCATATTTATATTAAATATTCTTGGACTGAGATAGTTTGGAATACTGTATTGTCTTTTTGAATAAACATCTCTAACCCATGTATTTGTAATTGTATTTTGCATGTTAAACATATTAAAAATCTCAAATCCAATAGATAACTCGTCAACGTTAAATAGTATCTTAGAATCTTTAATTAAATACATAATTCCTAGGTCTGCTCTTTTGTAGTCAGGTAATCTGTTTTGATATGCATACGGATCTGCATAGCTTGGTGATCCGCCAGGCAGCCCCGTATTATAAATAAGATTAATATACATCTTGAGGTTTGGCATATTAGGTACATAATCCTGAAAGAGTATTCCAAATTTCAATCTTTGATCGGTTGGTCTTGAAATATAACCCATATTGTCAATATTTTCTTCGGTCTTTAGAAATCCAAAACTGAACCATGACTCAGTACCTTTTACGAATTCACCGTTAATTCTCAAATCCAATCCATATGCATATCCAAAAGCATTATTATTAGCTTGATACCTAATTCTAACATTATCAATTGTGTAAGGATTAATATTTTCTAAGTCTTTGTAATAAATTTCAGAATTTAATTTAAATGGTCTTTTCCATAAATCAAATTTATATTCATTTGAAAAAACATAATGAGTTGATTTTTGAGCTTCAACCGATGGGTTTAGTTGTCCGCTAATACTTCTCAATTCTTTATAAAAGGGTGGTTGGTGATAAATACCATATTTCAGATTAAATATCATATTAGGGTTCCAGTTTGGAACATATCCGATTTTAAGTCTGGGACTAATAACTGTATTATTCGATAAGCCTTCGTTAGAATCAAGTGACCAATTGTGGATTCTAAAACCCAAGTTATAATATATTTTATTATCATTTATATAGCTTTCGTTTTCCCATTGACTATAAAATTGTATTCTGTTTATAGTAGATTTGGTTGTGGCCCGTATATTTTGAAAAGGAACTATTGGCCCTTCGTTTGCTTCGTAAGGTTGTTCTGAAATATTTGTTAAAAAAGGCGGATCAATTAAGTAGCCTGCTGAATCTATAACTTCCCATTCAACAATTCGATCATTGATTTTTTCTGATGTAAACTTGATGGAAAAATTAAATTCATTTTTATTTCTAATAAGTTTAAGTTTAGACTCTATATTTAAAATTTGTGCACTTAGGTTATTTCTGGCATGATTTAATTGACTTCCAACTCCTTGGCTAAATTCAACTTCCCCTAAATCTTCACTCCCAATATTTGAATTAACCTCCGCTAAATTATACTGCGCTAGTATATCAAAATATTCTTTTTCATTGGTATTGTAAAAAGATGTATTAAAATTGTAGTTATCACGTTGATTCGGCTTAAAATCAACAGAAAAAGAGTTAAAAAAGGTAGAATACTTGTCTTTCTCCTGTCCATTATAAAAAATAATTAGTGCTAAAGGATCGTCCAATGTTCCAAAGTTAGTTTGTCTGTTTAAAGGCTTTAAATTGTATTTATTTATTGAAAAATTTGTGATACTTGAAATATTTACTTTTGAATTAATTTTAATTTTTAAAAAATTCTGAAAATCAAGAAATGAAGGTTTAAAATTAGAGTTTGTTTCTTTGGAATTAACAAGTAGAGAATTATCTCGGTATCTTAGTCCTAAAATATTTGAAATAATATTGTTTTTTGAAATATTTTCAGATGTAAAACTCCCCCCAAACAAACTTGAATTTAAATGATATTTGTTAGTGGTTGGGGATTTGTATTTAATATCCAAAACAGAAGACATTTTATCTCCATAAATTGCCTCAAATCCACCAGATGAAAATTTAATATCATCAATCATTTCTGAATTTATAAAACTAAGTCCTTCTTGCTGACCTGACCTGATTAGAAATGGTCTGTATATTTCAATACCATTAACATAAACAAGATTTTCATCAAAATTTCCTCCTCTTACTGAATATTGCGTGCTCATTTCATTATTGATGCTCACTCCAGGAAGTGTCTTTAGTATATTTTCAACACCAGGTTGTACGCCTTTTATATTTCTTAATTTTTCTGGGGAGATACTTAAAATAGATTTTAATTCTTCTCTTGAAGATGTGTTTAAAATAACTTCAGAAATTTGTTCAAATTTTGTATTTAAAATCGGATTGAATTCTAGTACTTCGTCTTCCGCTAGCTCAACACTAATTTTAAGTTGCTTGTGATTAATATGACTAAAGACTATATCAATTTTTTTATTAGATTCAAAGGCTATTTTATAGAAACCGTTTTTATCACTAATTGAACCTTTATCACTAAATTTAATATTAACATCCTTGATCGGTAAATTTTGGTCATCCAAAATTAGACCTGTTAGAATTGCGTCCTGAGAATAAAAATTAAAAAAACTAAGTAATATGAAAAGCGATAAAATTTTTTTCATTATTTGATTTTTCTGTAAAATGTTTTTGTTAAGTTTTTTACATTTCCAACATTATCTTTTATTTCAATTTCTAAAATGTTTTTTGCATCATCATTGTTAACATTGTCATTAAAATCATATGATAAAATTCCTTTCATAGGATTATATTCCAACAGAATCCATTTATCATTAATAGTACCTCTGTAATAATTGATTCCTGATTCATTATCACTTATTTTTATAGTTAAATTTTTTCTGTTTGAGATCCATTGATTATCCAAAATATCAATTACACTAATATTGGGTTTTATTGAATCAATCTTAATCTTAAAATCTCCAAGGTTATTAACTTTGGCAACAATATAATTTTCTTCTTTTTTACTTGAAACGAATGATGATTTTTTATTTTCACCAATTCTTCCTATGTATGTTTTATTTCTTATGGAATCATTATAACGACTGACATCCATTTTAATTGTTATTCCTTTTAGAAGAGGGATTGAGTCTTTATCAACATGTAACAAGTTGTTTTCTTCAAAAATCTGAATTATTTTATCTGTATAAAATGAGTTTTTTTCGATTGAAACTTTTGCCCCAGGAAATTTAAAATTGTATATACTATCCTTATTTATTTTAAACATATTATCAAAATCTAATTTTCTAGTAGATAAATCATTTCGTTTCTCCCATTGTATTGGTACAAGAATTTCAGAAAGGTTTTTGTTGAAATCAAATAATTTTATGCTGTAGAGATAGGTGTCATTTCTTTTATTTATTTTAACAACACCATCGCCAAGCGATCTTTTATACATACCTAGAGGATTAAACTCTTCAATATAAAGTTTTTGAATTTTGATTTTTTTATTCTTGTAGGAAGGATAATCGATAAAAGTGTTTATGTGTCTCCATTCATCGTAAGAAAATGAATTTAAGTCCATTTCAAAAATTTGATCACCGTCAATATCAGTTTTAATATAAGATAAACCCATTTTATTCCATGTATTATTCATCCTGTCGAATGAATTTATACCAAATCCTATAGGTCCGCTTGTTTTTAATGTATCTGAAATAAATAAATTATCTGAAATTTTTTTCAATTTTAGTTCGTTGAAACCTAAATTTGAACCACTTACTGAGTTCTCAGGAATT
>Ga0163109_10003625_pt1 | contig 11811 bp, 7 predicted proteins | sample CRUFie1St13metaG_FD_108704 | JGI IMG/M metagenome (GOLD analysis project Ga0163109, IMG submission 108704) | Marine microbial communities from the Costa Rica Dome - CRUD Field 142mm St13 metaG | ecosystem: Environmental > Aquatic > Marine > Oceanic > Photic zone | place: Costa Rica: the Eastern... | reverse complement strand
TTTACAACGTCTCCATTGTGGGTGACGACACAAACCAGCTCAATCCCGGAATCTGGGTTACTGGACTTCAGGGTGACATTACACTGGTCACGGTCGGTCAGGAAATTGTCTTTCCCGGCCAAATCGTGGCCGCCAATTTTGATTGGGATCTCTAAGAAAGCCCCACCCCGGACAAGTCTATGAACTACCTTGATACTGCGGTCTCGCGATCCAGGACAACCCTCTCGGTTTTTGTCGCTGTTATGTTGACAGGCTTTGCCTCTTACCTGTCGATTCCCGTTGAACTGAATCCGGATGTTGATGTACCGATTATCGTGACCACGATTCTCCACGAAGGCATTTCTCCGGAAGATGCCGAGCGCTTGCTGTCCAAGCCGGCTGAGCTTGAACTGAAAACACTGGACGGGATCACCCAGATCAGCTCTTTCTCCAGTGAAAACGCGGCGACCGTGATCACCGAGTTTGACATCGACTTCGAGTCCTCTGCTGCTCTGGCCGACGTGCGCGAAGCCATCAACCGAGCCAAGGCGAGATTTCCGCAGAACACCGAAGAGCCTCTGATCACGGAAGTCTCTGCGGCAGAATTACCGATCGTCCAGATAGCCATTGGCGGCGAAGGCGTTCCGGAAAGAACACTGCTGCGCATTGCCGAAGAACTGCAGAGAGAGATCGAAATTCTCCCACCAATCCTCGAAGCGACTATGGTCGGTAATCGGGAAGAACTGCTGGAAGCCGTAATCGACCCGGCCAAATTGGAAACTTATGGCATCCCGAACTCCGCAATCATCCAGACGGTTACCAGTAACAACCGTCTGATTCCGGCTGGTCAGGTTGATACTGGACAGGGGAGTTTTTCCGTCAAGGTGCCCGGCCTGATCGAAAACGCAAGTGATCTTTTTGATCTGCCACTCGCCTCGAGCGCCGAGGGTGTGCTGACCGTGTCCGACATTGCCGATGTCAGACGGACTTTCAAGGACGCCACCCGATATGCCTACGCCAACGGCTCTTCGTCGATATCGCTCAATGTCATGAAGCGAAACGGCGCCAATCTAGTTGAAGCCATGGCCGCAGTCGATCAGGTGGTCACCGACATTCGCCCATCTCTTCCTCCTGCTGTCTCTGTGTCTTACATCAACAACACCGCGCCCCTAGTTATCGAACAAAACATGGGCCTGCAGGGCAACATGGCGACCGCCATGGTGCTGGTGCTGATCGTCGTCATTGCTTCCGTGGGAATCCGTTCAGGCCTTCTGGTGACTCTGGCTGTCCCTTTTTCCTTCTTTTTCGCTTTCATCATCATCAGCCTGCTGGGATTCACCTACAACTTCATGGTGATTTTCGGGCTGTTACTCGGCCTTGGCATGCTCATAGATGGCGCAATTGTGATGGTGGAATATGCAGACCGCAAAATGGCTGAAGGCAAGGACAGCCTCGCGGCCTATCGTCTTGCTGTGAATCGCATGTTCTGGCCCATACTGGCATCAACGGCTACCACCCTAGCCGCATTTCTCCCAATCATGTTCTGGCCCGGTGTGTCTGGGCAGTTCATGAGTTACCTGCCGATCACAGTCTTTGCGGTGCTGATTGGCTCGCTGTTCTATGCCCTGCTTTTCGCGCCGACCATCGGAGCCCTGATGGGCCGCTACGGTGCTATGACTGAGAACAATGCCGGTGCACAGCGCAGCCCGGAGTCCGACAGAACCGAAAACATCAGCGGCATCACTGCTGCCTACGCGCAGATACTGGATCTGGCCGTACGCATGCCGGTTGCCGTGTTTGTCCTCAGCATTCTCATGCTGATCACCATCGTCACTGCCTATGGTCGCTACGGCAAGGGCGTTGAATTCTTCACCGGCGTCGAACCGAGTCAGACCCAGATTCAGGTCTTTGCCCGCGGCAATTTTTCACCGGCTGAGGTACGTGATCTTATACTCGATGTGGAGAGCCGTATTCGCCGCGTGGGCCACATCAAAGGGATAGTGACGCAGTCCGGCGCCGGCGCACAAATGGGTGGCGATCAGCAAACTGCGCCTGATCTGATAGGCAGTATTTTTGTGGAAATGACTGATCGGCGGGTACGCCCTGAAATCGATGGCTTTGAAGTCGAGAATCTCTATCGCGAAGCCATCTCCAACATGCCGGGCGTCAGAGCGGAAGTGGTTACCGTTGAGAACGGCCCACCCGTTGGGAAAGAAATTCAAATTGAACTGTCAGGCGATGATCTCGATCTGCTGTTCGCTGAAGCCACTCGAATCCGAAGTTTTATGGAAATGGAGCTGGGCGATCAGCTGATCGACATTGACGATACGGCGCCTATTCCCGGCATCGAATGGGAATTCATCGTGGACCGGGCTCAGGCCGCCATGCTCGGAGCGAATATGGCTGAAATTGGCACAGCCATTCAGTTGATGACCAACGGTATCTTCATGGGAGATTATCGTCCGGATGACAGCGAAGAAGAGGTCGACATCCGGGTGCGCTATCCATCCGAGTACCGGGGGCTCGATCAGATGGAATCGATTCGCATCAGCACGATTAACGGACCAGTGCCGATCAGCAGTTTTGTCACACGGGAAGCCAAGCCTAAAGTCAGCTCGATTCAGCGCGTCGACGGCGCCCGGGTTGTCTATGTCCGGGCAAACCCGGCGCCAGGCTTTGTCGCTGACAACAAACTGCAAGAGATCTCCGCATGGCTGGCTGACAATCCACCCGCTAGTGGCGTTTTTTATGAATTTAGGGGCGCCAATGAGGAGCAGGAGCAGTCCGCCGCGTTTTTGGTGCAGGCCTTCTCGCTGGCCATGGCCCTGATGGCGATTCTTCTGGTCACGCAGTTCAACAGTTACTATCAGGCCCTGCTGATCCTGTCATCCGTGTTGCTCTCAACCGCCGGCGTTCTACTCGGCCTGTTGACCACGGGCCAGACTTTTTCAGTCATCCTGACCGGCATCGGCATCGTGGCTCTAGCCGGCATAATTGTGAACAACAATATCGTACTTATTGATACCTTCAACGTCCTACGGCAGGAGCACCCGGACTGGGCACTGCGAAAAATCATCGTACAAACAGGTATACAGCGACTGCGTCCGGTATTTCTCACCACATTCACAACCGGCTTTGGCCTGTTACCGCTCGCCATGGGCGTGTCGGTAGATCTGATCGGGGCGGAAATCGAGGTGGGGGGCCCAATTACTTCACAGTGGGTGAGTCTGGCATCTGCCATCGTGTTCGGGCTGTCGTTTGCGACCGTACTGACCCTGATTGTGACCCCGGCAATGCTGGCGCTCCCGCAGAGGCTGCGTGATCTCGTCAAGCGCCAGTCCTCAGCACCTTCCCCGCCGCAGGCACAGCTCGCTTCCTGAATATCACCACAGCGTCTGACCGGAAGACCATCGCGCACCACACCCGGTAGCGCGCCGGTGGCTTTCATGCCAGAATCTTTTTACTGTCGCCAAGAAAACATACCCATGGGCCTTTTAGTCGGCTTCTTTTTTGTCAGCATTCTGTTCTCTTTTCTTTGCTCGATTCTGGAGGCCGTACTGCTCAGCATCACACCGGCCTATGTCGGCATCCAGGAACAGAAGGGCTCTCATGTCGCCGCTGATCTGGTGCGCTTTAAGGACGACATTGATCGCCCACTGGCAGCCATACTCACCCTCAACACGATTGCACATACAGTGGGCGCGATTGGCGTAGGCTCACAGGCCGCGCTCATCTTCGGTGAATCCATGCTCGAAATCGCCGGTGTTCCCATCATCAGCCTCGAAGCCCTGATAGCAGGGCTGATGACTCTGGCGATACTGATCTTTTCAGAGGTCATTCCAAAAACCATAGGCGCCAATAATTGGGAAACTCTGACACCATTCACCATCGCATCGCTGAAAGTGATGCTGTTCGTTCTGGCGCCGCTGGTCTGGATAAGCCAGTACATTACCCGCCATTTGAAAAAAGATAAGGATAAGCCGGTGCTCAGCCGCACCGACTTTCTGGCTATGGCAAAACTGGGAACGGAGAGCGGCGTGCTTGAAGAAAGCGAGCAGACGATCATTCACAACCTGCTTCGCTTCTCCAAGGTGCTGGTCAAGGATGTCATGACGCCCAGGATCGTAGTCAACACCGCCTGTGAAGACATTTCTGTGCGAGAATTTCAGAACCTGAACGCAAATCTTCCCCATTCGCGCATCCCAGTCTACCGGAAAAAGAATGACAACATCACCGGCTACGTACTACGTGATGACATACTGCTGAATCTGGCCGAAACGCAGGATCACACGCTGCTTAAGGCACTGCGCCGCGACATCGTCGTTGTCCATCGGACGGTCCCGATACCGGATCTGCTGGATACTTTTCTCATCAAAAAGGAACACATGGCTCTGGTGGTCGACGAATTCGGTGGCATGGAGGGTATTGTCACCATGGAAGACATCATAGAGACACTGCTAGGTCTTGAGATAGTCGACGAATCGGACAACGAGACTGATATGCAGGCGCTCGCCAGAAGCAACTGGGAGCGACGGGCTGAGCGACTGGGCATCCTTCCCAAAACCGGGGAGCCCGGAACATCAGAAGGCGATAAAAACGCTGATTCCTGATCAGAACGCAAACAGCCCAGCCGGCAACCTCGGCCGTCTAATCAACAGAGGCAACCAGACCGTATTTTGAAGCCCGCTGATTATGACGGGCATGTTCGATATAACGCTCTGACATCAGGTAGAGATAGGTCTCGGTCAGCTGAATTGATTCCCGAAGAAAAGTAAATTTTGGGTCCGTTTCGGGCAGAGTATGTCCTGCGATCTCTAGCCGCGCCAAGAAAATTCTACGCGCCTGCTGAAGATGCTGCTTTCGCTGACCGTCGATATTCGAGTTGAACGCATTGACGTGCCAGGACGAGACTTTTTGCAGACCGGATTCCAGCCTTTCATCATCTGTGCCATAGAGTCGCCGATACAAATGCTCCAAAAGGTCATATTTCTTCTCTACGGCCTCCCAGTTTTTCTGGGCTACTTCATTGCTGATTATGCGCTCCACAATCGGAATGAGCGATTGGTGGTAGAGGCCATTCGAAACCCTCGCAATCTGCCAGGCCTGTGCGAACAGCTCGGAAGCAGAATCATGATCGCCCTCCTCCTGAAACCTCTCAGCGCGCGTCATGATGGCCTGCGCATCAGTCTCGAGGTAAGGAGTGAAAGGAGTGTCCAGGATCGGGAGTGCTTCCTGCGAGAGGCTGACTGGCGAGCCGTATTCAGTTTGAGCAGGGCTTTTTGCTGACTCTACAGCTTCGGTATCTTCAGTGACAATCCCCAGCAGCCCGCTGAACAAGAATGCCGTTAAGACTGGCGCCAGGGCGCGATTTCCAGTGGTGTTGCGATTGAATGTCAGAGTCATGACGATGTGCCTTGTTTACATACACTATCGTCCATAACTTACTATTTTACAAAGGATTTTTTAAATTAATTTCATTTATATGACAGTCGCGTGACAAAATTAAAAAAAATATAAATGAATTCAATAACTTAAAATCGCCCATATATGTCATTTAGATAACAGAATTGTCACATTAAACAGCTCGCTCAGGCTGGCACAGCAGGCTGCTGACCCAGAAAGAGCAATCCGTGCCGCCTGCCCTGCAAAAACCGGTGACTTTGCCGAGTTCGATTTGGGGAATCAGCGATAGGTCCGATTCGCAACCAGCACTTCTACCATCAGCAGCACCATCACCAGCGTCAGAATCCACCACCACAACCGCTGCGGGCTCTCTAATTCCTCAATTAACTGGGCGGTCTGCGCCTCTCTGGACTGCAACGGGCTGGTATCAGGATTCACAACCGCATCATAGAGTGTCGATGTCGCTATCCGTGTGAAGTCGCTTTCCTCTGGCAGAATGTTAACTGCATATCGGCTTGAGACAGCACCCGACGTTGCGGTAAAAAGGCCGGGCGATGTCGCACGCTGCAAGCTGTTGGCTTCCAAACTGACGGAGCGTCCGTTCGCATCCAGCACTGAAACTTCGGCCTCCGACACAAACTGCGCCAGATTGATGCTGTCGCCAATCTCGTAGGCGCTCTGGCCCACCTCTGAACGAACCAGATGGCGAAGCGCTTCATGCACAAAAGGCAAAAACAGCCCCTGCAGCGCTAAATTATTCCACTCAAGATCAAGACTGGAGGCGAACAGCAAGACCTTGCCTTCCCCAACATCCTTTTCTACCAGTGCCGCTTCCGTATTATCGAACTGCATCAGCACATTGGCATCCTCAGAGGGCGTTAAGCGCCAGTGCCCCTGAAAGCGTGCTGACCAGTCGCTACCCAGAGGGCGCAGAATGGGATGCCGGCGATCATAGTCCGCGATAACCAGGTAGTCATCGCGACCCAGCAAGCCCACCTGCTCCAGCCTAGCCGGGCTAACTTCCCCCAACTGCTGATTAAATGCCCTTGCATCGATCCTGTCACCCGGCGCAATCAACAGGCTGCCACCGTTAACGACATATTCACTCAGGGCCGCGGCCTGGGAACTCGTGAGTTGACCGACGTTCAGCAGCGCCACCACATCGCTTTGGCGCATCGCTGCAGCGCTGAGTTCGGTAGGATCAATAGTCTCGAGGGAGAACGGTGAAGAATCCGTACTACTCACCGCCAAACCGAACCAATGGCCCTCATCATCAAACCAGTTATCCGAAGCCTCGCCGTTGACCAGCAATACATTGATCTTTGGCAGAACATCCACGGTGAAATAGTAGGAATTGTCATCTGAAAAATTATCGCCGGCGACCCGGATTTCACCAACATAGTCTCCCTCAGCCTCAAAATCTACGGCAAAGGTCACCACCTGCTCAGACCGGTCAGTAAGGTCGACCGGTCTGCGGTCTACCATTTGCCCGTTCAGGCTCAGGCTAACCTCCCCGCTGTCAAGATACTGTGACCCGGTGGAGCGGATTCTCGCCAAAATTTGCTGTTGAGCAGAATCCTCAAGCAGCTGCTCGGGAGATCTCACATCGGTCAGCACCAGATTTTCACTGTCAGCGGAACCGACATCAATCAGATACAGAGCCACTCCGGGAGCCAGTTTCCACGACTCATCGGCACCCTGCAGCCCAACTTCTTGAAAGTCAGAAATCAGATAGATTGCCCGGTGCTCATAGCGCGAATCCTCCAGCATCTGGTCTGCCAGTCGCAGATTCGGATAATAGCGCGTACGGCCAAACCCGGGCTCGTCAAAGCTTTCGATCAGCTCTCTGACCTGGCCACCCTCTGTGTCGAGCTCACGAACCACTTCCGCCGTGCCCGAAAAAGCGATCAGGCCAAGCTCATCATCCCCTGACAACCGATCCACAACCGCCAAAGCCTCGGCTTTCGCCTGATCAAAATTGTCCTGCCAGCGCATACTCATCGACATATCCAGCAAAATTACTGCCGACTGAGGATCTGCATCAAGCAAGCGCGCTACAGACTGATTAAACAGAGGCCGGGCAAACGCGAGCACCAGCAAGACGATAACTGCGGCGCGCAGTAGAAGCAGCGCTATCTGCTGGAGATGCTGGAACAGTACCAGTTTTTTTGAGGTTTTTTTCAAGAACCGGATAGTGCTGAACATGACTTTGGGCGGCTTTTCCCGGCGGATTAGATGTATCGCGACAGGAATCAGGGCTGCCAGCAAGCCAATCAAGAAAAGTGGAGTAAGAAATACCATGCTCTGCTACTGACCCTAAAAACTTTTCGCGCGTTTTGACATATAGGAAGACAGAGCCTCGTTTAACGGTTCTGCAGTATTCAGCAGACAGTAATCCACGCCACTGCTTTGACACTTCTTACGACAATAAGCAAGAAATTCATTCAGGTTTTCCAGATACGCCTGCCGGATCGCGGCGGGCGACGTGGTGTAAGATTCATCGTCTTCCATATCAATAAATTCGGAGGCTTCATTAAACGGAAAATTCAGCTCAGCATCATCCATCACCTGAAAAGTAATGATGTCGTTTCCCATTCCCCGAAGATTTTGCAGGGTGTTAATCACCCTCTCCTCATCATCCAGCATATCTGTAATCAGTATCACAATACTCTTCTTATGGAGCGAAGCCGCCAGATCGGTAAGGGGTTTGACCGTATCGGTTCTATTGCCTGACTCCACCTGCGAAAGTGTCCTCAGGATCCGCAGCAGGTGCGGCTGTCTGGTTTTAGCAGGAATATATTGTCTTATCTGGTCATCAAACGTGATCAGACCAACGGCATCTCGCTGTTTCATAATGAAATAGGACAAAGCAGATGCCAGAGTTACGCCATAGCTCAGCTTGCTCATCCCACCGGAGCTGTAGGCCATTGATGCGCTGGTGTCGAGCAGAATCACACAGCGAACATTGGTCTCGTCCTCATATTGCTTAACATAAAACTTGTCACTCCTGGCATAAAGCTTCCAGTCTACGTGACGCAGATCGTCGCCACGCTGATAATGGCGATAATCGTTGAATTCAACGCTGAACCCCCGATTCGGACTCTTGTGCAGCCCGGACAGAAAGCCCTCAACTACAACCCGGGCGCGTAATTCGAGATTGTCGAGTCTCGACAGCACATTGGGATCAAGAAAGTTTATTGACTCGGCCATGATGCTTCCGCTGAGTTAATGTCTGCGAATCGGATCAGATTTCTGAGCTGGGCTCAGGAACGGCCTCCAGCAATCGCCTGATGACCTCGTCTGTTGTAATCCGCTCTGCCTCGGCGTGGAAATTCAGCAAGATACGATGCCTGAAAACAGAAGGCGCCAGGGCTCTCACATCGCTGAACGAAACGTTGTAACGGCCCAGCAAGAGTGCCCTGACCTTTCCCGCCAGGATCAGATTTTGCGAGGCTCGAATGCCTGCCCCCCAACTTACCCAGTCTTTGACAAACTCCGGCGCAGCTTCGCTTTGTGGCCGCGATGCGTGTACCAGACGGACCGCGTACTTAATGACTGCTTCAGCAGCAGGCACCTGCCGGGCAATTCGCTGAAAATCCAGAATATCCTCACCGCTGAGGGGGTGGGAGAGCGCGCGATCGTGATGTTGGGTCGTTTGGCTGACGACGGTCACTTCATCGTCCTCGGACAGATAACCCAGCTCGATTTTGAACATGAACCGATCAAGTTGTGCCTCAGGTAACGGGTAGGTGCCTTCAAGTTCAATGGGATTCTGGGTCGCAAGCACAAAAAACGGCTTCGACATGGGGTGCGTGACTCCGGCTGCGGTCACCTGACGCTCCTCCATTGCTTCAAGCAGTGCCGACTGAGTCTTGGGCGGCGTCCTGTTGATTTCATCAGCCAGCAGAATATTGGTGAATATCGGCCCTTTCATAAATTTGAGTTGTCGACCACCATCCGACTCTTCCACAAGCTCTGAGCCCACGACATCAGCTGGCATGAGATCCGGGGTAAACTGGATACGGCTGAAGTCGACCTGCAAAATGTCGGCGACCGTTTTAATCAACAGTGTTTTGGCAAGACCCGGCACTCCTGTGACCAGCACATGACCACCACCAAACAGGGCAATAAGTAACTCATCAATGATGTCATCCTGACCCACAATGACTTTTTTAATCTCAGCGACAATCTGGTCACGACCATCCTGCATGCGTTTGACCAGGGCTATATCATCCTGATTTTCGATCTCCAGTGCTTGTTCTTGTTCCGCCATGGTGTTGTCCTTTGTCTCTGCCACTTAGTGGCTGAATGCGTAGATTAAGAAGTTAATGCCAATCTTATAAGCTTCATTGGTGAACTGGGTGGGATAGCCCTCGTAGAAAGTGTGTTCCCAACCATCCCCAAGATCGGTGTTGTAATTCGCAACCATCATGACCCTGCCGTCATCATCCAGGACAGCATAAACCTCGGGTGGATAGCTAGGATCATCCAGATTCATGAAACCACCAAAATCCCAGGTCACCATCCTGCCCGGCACCTGAGCGACTTCATCTATGTCAAAGAAGGTATGGAAAATTTCATGGCTCGTATCCAGCTTGATGATTTCGCGGTCAGGAAATATCTTGCCCATTTCCATGAACATATCGTCAAGATGCGGCTCTCCCCAAAAGTCATCCACCATCACAAAACCGCCGCGGAACATGAATTCGCGTAAAGCCCCTATTTCTTCCTCAGAAAAATTTGGGCCGCTAAAGGATGAGCCTATGGGCACGCGTTTCCAGTTCATGTACAAAAAAATATGTTCGAACAGACGCGGATCTGTAAGCTGGATAAAGGTTCGATTACGGGGATTGGTATCGACGTTGGTATAGCGCTGCACGCCGCGCAGAAAATTCTCATCGGAATCCGGATAGTCAGTATCCCACCAGCCACCGCGCCGCCGCCAGCCATAACCCCCGGCCCCGCCCCCGTGGTTCGTATATTGACCCCGAAGCCAAGTGAATTCGGTGACGTCGGTGCCATAAATTGAGAGATCCTCATTATTACCGGATAGCGGCATCACCTGAGCACCGAGCTCCAGCGAAACGATTAGACTCACCATGCTGAGAAGGGCCGCCTTTATCACCTGCCGCCGTCTCCTTCGATCGAACGCAGCAACAGGCGTTGTGCGCGTTCATAACTGGGCGCTTGTTCCAAGGCATACAGCAAATTTCGTTTTGCTTCACTTGCCTGCCCGTTGTTGAGATAGGCTTGCGCCAAGTTCGTGCGGGCTTCAACCGGATCGCTGATCTCGAGCTGCATCAAAACTTCATATTCCGTGACCGCCGCAGCGCTGTCATTGACCGCCTCAGCATACCGCGCCTTCAGTTCATGAACATCACTACGATAGGGATCGACCTGAATCGCCCGATCAAGGTAATAGGCGGCCTGCTCAAAATCGGAATCCTCCAAAGCTGCCTCAGCCAATACCATGGCAGCCCCGTAGTCGTGCTGTAGGTTTTCCATCAGCACTTCAAGCCATTGCAGGCGGGATTGTTGGTTGCCCTCACGCTCATAAATTTGCGCCAGCACCAAGGCCGGGCTCGGATAGCCGGTATAGCTTGGCAGCATTTCATGCGCTGTTTCCAGATATTGCTTTGCTTCGGCAAATGCTTCTTCCTTGAACAGGACAATACCCAACTGCAGATAAGCCTGAAAATCCCTGCTGTTTTCCTCAATGCGCGCTCGCATATGCTGTTTGAGAGAAGCATTGTTATAAAGCTCCGCAAGGATCGCGCTGCTGTTCTCGCGAATTCCGTGCCCGTGACCGTCTCCTTCGTCCGGCACATCTTCTGTGTGAGCATACACATTTATCTCTTTCACCCGCTGATCAATCCAGCCTCGAAAACCCGCGTCAAAATCATCGATACCGAGTTCGAAAACACTGCGAAAACGGTCGGCATCTTCCTTGATCTCACCGTACTGATAAATCAGCTCAACCAATTTTTCAAAGCCATAAGTCTGTGTGATGTAATCCACAACCAGATAAGACTGAAAATAGGCAAAACTGAGGTCCGCATTATTGCGTGCCCCTGAAAAGCCACTGTTCAATTCTCCCACCGGCAAAAGCTTTTGCTCCTGAGCCGCTCGAATCAGGTCCAAACCCTGACGACGCCCCCAGTACGGCCGGCCCTCTCTTTCCTCCCAGACAGAGATACCCTCTGACAACCATCTAGGCATGCGGTTCTGGGTCATCTGCAGGGTGATGACGTGCATAAATTCATGCCACACAATTTCCTGCCAGTTTGCCGTCAGGGTGTCCGGCGAAATCAGGGTGATTACCTTGCCAAAACAGATTCCGACCAGTGGACCGATGTCTGGAAGGCCCACGGAGCGGACCGCAAAGTCCGCACTGTTCTCGAAGACTTCAATAAGAACCTTGCCTGCGGG
>Ga0163109_10003624_pt1 | contig 11813 bp, 9 predicted proteins | sample CRUFie1St13metaG_FD_108704 | JGI IMG/M metagenome (GOLD analysis project Ga0163109, IMG submission 108704) | Marine microbial communities from the Costa Rica Dome - CRUD Field 142mm St13 metaG | ecosystem: Environmental > Aquatic > Marine > Oceanic > Photic zone | place: Costa Rica: the Eastern... | reverse complement strand
TTGCGCCCGACCCGCTGGTGCTGTGGCGCTTTGCCCGCGAGCACGCCATGACCGGCTTCGGGCTGTCGGCCAAGTACGTCGACGCCCTGAACAAGCAGGCGGTCCGGCCCAAGTCGCTGGGTGACTACCCGGCCCTGCGCGCCATCGCCTCGACCGGCTCAACCCTGATCCACGAGAGCTTCGACTATCTCTATGAGCACGTGAAAACCGACCTGCACGTCGCCTCGGTCTCCGGGGGCACGGACCTGCTGGGCTGCTTCGTCGGCGGGACAGCGACCCTGCCGGTCTACCGCGGCGAGCTGCAGGTGCCGATCCTCGGCGTCGATCTGCAGGTCTACGACGACGAAGGCCAGCCCCAGCGCGAGGGGCGGGGCGAGCTGGTCTGCGCCACGCCCTTTCCGTCGATGCCGCTGGGCTTCTGGGGTGACGACGACGGCAGCCGCTATCACGCCGCCTACTTCGACCGCTTTGAAGGCGTCTGGACCCACGGCGACTTCATCGAACAGACCCCCAACCACGGCTACATCATCCACGGCCGTTCGGACGCCACCCTCAACCCCAGCGGGGTACGGATCGGCACGGCCGAGATTTACCGGCAGGTCGAGACCCTGCCGCAGGTCAAGGAAAGCATCGTCATCGGCCAGCCCTGGTCGGGGGATACCCGCGTGGTGCTGTTCGTGGTCATGCAGGAGGGTGAAACTTTGTCCGATGGCCTGAAGGAAAAAATCCGGGTACAGATCCGCAGCGGTGCTTCACCGCGCCACGTCCCCGCCAAGATCGTCGAGGTGCCGGATATCCCGCGCACCCGGTCGGGCAAGATCGTCGAACTGGCGGTCCGCTCGGTGGTCATGGGCGAGGAGGTGCGCAACGTCGAAGCGCTGGCCAATGCCGAGGCGCTGGACCACTTCAGGGGCATTCCGGCCCTCGAAGAAGATTGAGGGTTGTGCTTTTGGGTTGGAGCTGAGGCGCGGTCCGGCCGGGATTGAGTCACGTTGAGGAAGGACGAGGGTTTTGCCAGTAATTACCACCATCGACGATCTGCGGGCGTTGGCCCAGCGCCGGGTGCCGAAGATGTTCTTCGACTACGCCGAAAGCGGCTCCTACACCGAGCAGACGCTGCGCGACAACAGCTCCGACTTTGACAAGATCCGGCTACGCCAGCGCGTCGCCGTGGATATGGAAGGCCGCAGCCTCGCCACCCAGATGGTCGGCGAAGACGTGTCCATGCCGCTGGCGCTGGCGCCGGTCGGCCTGACCGGGATGCAGCACGCCGACGGTGAAATTCTGGCCGCGCAGGCCGCCGAAGAAGCGGGGGTGCCCTTCACCCTGTCGACCATGTCGATCTGCTCGATCGAAGACGTGGCCGAAAACACCACCAAGCCGTTCTGGTTCCAGCTCTACTTCATGCGCGATCGCGACTTCATCGAGCGCCTGATCCAGCGCGCTTACGACGCTGGCTGTTCGGCGCTGGTGCTGACGCTGGACCTGCAGATCCTCGGTCAGCGGCACAAGGACCTCAAGAACGGCATGACCGCGCCGCCGAAGCTGACCATCCCCAATATGATCGACATGGCGGGCAAGCCGGGCTGGTCGCTGGGCATGCTCGGCACCCCGCGGCGCAGCTTCCGCAACATCGTCGGCCACGCCAAGGGGGTCAGCGACATGTCCTCGTTGATGTCGTGGACCAGCCAGCAGTTCGACCCGCGTCTTAGCTGGGACGACGTCGCGTGGATCAAGGAACGCTGGGACCGCAAGCTGATCCTCAAAGGCATCCTCGACGAGGTAGACGCCCGGATGGCGGCCAAGACCGGCGCGGATGCGATCATCGTCTCCAACCACGGCGGCCGGCAGCTGGATGGCGCGGTGTCGTCGATCTCCATGCTGCCCCGGATCGTCGAAGCCGTCGGCGACCAGATCGAGGTGCACATGGACGGCGGTATCCGCAGCGGGCAGGACGTGCTCAAGGCGCGGGCGCTGGGCGCCAAGGGCACCTACAGCGGCCGGGCCTATATCTATGGCCTTGGCGCCATGGGTAAGGTGGGGGTGACCGCGGCGCTGGAGGTGATCCGCAAGGAGATGGACACCACCATGGCGCTGTGCGGCTGCCGCAACATCGAGGATTTCGGCACCGATCACCTCGTCCGCACCCCGCCGGCGACCGTAAACGATTACATGTAACGTTTGTTTCAAAGCCGGTTTCCGGAACCACGGCTGTGATTTCAGGATAGGGCCTGCACGGCCGCCATGCGGGCCGAATCTCTGGCTATGGCTTGGCGGGCTCTCGCGGCCCTCCGCTAGAGTAAGGGCGCATAAACCGGATCGAGAGGAACCGACCGTGCCCCTGACCCCAGCCGTTTCCGCCATCATCGACAACTACGAAAGCGAAAACCCGGGCACGCGCGCCAAGCTGGTGCAGATGCTCAACCACGGCCGCCTGGGCGGCACCGGCAAGATGCTGATCCTGCCGGTGGATCAGGGCTTCGAGCACGGCCCGGCGCGGTCGTTTGCCCCGAACCCGGCTGGCTACGACCCGCTGTATCACTGGCAGCTGGCGATCGACGCCGGGCTGAGTGCCTTTGCAGCGCCGATCGGCCTGCTCTCTGCCGGGGCCGCGCACTTTGCCGGGCAGATCCCGCTGATCCTCAAGGTCAACAGCTCAAACAGTCACGCGCTCGCCGCCGATCAGGCGCTGACCGGCAGCGTGGAAGACGCTCTGCGGCTGGGCTGCGCGGGGGTCGGCTACACGCTCTATCCCGGCTCGGACCAGCAGTTCGACATGCAGGAAAAGCTGCGCCAGCTGACCAAGGACGCCCGAGACGCCGGGCTGGCCGTGGTGGTCTGGAGCTACCCGCGCGGCGGCGGCCTGAGCAAGCAGGGCGAAACCAGCCTCGATGTCATCGCCTACGCCGCCCACATCGCGGCGCTGATGGGCGCGCATATCATCAAGGTCAAACCGCCCAAACCCCAGATCGAGCAGGACGCGGCCCGGCCCCACTACGAGAACCGCGACTGGTCGCGGCTGGAAGACCGGATTGCCCACGTCATCCAGTCGGCCTTCGACGGCCGCCGCATCGTCATCTTCTCCGGCGGGGAAGCCAAGGGCACCGACGCGGTCTACGAGGAGATCGCGGCCATCGCCCGCGGCGGCGGCTACGGTTCTATCATCGGGCGCAACGCCTTCCAGCGCCCGCGCAATGATGCACTGGCCATGCTTGAACAGTTGATCGGCGTCTACGCGGAGCAGGCTGCCAGCGAAGCGGCCATGCGCTCGGCCGCCACCGGATCCAGAGCCGCGTGACCACCGACAACAGCGTGAAGGCCCTGCTGCCCGACTTTGAACGCGCCTGCGCGCTGGCCGCACGGGCCTGCCTGCCGTGGGTCGGGCAGGGCGACAAGGAAGCCGCCGACGCCGCCGCCGTCGATGCCATGCGCACCGCCTTCAACGCCGCGCCCATGCACGGGCGCATCGTCATCGGCGAGGGCGAGCGCGATCAGGCGCCGATGCTCTATATCGGCGAGACCCTCGGCAATGGCCCCCGGTTGGCCTCGACGCCCGAGGTCGACATCGCCGTTGACCCGCTGGAGGGCACGACCCTGTGCGCGCAGAACCGACCGGGTGCGCTGTGCGTGGCGGCCTTTGCCCCGCGCGGTGAGCTGCTCCACGCGCCCGACGTCTACATGCAGAAGATTGCGGCCCGCCCGGGCCTCGACCTGCGCGCTGACGATCTCGACCGGCCGCTCGATGAGGTTCTGGCCCGTTTGCAGGGGCAGGCCGGGCGACCCTTGCGGGTAATCATGCTCGATCGAGAGCGCCACCGGCCGATGATGGCAGCGGTGCAGGCAGCGGGCGCGGCGCTGAGCCTGATCACCGATGGCGATGTCATGGGCGCGCTGCTGACCGCGCTGCCCGGGGCGGTCGCCAGCAGCAGCCCGCGCTTCGACCTCTACGTGGGCAGCGGCGGGGCGCCCGAGGGCGTATTGGCGGCGGCAGGCTTGCAGGCGCTGGGTGGGAGCATGTTCGGACGGCTGATCTTCCGTGACGACGATGAGTGCGAGCGGGCGGCGCGGATCGGCCTTGGACCGGCGGAGCAGGGGCAGATTTTCGCGCTCTCCGACCTCGCCTCCGGTCATGCTCATCTGGTGCTGGCCGGGGTCACCGGTGACGTGCTCGACGGCGCGACCACCGCTGGGGCGCAGGTGCTGAGCCTCGGCGCCGGCGTGTGCAGGCTGCAGCACTGCCGGTTCTGATTGCGGCAGTCGTTCAAGCCGGACTGATCTCACCGCAAGACTTCACCAGAACGACAAACAAAGAGAGCGCCCGAGAGAGCGCCCTTTTTCTTGTGTGTTTTCCGGGTGATTGGCGGGCTGGGTTTCAGCCCGCCAGTTCGGCTTAGCGGAAGATGTGGGTGTTGAAGCGGTCCGAGCGGCCGTCGGTGTAGACGGTGGTAACCTCGGCGATCAGCTTGTGACCGTAGCGCTTGAGAACCATGGTGCGGGTGGCAAAGCCCTGGTCCCACTTGGCCATGATCCGCTTGGCGGTGGTCGGGTGAGCGCCGACGCTGTCGGTCAGCGGAATGCCCTGGGTCCAGCCCCAGTTGCAGTCGGTGGGGTGGCAGGAGCCCCAGGCCTTGACCTTCACGGCCGCACCATCGACCACAACGCGGATCTTGGTGACGCCACGGGTGTCGTCGTCGATGTTGATCCAGGCGCCTTCGAGCTGGTCGAGGTTGCTTTCAACCGGCAGCAGGGGCAGCAGAGGCAGCAGCGGCAGGATTGGGTTAGGCTGGATGATCGGCGGGATACTCACGGGCATCCGCTTCAGGGTGTAGCGGTAGAAGGTATCGGTGCGGCCGTCCTTAAAGTCGGTCGCGTTTTCGATGATCAGCTTGTCACCGTGCAGGTAGGCGCTGACCAGAGACGTGGCGTGGGACTTGTCGTAGCGCGCCATGATCCGCTCGGCGGACAGGGGCGATGCGCTGACCGAAGAAGCCAGCGGCATAGCCGAGACTTCACCCCAGTCACAGTCGTTGGGGTGGCAGGCGCCCCAGGTGTTCAGGGTCGGGTGAGCACCCTCACCGCCGATCACCACTTTGGTGATGCCGCGGGTGCTGTCGTCGACGTTGATCCAGGCGCCGCGGAGGTCATCCAGACCGGCGTGGGCCGAGGTGGCGAGAAGCAGACCAGCAACGGCACCCGTTGCGGTCACAGAGATTTTGCTGAGCAGAGAAGCGATTTTCATGATTTGATCCTCAGAGAGACGTTTGAACGGGGCGGGAAGGTCGTTTCCCGTGGTTGACGCAGACCGGTGTAGGCCCGTTCTGTTGCGCGCGTTTCTCGGATCGCTTTCAGTTATCGCCATTGGTGAAACAGTGAGTGTGGCAGTGTTTCAGAAGGTTTCTGCCAGAGGGTAAATCCCAGAAAAAAGGGGCTGGAGCAGTCTTTCAAGCTGCCACAGCCCCGGTTTACTTCGTTTTACTGCTGGTGGTCGAAGACGACCCAAGCCCGGCTGGTCTTCAGCCCCCGCGCAGCTGGCGCAGACGCTCCTGCAGGTACGAATCTGCCGTGTAGCGCTCGGACAGCACGACCTCGGGCCGTGGGTGGCAGAACAGTGGCAGGCTGATCCGGCCGATGGTCTTGTCTGCGCCTTCCGGGTTCACCACGCGGTGGGTGGTCGAGGGGAAGTACCCGCCCGAGGCTTCCTGCAGCATGTCGCCGATGTTGACGATCAGGTTGCCGAAGTCACAGGGCACTTCCAGCCAGGAGCCGTCCTTGGCCAGCACCTGCAGGCCCGGCTCGTTGGAGGCCGGCAGGATGGTGATCAGGTTGATGTCCTCGTGCGCTGCAGCACGGATCGCCGCGGGCTCTTCATCGCCGGTCAGCGGCGGGTAGTGCAGGATACGCAGCAGGTGCTTGGGGCTGCCCTCGATCATTGTCGAGAGGGGTTCGCTGTACAGCGTCGTCACGTCCTCGGGGGACTCGTCCTCGATCCATTGCAGCAGCTCGGCGGCGAGGTCGGTCGCCCGCTGGTGGTAGGCCTGCGCCTTGGGCAGCAGGTCGTCAGGGCAGACATCGCCGGGGTAGTAGTGGAAGAACTCCTTGATGTCTTTGATGGTGTTGCCCTTGGCCGTCTCGGACAGCGACTGCGGGTAGAACCCGCCCGCACCATTGTGGGGGACGGCGTAGTCGTTCTTGCGCTCCTCGCTGAAAAACTGACGCCAGTCGTCATAGATTTCCTGCACTTGGTCCTGTTGCAGGGGGTGGTTCTTGAGCACGCCGAAACCGGTATCCCGGAGCGAGCGGACAAAGTCCTGCTTTGCGGTCGGGCTGGTGTAGTCAACGGCAACGAGTTCCATGTCTGGACTCCCGATTCAGGTTAGGAATTAACGCCTATGGTGACGCATTTTCGCAGGAAATTACAAGATAAGACCCTGTAAATTCGCCATAAACCGGCCAGGATTCGGGAAAATGGCCCTTTTGCGCAGCTTGCGCCGAAGGAATCATTTCCCCGCAACCTATCTTGGGCGTAGGTTCGCACCATCTTTAACAGTTCAAGGCGGCGCTCATGTTCTCTCTGGGCAACCTTCCGACCACCGATGAAATGATTGCAGCCGATCTCGGCAGCCATATGCATCCCTTCACCGATCACGACGCGCTGGGTCCGGGTGACCTGCGGGTGATCACTTCAGCTGAGGGCGTGTTCATCAACGACAGCAACGGCGGACAGATCCTCGACGGGATGGCCGGCCTGTGGTGTGTCAACATCGGCTATGGCCGGCAGGAAATCGGGGAGGCCGTCAGCCGCCAGATCGCCCAGCTGCCCTACTACAACACCTTCTTCAAGACCACGCACCCGCCGGTGATCGTGCTGTCGGAGAAGCTGGCCCAGCTCACCCCCGACGGGATCGAAAAATTCATGTTCGGCACCTCGGGTTCGGACAGCAACGACACGGTGATCCGCCTGGCGCGGACCTACTGGGCCGGGCGCGGCAAGCCCGACAAGACGGTCATCATTTCGCGCAAGAACGCCTACCACGGCTCGTCGATGGCCTCGGCCAGCCTCGGGGGCATGCAGTTCATGCACGCCCAGGGCGGCCTGCCGATTCCCGATATTCACCACATCGGCCAGCCCTACTGGTTCGACGAAGGCGGCGACATGGACCCCGACGCCTTTGGCCTGATGCGCGCGCGCGAGCTCGAGCAGGCCATCGACCGTCTCGGCGAAGACCGGGTCGCGGCCTTTATCGCTGAGCCGATCCAGGGCGCGGGCGGGGTCATCATCCCGCCGGACAGCTACTGGCCTGAAGTGCGCCGCATCTGTGAGGAGCGCGATATTCTGTTCGTCGCCGACGAAGTGATCTGCGGCTTCGGCCGGCTGGGTACGTGGTTCGGCTCGCAGCGGCTGGACCTACGCCCGGATATGATCGCCATGGCCAAGGGCCTGACCAGCGGCTATCTGCCCATGGGCGGGGTCGGGCTGACCAACGAGGTCTACGAGGGCGTCAGTCAGGACGGCGAGTTCGCCCACGGCTACACCTATTCCGGTCACCCGGTCAGCGCGGCGGCGGCCATCGCCAACCTTGAGATCATGGAGCGCGAGGGTCTGGTCGACCGCGTTGGCGCCCACACCCAGCACGTGTTCGCGGAGAAGTTCGCCGCGCTGGGCGACCACCCGCTGGTGGGGGAGGCCGCGACCTTCGGCCTGCTCGGCAAGCTGGAACTCGTCCCCGATGCGGCCAGCGGGTCGCGGCGGCGGTTCGAGAACAGCGGCGAGGTCGGCGGCATCTGCCGTGATTTCTGCTTCCGTAACAATCTGGTGATGCGGGCGGTGCGGGATTCCATGGTCTGCAGCCCGCCGCTGCCGATCGCGGATGACGAAATCGACCTGCTCGTCGAGCGCGCTTGGGCGGCGCTGGATCAGACGGCCGCCGCGGTTGCGGACAAGATGGCCTGAGGACCGTGCATCATGAACGATCTGCCACAGAGTCTTGAACCTGAAATCACGCTAGAAGAGTCCCCCGATCTCGTATCGGGGCGGATGAGCGAGCTGCGCAAATGGGCGCGCGAGAAGGGCGTCGAGGAAATCGAGTGTCACACGCCCGATTTTGCCGGTATCGCGCGCGGCAAGGTCATGCCGGCGGAGAAATGGTTCGGCGGGGTCGAAACCCGCCTGCCGACCTCCGTGTTCTTTTCGACCATCACCGGATCCTACGCCGACAGCCCGCACCGCGAGCTGTGGTCTGATGCGGATATGATCCTCAAGCCCGACCTGCGCACGGCGAGTTCGCTGCCCTGGGCGACGGTGCCGTCGATCCAGGTGATCCACGACGTGCTCGATCTGGACGGCAAGCCGATCGACTTTGCCCCGCGCTCGGTCCTGCGCCGCGTGCTCAAGAGCTTCGAGAAGCTGGGCTGGAAGCCGGTCGTCGCGCCGGAGCTCGAGTTCTACCTGACCAAGCCGAACACCGACCCCGACCTGCCGCTGGAACCGCCGCAGGGGCGCTCGGGCCGGACACAGCGCAGCAATCAGGCGTTCTCCATGCAGGGGATCGACGAGTACGAGAGCGTCACGGACCATATCTACGACTTTGCCGCAGCGCAGGGGGTCGAGATCGACACCATCATCCAGGAATTCGGCCCCGCCCAGCTCGAGGTCAACCTCGTCCACGGCGACGCGATGGAGAAGGCCGACGAGGTCTTCATCTTCAAGCGCACGGTGCGGGAGGCGGCGCTCCGCTGCGGGTGCTACGCAACCTTCATGGCCAAGCCGATCGAGGGCCACGCAGGCAACGCCATGCACATCCACCAGTCGGTGGTCGATATCGACAGCGGGGAGAACATCTTCAGCGACGCCAAGGGTGAGCCGACCGACCTGTTCCGCTGGTTCATCGGTGGGCAGCAGAAGTACTCCTACGCCACCTCCGCGCTGTGGGCGCCCTACGTCAACTCCTACCGCCGTCTAGTCCCGGACATGTCCGCGCCGATCAACCTCGAATGGGGCTATGACAACCGCACCACGGGGCTGCGGGTGCCGCGCTCGGGGCCGAAGAACCGCCGGGTGGAAAACCGCCTGATCGGGGCCGATACCAACCCCTATATCGCCATCGCCGGTTCGCTGGCCGCGGGCCTGTTGGGGATCAGCAACAAGGTCGAGCCGCGCGAACCCGTGACCGGAAACGGGTTTGCTGGCGGCCGGGCGCTGCCTTACTCACTGCTCGAAGGGATCGAGGCCTTCGCCGCCAGCGAAGAGCTGGCCGAGGTGCTGGGACAGCAGTTCGTCGACATGTACACGGCGCTGAAGTTCGAGGAATACGACGCCTTCATGCAGGTGATCAGCCCGTGGGAGCGCCAGCACCTCCTGCTCAACGTGTAGCGCGCGCCGGTGTGAAACGGCAGCCAGCGACGTGAGCCAGAACAGCCTTCTTCACCTCAACGACCGGGCGGGGGCCTTCCCCCCGTCCTACTACGCTGCCACAGCGAAGAACGCGGTCGAGCGCCCGCGGCTGAGCGGCATCGAGGACGCCGATGTCTGCATCATCGGCTGCGGCTTTACCGGCCTGAGCGCGGCCTTGCACTGCGCGCGGCAGGGGCGGTCGGTGGTGGTCCTCGACGCCCACCGCGCGGGCTGGGGCGCCTCCGGGCGCAACGGCGGACAGGTCGGGGTGGGCCAGCGCATCGATCAGGACAGCCTCGAAGCGCTGGTCGGGGTGGATCATGCCCGCGAGGCCTTCCGCATCGGGGTCGAGGCCCCGGCGCTGGTACGCGCGCTGATCGACGAACACGCCATACCCGCGGACTACAAGCCGGGGCTGCTGCACACCAACCACCGCGCGCGCTATGACGCTGAGTCCCGCGACTATGCGGCCAAGCTGCAGGACGAATACGGCTACGACCAGATCCGGTTCGTAGAGCGCGAGGAAATGCCGGAAATGCTCGGCGCGGCGGATGCTTTCGGCGGCACGCTCGACACCGGCGGCGGGCATGTTCACCCGCTGAATTTCGCGCTCGGGCTGGCCCGGGCCGCCGAGGCCGCCGGCGCGCGCATTTTTGACCGGGCGGAGGTCGCCACCGTCAGTCCCGGTGACCCGCACGAGGTTCGGCTGCGCGAGGCTGCGGCGTCCGGGGCGGAAACCGGTGTGCGGGCCAAAGTCGTGCTCTACGCCTGCAACGGCTATCTGAGCGGGCTGGAGCCGCGGACCTCGGCCCGGGTGATGCCGATCAACTCCTTCGTCGTCGCCACCGAGCCGCTGAGCGAGGCGCGCTGTCGGTCGCTGATCCGCGACGATGTTGCGGTCGCCGACAGCCGCTTTGTGGTCAACTACTACCGGCTGAGCGCCGACCGCCGGATGCTGTTTGGCGGCGGTGAGACCTATGGCTATCGCTTTCCGCGCGACATCCGGGCGTTCGTCCGGCGCCCGATGCTGGAGGTCTTTCCCCAGCTCGCCGACGTCGCGCTGGAGTACGGCTGGGGCGGCACGCTGGGCATCACCATGAAGCGTCTGCCCGACTATGCCGAGCTGGGACCGAACCTCTACAGCCTGTCGGGCTATTCGGGTTCAGGCGTGGCCATGGCGACCAAATCGGGGCAGATTTTCGCCGACATGCTCGACGGTGACGACCACGATTTCCGCGTCATGCAGGGCCTGCCAACCCCGGTTTTCCCCGGGGCAGGGCGCTGGCGTCAGCCGCTGCTGATCGCGGCCATGAGCTGGTACGCGCTGCGAGACCGGTTTTAGGGAACGTCAGCGCTGACTGCGACGATTGCCTCGCATGCTGGTGCATCCTAAACTGAGTTACGCAGATGATGTTTCTGCATTTTTTCGAGGCGGTACAGCATGTCCAACACCCCCACCGGCGCGCCGGAAATCATCGATCAGGCCTGGCGCAAGGACGCGCTCAAGGGCTCGGCCTATGAGCTGACTTATGCGGGCACGCTATCCTACGCCCGGCGGCGCTACAGCCGCGATTTGCAGGGGGTCGACATCGCCGTCTCCGGCATTCCCTTCGACAGCGCGGTGACCAACCGCCCCGGCTGCCGTCTCGGCCCGCGAGCGGTGCGGGCGGCCTCGACCCAGCTGGCCGAGCTGAACTCGTTTCCCTTTGGCTTTGACCCCTTCGACACGCTGGCCGTGGTCGACTATGGCGACTGCGCGCTGAACGCCCACGCGCCGATGACTGTGCCCGACGACATCGCCGCTCATGCCCGTGAGATCCTCGCGACCGATACGGCCATGCTGACCTTCGGCGGTGATCACTTCGTGGCCTATCCGCTGATCAAGGCCCACGCGGAAAAGCACGGGCCGGTGGCGCTGCTGCAGTTCGACGCGCACTGCGACACGTGGGAGAGCAGCGGCCCGCTCGACCACGGCACCATGTTCCTCTCGGCGGTCAACGAAGGCCTGCTCGACGTCGATCACAGCATTCAGGTCGGCCTGCGCACCCACAACGATATCGACGTTGGCATCGAAGTGCTGACCGCGCCATGGGTGCATCGCCACGGGGTCGACGCGACGCTGGAGGCGATCTGCAAGCGGGTGGGCGACCGGCCGGTCTACCTGAGTTTCGACATCGACGTGCTCGACCCGGCCTTTGCCCCCGGCACCGGCACACCGGTCAGCGGCGGCCTCGCCAGCTGGCAGGCGCTGGAGCTGATCAGGGGTCTGGGCAGCCTCAATATGGTGGCCATGGATCTGGTCGAAGTCTCCCCGCCCTATGATCACGCGGAGATCACCGCGCTGGCCGCGGCGACGGTCGCCTACGACTGGCTGTGCGTGATGGCGCAGCGCCGTCAGCAGGGCCTGTGGTAAGCACGACTG